>Ga0187875_10000230_pt1 | contig 51035 bp, 48 predicted proteins | sample June2016WEW_17_1_2_FD_132978 | JGI IMG/M metagenome (GOLD analysis project Ga0187875, IMG submission 132978) | Peatland microbial communities from SPRUCE experiment site at the Marcell Experimental Forest, Minnesota, USA - June2016WEW_17_10 | ecosystem: Environmental > Terrestrial > Soil >...
CATTATGTTTGTGTTAAAGTTTTCATAATGAGGTTGGATTGAATATGAAGAAACGGGTATTTTCCGGCGCGCGTCCCACCGCCCGGCAGCATATCGGCAATTTACTGGGCGCAATTGATAATTATGTCAAGCTGCAGCAGGAATACGACGCCATTTACTGCATCGTGGACATTCATTCCCTGACGACACTCCAGGATACGCACAAAATCCAGGGCTACATCAACGACCTGGCGCTCGATTGGCTGGCCGCCGGACTGGACCCGCAAAAGAGCATTATCTTCGTGCAGTCGCATGTCCCCGAAGTCACCGAGCTGCAGACCTATCTGGGGATGCTGACGCCGTTAAGCTGGCTCCTCAGAGTGCCCACTTTTAAGGAAAAAGCTAAAGCCCAGCCGGATAACATCAATTACGGACTGGTCGGATATCCGGTATTGATGACCGCGGATATCGTGTTGTATAAAGCGGAAGTTATCCCCGTCGGGGAAGACCAGCTGCCGCATATCGAACTGGCTAGGGAGATTGTTCGCCGGTTTAATACCCAGTTCGGAGAAACTTTCCCCGAGCCGATCGGCAAACTGACCAGCTTCCCGTCAATTCCGTCGCTGACCGGCAAAGGTAAAATGAGTAAATCCGAGGAAGGCTCGACCATTGATATCGCCCATACCGCCGAGGAAACTGCCGCCCGGATTATGACCGCCGTCACCGACCCGGACCGTAAATTCCGGAAAGACCCGGGGCATCCGGAAATCTGCAATATCTACACCTTGCACAAATATTTCACGCCTGCCGAGGTCGAAAACATCGGCATCGAGTGCAGAAAAGCCGGCATTGGCTGTGTGGACTGTAAAAAACTGCTGGCGAAAAACATGAACCAGGCGCTGGCGCCAATCCGGGCCAGACGCGCCGAATTGGCCGCCAAACCGGGCTATGTCAAAGAAGTGCTGGATGACGGTGCCAAGCGTGCCCGCGTTATCGCGCAGCAGACGATGCAGGAAGTCCGGCAGAAAATCGGGCTTTAATGAAAATCTAAATCTGAAATCAATCCTAGTTTAAGATAAACGCATTAATTATCAAACAGCGATTTTTTTAAGAATTTTGTAAGGGAGTTAAAAAGTGGCAACAACTAAAGAATTACTGGATGAATACGAACAGAAACGCAAGAAAATTGCAGAAATAGCGCCGGACGCCCTGGAAAAACGTCATAAAGGCGGGCAGTGGACGGCCCGGGAACGCATTGAATATTTCTTTGACAAGGGCACTTTCACCGAAATCGGGATGTTTATCACCCACCGCACCACCGCTTTCGGCCTGGATAAAAAAGAAATTCCCGCCGACGGCATCGTCACCGGCTTCGGTAAGGTCAATGGCCGGTATGTGGTCGCCGCGGCTGAAGATTACCTGGCCATGGCTGGTACCTTCGGCGAACATCACGGCAAAAAATTATCCTATGCCGTTGATTTCGCCAAGGAAAAAGGCTGGCCGTTCGTCGGCATGAACGATTCCGGCGGCGCCCGCTTGCAGGAAGGCATGGACACGCTCGAAGCCTACGGCTGGGCATTCCGTTCCCAAATTTTGGCCTCCGGCGTCATCCCCCAGATTGCCATCCTGATGGGCCCCTGCCTCGGCGGTCAGGCTTATCACCCGGTGATGCAGGACTTTGTGATTCAATGTAAAGACACCGGTTTCATGGGCATCGCCGGCCCCGCTTTTGTGCAAACCCAGCTGGGTGAAAAAATCAGTCTGGAAGACCTCTCCGGCTACAAAGCTCACGCCGTCAAATCCGGCTGCACCCACATTGTCGCCGCCGATGAAAAAGACGCCCTCGAAAAAGCCAAAGCGCTGCTCGCCCTGTTACCCACTAATAACATGGAAAAAGCGCCCGTTGTCGCCACAAAAGACGACCCCAACCGGGAATGCCCGGAGCTGGATACGATTATCCCGGATAAAGCCACCGCGCCGTACAACATGATGAAAGTAATTAAGGCCATTGTTGATGATCGTATTTTCTTTGAGACGCTGGGCCTCCATGCCACTAGCGTCATCACCGGTTTTGCCCGCTTCAACGGCCGGACCGTCGGTATTTTCGCCAACCAGCCGATGCAGGCTGCCGGCGTCATCACCATTGACGCCGCCGATAAAGGCGCCCGCTTCATCCGCTTCTGTGACCTCTTTAATATCCCGGTTGTCGCCCTCGGCGATTGCCCCGGTTATATGATCGGTTCGGAACAGGACTGGAAAGGTATCCTGCGCCACGGCGCCAAGCTGCTCTTCGCCTGGGCCGATGCCACCGTCCCGCTGATTTCCGTTATGCTGCGCAAGTCCTATGCCGGCGCGCACTTCGGCATGCTGGATAAATCCATCGGCGCCGATTTTGTGCTGGCCTGGCCCACCGCCCGCGTCACCATTGTCGGTGCGGAGACTGCCGCCAGCGTCATTTTTGCCCGTGAAATCCGCGATTCCAAAACTCCGGAAGAGACCAAAGCGCAGCGCATCAAAGAATACAGCGACCTGTATGAGAATGCCTACGTCGCCGCCGACCGCGCCTGCGTGGACGAAATCATCATGCCGCACGATACCCGCAAGATGATTAACCGTACGCTGGACATCCTGGAAGAAAAGAATAAAAATAATAAGGCGTTCAACTCCCACACCTGGCGCAAATACTCGAATATTAATTTATAGCTAAAAGCCTTCACTTTAATTATGGGTTAGTTCCTTCTCCCTTCAGGGGAGAAGGGCAGGATGAGGGTGTACAATAAACGTATGTTAACATCCCTCATCCAAAAGCTGAGAGCTGACAGCTTTTAATAAGGAGCACCCCTATCGAAATCATACCGGCCGTAGACATCAAAGGCGGCAAATGCGTCCGTCTTTACCAGGGCGACTATAATCAGGTCACCCAGTTTTCTGACGACCCGCTGGATGTCGCGCTAAAATGGCAGGCCCTGGGCGCTTCCCGTCTCCATGTCGTTGACCTGGACGGCGCCGCCGGCGGCCAATCCGAAAATCTGGATATTATCCGCAACATCGCCAGCGTGATGTTGATTCCCACCCAGTTGGGCGGCGGTATGCGCGATATCGAAACGATTCAAAAAATGCTCACCCTGGGCATCGAGCGCGTAATACTCGGCACGCTGGCCGTGGAAAATCCCGCCTTGGTCGAAGCCGCCTGCAAACGGTTTAACGACTATATCATCATCAGCATCGACTCCCGGGACGGATTTGTCGCCACCCGCGGTTGGGTACAGGAAACCAAGCTGACTACCGTTAAATTTGCGCAGCAAATGGTCAACCTCGGCGCCCGTCGTTTCATTTATACCGATATCGTCCGCGACGGCACCCTCACCGAACCGAATTTTAGCGCTATTTCGGAATTGGTCCACAGTACTAAATTACCGGTCATCGCTGCCGGCGGGGTTACTTCGATACTGCACCTAAAAATGCTCAAGCAGCTCGGCGTGGAAGGCGCCATCGTCGGCAAGGCGCTCTATACCGGCGATATCAAACTCAAAGAAGCCATCGCCGAACTTAATAAGTAAATAATATATATCTTACTTAGATTCCTCTCTCCCTATTAGGGAGAGGTTAGGAGAGAGTGCAAATCCCTGAATCGCTGCTAAGTATCCGATACTAAAACCGATAATAACCCCATGAACTATCAAATCATCGAAAAACTTCCTGCTCCGGAAGATTACAACCGGCTCCGCCAATTGGTCGGCTGGGGTACTTATGAACGCGACGTGATTGAACAGACTTTATCCAATTTCCTTTATTTTGTCTGTGCCGTGAAAGACGGCTAAATTATCGGTATGGCCAGGATTATCGGCGACGGCGGCATTGCCTATTACATACAGGACGTCATCGTCAAACCGGCTTATCAGTGTCAGGGAGTAGGCACACAGCTGATGGACAAAATCATGGAATATATCAGCAAACACGCCAACAACAATTCTGTTATCGGCTTGATGGCCGCCAAAGACAAGGAACCTTTCTATACCCAATATGGTTTTACCGCCCGGCCGGATGACAAAACGGGTAGCGGCATGACGATGTGGTGGAAAACCGAAAAATCAGTATAATCTCCGCAGGCCGTTTCCCGGCAAAACTCACCAACCACACGTTAACTCAAAACTGATAACTCTTTACTCTTTTTATTGACATTATTCACTGGTTATGATATTTTAGCTTTGATGATGCGACAAACCCTCACACTTACGGGAACATACTCGGGAAACTGAGTGGGTTTGTCTCTGTTTGCGCGGAGGCCGTCCACACAGGGCGGCTTTTTTAATTATTGCGCTGAAAGCTGATCGCTTTTTAAAGGATAAAAACGATGGTTGAAAAATATAATCCGAGAGAAATCGAAAAGAAATGGCAGAAAATCTGGGAAGATGAAAAACTCTACGCAGTAACAGAGGACAGCGCCAAACCGAAGTGGTACGCCCTGACGATGTTCCCTTACACCTCGGGCGACCTCCACATCGGCCACTGGTATGCAATGGCCCCCTCTGATGTTTATGCCCGTTTTAAGCGGCTGCAGGGCTTTAACGTCATGCATCCCATGGGATTCGACTCCTTCGGATTGCCGGCGGAAAACGCCGCTATTAAGAAAGGCATTCATCCTAAAACCTGGACTTATCAGAACATTGATAACATGCGCAAGCAGTTGAAAACAATGGGCTCTATGTACGACTGGAGCCGTGAAGTCATCACCTGCGACCCCGAATACTATAAATGGACGCAGTGGTTTTTCATCAAGCTCTTCGAACATGATTTGGCCTATCGCAGCAAATCGCCCGTTAACTGGTGTCCGAAATGCCAGGTCGTGCTGGCCAACGAGCAGGTCGAAAACGGCCTCTGCTGGCGTTGCGAAACCCCTGTCGTTAAGCGCGACCTGGAGCAGTGGCTGTTCCGCATTACCAGATATGCCGACGAACTGATGGAACACAAAGACATCGACTGGCCGGAACGGATTCAAACCATGCAGCGGAACTGGGTCGGCAAGAGCTACGGCACCGAAATCTCCTTCGGACTGGAACATCACGGCGTCGCCGAAAAAGAAATTAAAGTCTTTACCACCCGTCCCGATACCGTTTACGGCGTCACCTTTATGGTTTTAGCGCCGGAACATCCGCTGGTGGCTAAAATCACCACCCCTGATAAAAAAGCCGAAGTCGAGGCCTATGTCGCCCGCACCCGCCGCTTTACCGATATCGAACGCCTGTCCACCGAAAAGGAAAAAGACGGCGTATTCACCGGAGCGTATGTTACCAACCCCCTCACCGGCGATAAAGTCCCCGTCTGGATTGCGGACTATGTTCTGGCCAGCTACGGCACCGGCGCCGTCATGGCCGTCCCCGCGCATGATGAACGCGATTTTGCTTTCGCTAAAAAATATAATATCCCGATTAAAGTTGTCATTGCCGGCCCCGACTGGAAAGGCGAAGAGCTGACCGCAGCCTATGTTGAAGACGGCATGATGATTAATTCCAAACAGTTCGACGGTATGAACAACCGCGACGGTATCAAGGCAGTCACCCAATACCTGGAAACGAAACAATGGGGCAAAGGCACTATCAGCTACCGCATGCGCGACTGGCTGATTTCCCGCCAGCGCTACTGGGGCGCGCCCATCCCTATGATTCATTGTCCCAAATGCGGCATTGTGCCCGTACCGGAAAAAGACCTGCCGGTTTTATTACCGGAAGAAGCGGAATTTAAACCGACCGGCGAATCGCCGCTGAAATATAACGAAAAATTCGTCAATACCACCTGCCCGAAGTGCGGCGGCCCGGCCAAACGCGAGACCGACACCATTGACGGATTCCTCTGTTCCTGCTGGTACTTCCTGCGCTACTGCAGCCCGCATGATAATGATGCGCCGTTCGACCCGCAGCAGATGAAATACTGGATGCCGGTGGATATCTATACCGGCGGCGCCGAACATGCCGTGATGCACTTGCTCTACGCCCGCTTTTTCACTAAAGCCATCCGGGATATGGGCTTGATTGATTTCGGCGAGCCGTTTAAAAAGCTTTTCAACCAGGGCATCATCGTTGCTGACCATCAGAAAATGAGTAAATCCAAGGGCAATGTGGTCAATCCCGATGCCTACGTCAACGAGCTGGGCGCCGATACCGTGCGCGCCTACATGATGTTCCTCGGGCCGTGGGAACAGGGCGGCGAATGGTTCGATACCGGCATCAGCGGCGTCGCCCGCTGGCTGAACCGGGTTTGGAACATAGTAACGGAAGAATATGCGTCGCAAACTGCCGATGCCCAGGCAGCTAAAGAGCTGGAGCGGTTTACCCATCAGACCATCAAGAAAACAACAATTGATATGGACCGGCTGCGCCTGAATACGATGATTGCCGGCCTGATGGAATTCACCAATTACCTGAATAAAGTCAAAGAATCAGCCAATGTCTCCCCTCAGGACTGGCAAAAGAGCATCGAGGCGCTGGTGATTATGATTGCGCCCACCGCGCCGCATCTGGCGGAAGAATTATGGCACCTGTTGGGGCATAAAGAAAGCGTCCACAATCAGCGTTGGCCGCTTTGGGACGAAGCTCTGGCCAAAGAGGATGAAATTACGCTCGTGGTACAGGTCAACGGCAAGCTGCGCGATCGGCCCACCGTGCCTGCTTCCATCTCCGAAGAAGAAGCGAAAAAAATGGCCCTGACCGGTGAGAAAGTCCAGCCGTTCCTCCAGGGTAAGACCATCGTTAACGTGATTTATGTTCCTGGCAAGCTGGTTAATATTGTGGTGAAATGACGAGGGAATATCACTCTGAACTCGCGAAGAGTCTCCCCGCCTGCGGTAGATGGGATAACAACCTCTCTCCCTAATCGGGAGAGATTGAGACAGAGTGTATCAATAAAAGTATTACAATCATATAAGAGGGCATCATAATGAAAATTGCATTTATCGGCGGGGGCAACATGGGGGAGGCAATCCTGGCAGCGCTGCTTAAGAAAAACCTGGCAGTCGCCAAAGACATTACCGTCAGCGATGTCGTCGATACACGCCGTCACTATATCATGCAGAAATTTATGGTCGCCGTCTCCTCTTTTAATGTTGAAGCTATCAGCGGCAAAGACATCATCATCATGGCGATTAAGCCGCAAACACTCGCTAATGTCATGCCGGAACTAAAAGACCATCTCAAAGAAAACCAGCTGGTAATTTCCATCATCGCCGGCGCCCGGTTGAACAAACTGACTGAAGGCCTGAATCATCAATCTATCGTCCGTTCTATGCCCAACACCCCGGCCCAAATCGGCGAGGGCATTACCATGTGGACCGCCACTCCGGAAGTTACCGACCAGCAGAAAGAAACCGCCCGTATTATCCTTGGCGCGATGGGTAAGGAGTTTTATGCCCGCGATGAGGGCTGGCTGGACATGGCCACCGCCGTCAGCGGCAGCGGTCCGGCTTATCTCTTTTACTATATCGAAGCGATGACCGATGCCGCCGTCAAAATCGGCCTGCCGCGGGATACGGCCAAACAGGTGGTCCTGGGCACAGTGCTCGGTTCCGTGCATCTGCTGGCGCAGTCCGGGAAGGAACCCGCCGAACTCCGTAAGATGGTCACTTCGCCCGGCGGTACCACCGCCGAGGCAATCCAGACATTTGAAAAGGAAGATTTTCCTGAGATTGTCGCCAAAGCCGTTAAAGCCGCCTACCAAAAGTCCCAGAAACTGGGCCAGGGTTAAATTATTTTTGTCATCCTGATCCGCCTGTGGCGGACAAAGAATCTCCCTGCGGCGCAAACACATCCTATCCTTACCTCCATACCGGCGAAAGCCGGTATCCAGAAACTGGTCGAAGGTTGGGTAGTCCGTCGTTCCCGCGAAAAGTTGAGACCATAGTCGAAATACTGAACGTAGTGAATGTACGGGAATCCATCTTGAAACCAGCTCGGAATTACTAACGCCTGCCAATGCTGATGGTCTTGTAGTGTGTGTGAGTCGCGCTTAAGCGAGACGTAACCCACCATCCTTACCTCCATACCTGCAAAATCTCGGATAATATAGTACTTACAAAGTAAGGTATGCTTTACGCAGCATGCGAAGCAAATGTATAGTATCCGGAAGGTGGGCCAGGGTTAAATTGTTTTTGTCATTTTGTTCTGCCTCTGGCGGATGAAGAATCTCCCTGAGGTTCAACCACATCCTATCCTTGCCTCCGTTCGGGCGAAAAATAATATCCGGAAATAAATTCAAGTAATCGCTCATTTTCCTATCTCCATAATCCTGCTATACTATTGCTAATAATCTCTTTAGATTGTTCTTCTTAGTGATATTTATTATTTAACCTAAATAATACCCGTGCGCAGGAGGCAGGAACATAAAAAACCTGATAAAGCTTTTGCAACGAATGTCGCCTCTCGCCCTCATTTTGGCTGTGCTGTTAAATATCGGATGCATGTCAAAAACCACTGAGCCCGCAACCTTAACCGTAGCCGCAAGCAGCCAAACATCAATATCGGCGACCACGCTCAAACCGGCAACTGCGACTTCCTCAAGCGTGATTTTCCCGCCCGGAACTGATTTGGCCTTTGTGACTATAATAGGAGGCCGCACAGTGGGAGGCCCCTATCTGGACAGTACGGCTCAAATAAGAGTATTAACCGATAGTCAATCAGCTTCGGCAATAACCGGAATGGTTTATTCCGACGATGGAGACACGTTGCTTGCAATGAATTACCGGCAGTATGTCGCGATAGTGGTATTTAATGGATTTAGAGACGGTATTGGCTCCAATCTTGAAATCCTGAAAATTCGGCAAAGTGGTAATACTGTGCATATCGTGGCGCATTTTGACGATGGCGGGGGTCAATATTCTGAAGCAATCACTTCCTCTCAATATCAGGCCGTGGAAATAGAAAGAAATAGTTTTATCCAAACCGGCGAAATTACTTTTCAGTTGCTGGACGAAAGTGGAAAGGAAAGAGCTACAACGACCGTAAATATAACGGGGAACTGAAACAAAAGGATATATCGATGCGTAAAATAATAATTATTCTTGTTGTTTGTACCGGGCTACTATCGGCAGGGTGCAGAACCTCTTCTGCCAATACTTCCGCTGCCGCTGCTGCAGGCGCAACATCAACCACGATATCGTCATTTACTAGCACCACGTCCGTCGGCACCACTATTCCGGTGGTGAGTCCGCCGCTAACAGCCCCGCTATCTATCAACGAAAACTCCGATGGACAAACCGTGAATGTTAACCTGGTTAAGTTTACCGGCACTATTCCTTCTTCAGATACTACTGTGCTGGTGGACAACAACCCCGTCACTGTTGACGCTGCCGGGAATTATTACGTCTATTTAGATTTGCAAAAAGGTCGGAATATTATTGAAATCAAGGCAATAACCGGTCTTGCAATCAGCACCCAAGACATCAATGTTTTCTTTACTCCGCCTTTAACAATACGGGTATGGTTGACTCAAACCAGTTTTAACCCGGGCACTGTTTTTAAAACTCCCAGCCCGATTGCAGGTGTAGTTTCAGACCCGGCAGCCATAGTCGAGATTAATGGTACTGATGTGAAAGTGAACAGCGATGGTACTTTTACCTCTCAAATGCAGCAGCAAATAGGGCGCAATCAAATTGAGGCAATCGCTCAATCAGGTAATGATAAAGATGAAGAGGATTTGTATTGGAATTTAGCGGATAACGGCCAAATGATGTTTGTATCCGGATTTTTAACTTCCCCGGTTCTTCTGCCGGCGGTGACGTTAAACGCCGGAGAATCCGCCGGTTTTGATTTTACGTTGCAGTTTGATAAAACGATACCAGCCGGTGCAATAAGCCAAATAACGATCACCCGTATCCAAGCGTTGAACGATACGAGCGGTATTGCGATGTTACCCGGGTTGACCGTTACAATAGACCCTTCGAATTATACAATATATCCCAGGATAATCTATAACTCACATGTTACAGTAACAGCCTCAACAACTCTTGCCCCGGGAGATTATTATTTTTATCTTGATTCTCCGTTCGGGCAAGGAGCTATTTTCCAGCAGACCGGGTATAATACCAGCTACATTTTAAATCAAGGTAATAATTCATCTGAAGGCGCGGAATTTGAAGTAATCGTTAATTAAACTTCTCGAACAATCGATATTGTCACGGAAACGACAAAAGGCCATTGCGAATCATTTTACGCTGGAATTCGCAATGGCCTTTATTTTTTATTTGAATGGGAATGATGGGAAAACCGCTATTTACGGATGCAGTTTCTTGTACTTCGCCATCAATTGTTCTTTGGTTTCTTTATGCGCAGGGTCAAGCTGGCATGCTTCCACCGGGCAGACCTCGGCACACTTTGATGAATCGTGTGCACCGACGCACTCGGTACATTTATCGGGGTCAATCTGATAGGTGCTCGCGCCTTCACTGATTGCTTTGTTCGGACATTCGCCCTCACAAGCTCCGCAGCTGATGCATTCTTCCGTAATCTTGTACGCCATGAAATTCCTCCTCAATTATTTAATAAAATAATAAAAACTTTAGAGCTTAATCTTCTTACTCAATACTTTTTCGGTCAAGGCCATGGCTACGTGCTTCGGCACCAGGCTGTGCACGTCGCCGCCCAGGTTCGCTACTTCCTTCAACAGGCTGGAACTGAGGAATTGGTACTGTAAACTGGTCATCAGGCACACCAGTTCCAGTTCCGGACACAGCTCTTTATTCATCAGCGCCATTTCAAACTCGCGCTCAAAATCTGAGGACATCCGTAAACCTCGTACCAGGGTTTGCGCCCCGATTTTTCGGGCATAATCCACGGTCATACCGGTAAACGGCTGTACTTCGATGTTAGGATAATTCTTCGTGGCTTCTTTGGCCATTTTCACCCTTTCTTCGGTGGTGAAAAGGATGCGTTTCCCGGCAGTGCTGTCATAAATGCCGATAATCAGTTTATCGAAAAGGCGCGACGCCCTGATGGCAATATCAAGGTGCCCATTGGTTATCGGGTCGAAGGTGCCTGCATAAAGAGCCACTGTCATGCTGCATTCTCCTTGCGGTAAATCGAAATCGTACTGTCGCCGTGGCGGCGTTCTTTGAATTGTGTTAACATTCCGTAATTTGGTTTCAATGGGAACCGTGACGAATGGGTCACCACCACCATTGAATCCTGATTTATCAATTTCGTGCCCGCGAGCTGTTCCACCACCTCATGGATCGAAGCATCCGGATAAGGCGGGTCCATGATCACGATGCTGTACTCCTTATCCAACGCGGAGAGGGCTTTCGCTGCAGGCATGCAATAGACATGCGCCTGCGTGCTGAAATTAGTCTTCTCCAAGTTCATTTTGATTATAGCACAACACCTCGGCTCACGGTCAACAAAATCCACCCAACCCGCCCCCCGGCTCAGGGCTTCAATCCCCATTGCGCCGCTGCCGGAAAATACGTCCAGTACCCGCGACCAGTCATCCGTGAGGTTTTCCAGCATGGCGAATATCGAACCCCGCACCAGGTCCGTCGCCGGCCGGAGACCCGTCTCCGGGACTTTTAAATGCGTTCCTTTAGCCGTGCCGGTAATCACACGCAACATATGTTAATCGTAACGAAATTGAGCGAAAGCTGTCAAACCGGCGAGAAATACAATTTTCACGCCCCGTGTCATAACCGCCGACGGTAAGTTGGGCAAAGTTCCACGCCCGTTGTGCCGAAGAGCCATTTTATATAATCTCCCTCCCTCTCAGGCCGCAGGTACTGAGCGAAGCGAATGTAGAGGTATAAAAGGGAGAGTGATAATTTCGACAGGCCGCAGCCGCAGAGTGATTTTCAGTACTTGACGAAGTCAATATACATTGAACGAAGTGAATGTGCGGGAATCCAATACGATGCCTACACTTTCCAAGCGCGGGTCACGATGTAAGTCATCATATACTTACCGAGTTGGTCCAGCGCTTCCGGTTCATCCTTATCTTCATAAAAACCGGTGATGACAAACCCGGCCGCAATCTGTCCGCCGATTTGGGTGTCTAATGTATGGCTGAATTCCATCGGTTCGCCGTCGGCAATTCTTTTCTGTTTTTGCGCTGTATCGAGGTCGGCGGCATCCGAATAAGGCAGTTTATATCTCACATGCAATTCACCGGTGCGTTCCGCCGGTTCCCAGTCGAACAGATAAACCGCCGGATTGGTGAATCCGGAAAGCAACGCGCCGCCTTTACGTAAAACGCGGTACGCTTCTTTCCAAACAGGGCGCACATCCGGCACGAAAGTATTGGAGACAGGATGCACTATCAAGTCGAAACTGGAATCGCCGAACGTGCTCAGGTCGGCCATGTCCCCTTCGACGGTTCGGATTTTCAGAGAATCGCGGGCGGCTACCGCCCTGTCCGTCGCCAGCATCAGCGGTGAATTATCGAAAACGGTGACATCCGCGCCGGCTGCGGCTAAAATCGGCCCCTGCATACCCCCGCCGGAAGCCAGGCACAGTACTTTTAAACCCTGCAGCTGCGGAAACCATTCTTTCGGTACCGGAATGGTTGGCGTCAAGTTAATCCGCCAGTTAGCCGCTTTCGCCTGTTTTATCGTTTCCGGACCGGCCGGAATCGTATATCTCTTCCCCTGTTTAACCTTGTTGTCCCAGGCGATTTGATTGTATTTTCTGATATCCATTATTCTGCTTGCAGCGGTTGCCTCAAAGTTATCCGGGATACGGTTTCTACTCAATCCACTGCTTGTCGGTTAACCCCAGCCTGCGGAAAACATCGTCCACGTAGCGCAGGTAATAGTTGTAATCGAACAATGCTTCCAGTTCTGCAACAGTTAGGACCGCCATCACTTCTTTATCGGCTTTCAATAGATTGATGAATTTCTTGGTATCGCTCTTCCAGGTCTCCATCGCATTGCGCTGCACCAGCTTGTAAGCCACCTGGCGGCTCAGGCCTTTATCAATTAAAGCCAGTAAAACCCTTTGCGAGAACAGCAGGCCGCGGGTAATTTCCATGTTCTGTTTCATCCGCTTCGGGTAAACGTTCAGCCCTTTCATCACCGAGGTGAAGACGTTCATCGAATAATCCAGCGCCAGGCAGGCATCGGGCAGGATAATCCGTTCCGTCGAGGAATGGCTGATGTCGCGTTCGTGCCATAATGTAATATTTTCCAGCGATGTCACCGAATAACCGCGAATCAGTCTCGCCAGTCCGCAGACACGTTCGCACAGTTCCGGGTTCCGCTTGTGCGGCATCGCCGAACTGCCGGTCTGTCCGGGGCTGAACGGCTCTTCAACTTCACGCACCTCGGTTTTCTGCAATGCCCGGATTTCGGTCGCAAATTTTTCCAGTGAACTGGCGATAATTGCCAGCGTGGTTACGAATTGCGCGTGGCGGTCGCGCTGCAGCACCTGGTTGGAAATCGGGGCGGGAGTCAGTCCCAGTTTGTGGCAGGCCTTCTCTTCAACCTGCGGCGACAGCGTGGCAAATGACCCCACCGCACCGGAGATTTTCCCCACCGAGATTATTTTCCGGGCTTCCGCCAGGCGGTGCTTGTTGCGGTTCATTTCTTCAAACCAGATGGCCAGTTTTAGCCCGAAGGTAATCGGTTCGGCATGCACGCCGTGCGTACGCCCCGCCATTGGCGTATTTTTGTATTTTATCGCCAGTCCCGCCAGTTCTGCGGTTAACTCTTTAATATCGGCCGCTAATATGTCCGAAGCTTCCATCATCTGCAAGCTGAGCGCGGTATCCATCACGTCGGAAGACGTCATCCCCAGATGGATGTAGCGCGATTCTTCCCCGATGCTTTCGGCCACTGTGTTCAGGAAAGCCGTCACATCATGGTGCGTTTCTTTCAGGATTTCGTCCATCCGCTTCAGATTTACACGGGCCAGCTTGATTTTCGGTATCGCGGAGCGCGGCACTACCCCTAACTGCGCCCAGGCTTCGCAGGCGGCAATTTCCACTTCCAGCCATTTATTAAACTTGTTTTCTTCCGACCACACGGCCTTCATCGCCGGCCGGGAATAGCGCTCAATCATTTGCCGTCTCCTTGCAGTTTATTCCGGTATGCATCATATGCCTTTCTGATATTATCATATTTTAAGCCGAGAATCTCGGCCGCCAGGTAAGCCGCATTTTTCGCGCCCGCGGAACCAACCGCCACACAGGCCACCGGTATCCCGCCGGGCATCTGTACGATGGAATACAGCGCATCGACACCTTTCAGTTCGCCGCTCGGCAGCGGCACCCCGATGATGGGAATCGTCGTCCAGCTGGCCAGCACCCCCGGCAAATGCGCCGCCCCGCCGGCGGCTGCGATAATCACTTCCAGTCCCCTCTCCCGCGCCGTCTGCCCGTACTGCCGGGCTTTGTCCGGCGTCCGGTGCGCTGATATCACGTTCACTTCATGCTCGATGCCCATTTCTTTCAGGATATCCAGCGTCGGCTGCATCGCCTCCGCGTCCGATTTTGAACCCATCACCACACCAACTAAAACCATAATAGCCTCCGGTTTACTCAAATTCGAATTTCGAAATCTTAAATACTAAACAATATCAAAATACAAAATATTTAAAATTATACTATTTTTAATTTTTTAACAACTTTGAATTTGTTTCGGATTTCGATATTAGGATTTAGGATTTAAACAGTGCGATATCTTTCCTGTACTGGCATCCCTCAAAATGGATTCGCGAAATATTATTGTAAACTTTTTCCCGTGCCTGCGCAATCGTTTTCCCCATCGCCACCACCGTTAACACCCGCCCGCCGTTGGTCAGCACTTCCCACGGCGCCGCCCCCACTTTAGTGCCGGCGTGAAACACCGTAACGTCGCTGTCTACATCGAGCAGGCCGCTGATGGGCAACCCTGCCTTGTAACTGCCCGGATAGCCGCCGGACGCCATCACCACCCCGACGCAGGCTTCCCCGGAAACCTCGATTTTAATCTGGTTCAGTTTACCCTTGATTACTGCCATTATTATGTCTACCAAATCGGTTTTCAACCGCGGTAATATGACCTGAGTTTCCGGGTCCCCGAACCGCGCGTTAAATTCCACTACGCTCGCTTTCCCCTGGTTTACCATCAGCCCGCCGTAAAGCACGCTGCGGTACTGCCGGCCTTCCTGCGCCATAGCCTTAATCGTGGGCTGCATTATCGTCTCCATCACCTGCTGCTGCAGCGCCGGGCTGTCAAAAACCGGCGGACTGTAGCTGCCCATACCGCCGGTGTTCGGCCCTTTATCGCCGTCGTTCACCCGCTTGTAATCGCAGGCGGAAACCATCGGCAAAACATTCACCCCGTCGCTGAACGCGAAATAGCTCATTTCCCGGCCGGGCAGAAATTCCTCTACCAGCACCTGGTTGGCCGCCGCGCCCAGTTTTTTATCCTGCATGAATTCAGTGAGCGCCGCCAGTGCCTCTTCCATTTTCAGCGCTACAACCACGCCCTTGCCCGCTGCCAGTCCGTCCGCTTTAATTACAATCGGCGGTTTCTGTTTCAGCACATATTCTTTCGCCTGGGCGTAATCGAAAAAACTAACGCTTTTGGCGCACGGGATGTTGTATTTCTGCATCAGCGCTTTGGAAAAAACCTTGCTGGATTCGATTTCTGCCGCCAGTTTGCTGGCCCCGAAAATCGGGAAGCCGAGGCTTTCAAAATGGTCGACAATCCCCTCGGCCAGCGGCACTTCCGGGCCCACTACCACCAGGTCAATGTTCTTCTGCTGCGCCGCTTTGGCCAGCGCCTTGATATCGTTTGCCGGAATGTCAATGTTCTGTGAAATCCGCGCCGTGCCGGCGTTGCCAGGTGCGGTATATAATTCTTTTATTTTCGGGCTCTGGGCTAACTTCCAGACAATCGAATGTTCTCTGGCGCCGTTTCCAATAACAAGAACTTTCATAATTCACCTCTGTCAGCACGCAATTTATGTTTATCCTGTTCCTGTCATGAAACAGGGACTAAGTTTGGGCTAAGCTTAATTTTCCAATTACCGGAGGTCAAAGACAAAGTCCGATAGGACCTACTCCCATTCAATCGTTGAAGGGGGTTTGGACGTGATGTCATACACTACCCGGTTTACTTCCGGCACTTCGTTCACAATCCGGTTCGAGATGCGGGCCAGCACATCATAAGGCAGTCGCGCCCAGTCGGCGGTCATCGCATCTTCGCTGGTCACCGCGCGGATTCCTACCAGATAGCCGTAAGTCCGGTGGTCGCCCATCACGCCCACTGACCGCACATCGGTCAAAACGGTAAAGCTCTGCCACAACTGCCGGTAGAGGTTCGCTTTCTTGATTTCCTCCATGAAAACAAAATCGGCGGAACGCAATATTTCCAGTTTTTCCGGTGTCACTTCGCCGATGACCCGTATCGCCAGGCCCGGCCCCGGGAAAGGCTGGCGCCAGACCATTTCTTCCGGTAGCCCCAGTTCCAGGCCCACTTTCCGGACCTCGTCCTTAAAAAGGAACCGCAGCGGTTCAATCAGTTTCAGCCTCATCTTGGAAGGCAGCCCGCCGACATTGTGGTGCGTTTTGATTTTCGCCGAAGCCGAACTGCCGGACGAAGCGCTTTCGATGACGTCGGGATAAAGCGTACCCTGCGCCAGAAAGTCCACTTTCCCCAGTTTGGTCGCTTCTTCTTCAAAAATATTGATGAATTCCAGGCCGATGTTTTTCCGCTTCGTTTCCGGGTCGGTGACTCCCTTCAGCCGGTTTAAAAATCTTTCGGTAGCGTCGACATAGATTATATTCATGCCCATGTTCAGCCGGAAGGTGTTGAATGTCCTTTCCACTTCTTCGCGCCGCAGCAGCCCGTTATTCACGAAAATACAGGTTAACTGGTTGCCGATGGCTTTATGCAGCAGGGTTGCAACAACTGACGAATCTACCCCGCCGGAAAGCGCGGCGATTATCTTGCCGCTGCCCACTGTTGCCCGGATTGAGGCGATATTTTCGTTGATAAAATTGCCGATTGTCCAGTTTCCTTTGCAGCCGCAGATATTGTAGGCAAAATTCTTCAGGATTTCCTTCCCTTGCGGTGTATGCACCACTTCCGGGTGGAACTGGATACCGTACATTCCCCTTTCGTTACCGATGGCGGCGTTCGGCGTATTCTCGGTTTGTGCCAGCGCCCTGAATCCGGGCGGCATTTCCAGAATGCTGTCGCCGTGACTCATCCAGACGGTCAAAGACTCGTCCAGTCCGGCAAAAAGCGGCGAATGCCTGTCGCTCACATGTAACACCGCGTGCCCGTATTCCCGTTTGGTGGACGAAATTACCTTCCCGCCAAGCTGGTAGGTCATCGCCTGCATGCCGTAACAGATGCCCAGCACCGGCAGATTCCGTTCGTAAATATAGGATGGTGCCAGCGGCGCCCCGGTTTCGTAGACGCTCGAAGGGCCGCCGGACATGATAATCCCTTTCGGCTTCAACGCTTCGATTTTTTCCCATGGGGTATCGAAAGGCAGCAGTTCACTGTAGACGTTGCATTCGCGGATGCGGCGGGCAATCAGCAGACTGTATTGCGAACCAAAATCCAGTACCACGATTACTTCACGCTCGGCTGCCGGGATAGTCTGCGGGGCCGGCTGCGGCGCCACGCCGCCTTTCTCTTTGGCAATTTCCAGATAAGCGGTAACCTCGATGTCACCGCTCATTGCCACTCTGCCGGTCGGCGTAGGCCTGGGTTTATCGGATTCTGTGCTCATAATTTCCTCTATTTGATTGCAATCAATCTCTTTATTCGAAAAATGTAATGATATTATAACCTAATTTTGAAAAAGTGGCACTACATTAATTGAGGTGCTGAAATGGATGCTCGCAGCCTGCCTGACAATTGCTTAAACTATTTTGCCGTCGATAGGCTGATAATGACAATTCCGGCGGTCATTATCCCGATGGCGGCAAATTTTATCAGGGCAGTCTTTCTCTGCAGCGGCTCATTCACGATGTTCGGGAAAAACCGGCTTAATATCAGGGAGAAAATGAAGACAAACACCGGCCGGATGTTTAAAATTGCGTTGACCAGCGAAACCTGGCCGAGCCCCATTGCCTTGAAAGCGACAATTGCCGAGGTAATCCCCACCAGCTGGTCGATTGTTACCAGGCTGATTTTTTGTGTCCGCTGCGTCAGGTTTTTTAATTCCAGCAAATTTTTTTTACGTAGTGAATAAGCCAGCACCAGGGTTCCGATACAGATGCCGGAGATTCCGAAAACATTCCAGAATGAAATCTGCTCCAGTCCGTATTTGAAGCCGATACTGCCGATGGCTCCCATCAACGCCGCCAGCAATAATGCAAAGAAGGATTTATGCAGTCTGGTTTTCCCGCCGCTGTGCCCGAATTGTAAGGAAATCAGCACGGCGCCGGCCACCGTCATGATCACTGCCAGCCACTGCCAGTATCCCAGCGTGGCGCTTAGTAGCGGAATCGACAGCAGCGCGATAAAAATAGGGGATGTGCTGATCACCGGAATCGCCCGGGATACTTCCCCCTTGCGCAGGCTGTTCAGTAAAATCAGGAAAGAACCGGCGTTAATCAGGGACCCGCCGATTGTTCCCAGGATATGCATGGTATCGACGTTATGCGGAAACGGGAAGATCGCCAACAGGATGCAGGCCACCGCTATCTGTGCCACCCCCATCGGAATCAGGAAGGACGTCAGGCTGGGCATTTTTTTGGAAACCAGGAAGCTGTCGAAAACGTTGCCGACGGAAGAAATTACGGCCGCCGCCAGGGCAGTGATAATCCAGACCAATGTGGTGAACTCCTTTTACTGACAGGGTGAAATAAAATCCGGCCGCGAGAGCCTTATCCGTATAATCCGATCAGGACCACCCCGACTGTTATCATTGCAATTCCGAAAATTTTAATCAGTATTGTTTTTTTCGTCATTTGCTCGGTGATAAATCCCGGGTAGAACCGGCTGATTATCAGGGAGAAAATCAAAATAAACGCCGGCCGGATATTCATGATTGTTGAAACCAGTGCCACCGGCCCGCTGTGAATGGCGATGAAGGACAATATAATACCCAGCGCGGCGATTGACTGGCTGCCGATTATCAACCCTATTTTCTGGTTGCGCTGCTCCATGTTTTTCAGGTCCCGCAGATTTTTCTTGCGCACCGAAAAAATCAGCGCCACCGCCCCGATGCAGATACCGTTGATAGTGAAAGTATTCCAGATTGAGATCGTGTTCATCGCATATTTATAGGCGATATTTGAAACTGAAAATAACAGCGCGGTAAACAACAACAGCAGGAAAGATCCATGCAGTTTGGTTTTCTGTCCGCTGCCGCCGAATTGTAAGGAAATCAGCACCGCGCCGGCCACGGTCAATAAAACCGCCGCCCACCCGGTTAGGCTTATCATCTCTCCCAGCAGCGGCATTGACAGCAGCGCCACGAATATCGGAAAACTGCTGGTGACCGGAATCACCCGGGATACCTCGCCTTTTTGCAGGGCGTTCAGTAAAATAACTAAAGCTGCGGCATTTGCCATGCCGCCGCCGATACCCGCCAGGACGTCATAAAATCTCGGCGCGGTGGGAAAAGGGAAAATTGCCAGTGCAATCAGCGCCGTCGCTATCTGAAAAACCGCCATTGTTAAAAAATAAGGTGACAAACCTGTTAATTTTTTGGAAAGGATATGGCTGTCGAAAATATTCGCGACGGAAATCGTAATTGCCGTGGCAAGTGAAGTAACTATCCAGAGCACCGTGTGCACCAGTCCCTTTCAATTCAACTCAACGCCTCAGTCTCGCACTGCGGCGGGAAAACAACCCGGAATCGCGGTCTGCTGCCGGAATTATCCTTTGTATAGATACAGGGGAGAATCGTCGGTAATCAGTCTGCCGCCCCGCGCCGTCGCTTTCCTCATGTGTTTCGGCAGCGTGAACATCTGCATGTGGGTTAAACCGTCATAAAACTTCAGGTCGGCGATACCCCGCGCTTTAATTCTTTTGTCCACTTCGGCCGGGGTCATTGCCGCCACATCCAGCGTCATCGCTGCTACCGTGAACCCCCAGGGCCCGCCGAACGACGGGATATCCGCCTGATAAATGCTCACGATGGGGAAAATGCTTTTTAAAGTGCGGCTGACCGCTTTCAGGTTCAGTAATTCTGTGTAGGAAGCGCAGCCTGCCTGTACCGAAATTACGCCGTCTTTCGTTAATTTACTTTGCACAATCTGGTAAAATTCTTTAGTGTAAAGCAGGTACGCCGGGCCTTTTTCCACCGGTTCCGTCAGGTCGATGATGATGACGTCGAATTTCTCGTCGCTTTCCGCCAGCCACTTGCGGGCGTCGGTATTGTAAACTTTGGAACGTTTATCTTCGAAAGCACCCGCCCCGTATTCCGGCAGGTATTTTTTACAGATTTTAATCACATCGGCGTCAATATCCACCATCACTGCTTTTTTCACAGAGGGGTGCTTCAGGATTTCCCGTAAGGTTGCGCCTTCCCCGCCGCCGGCAATGAAAACCTTTTCCGGTTTCGGGTGCGCCAGCATCGGCGGGTGCACCAGCAATTCATGGTAAATGAATTCGTCCGCTTCACTGGATTGAATCTTGCCGTCCAGCACCAGCACTTTGCCGAAGACCGGGCTTTTCATTATCTCCAGCGTCTGAAACTTGGTCTTGCCGGAATATATCGTGCCTTCAAATGCGTGCAGCTGTAACAGATGCGGATTTACTTCGTCAAAAAACCATTTCGAAAATTCAATTTCCATTATTCCCTATCCTTTTGCTTTCTGCTTGGCATCAATGATGCCGCGGTCCATCAGTACGATGGAATGGGTTTGCGGTTTTAACCGGGCGACGAGCACTTCGGCGGCTTTTTCCGGTTTCACGCGCGTCCCGCAGGTGAAAATATCCGCCCCGGCATAGCCGTGTTCCGGCCAGGTGTGCACCGTCAGGTGGGATTCGGCGATGATGATCACGCCGCTAACACCCTGCGGACTGAACTGGTGGAACGATTCCCCGAGGACGGTGGCTCCTGATTCTTTGGCCGCCGCCAGCATTATTTCTTTGATAAAACCGATGTCATTGAGAAGCTTAAAGTCACAACCGTTTAATTCTAAGAGTAAATGTTTCCCTAAAGCTTTCAATCACCCGTCCTCCAAAGAATACTTGCTTAAAGTCTCGAATGCGTTTTAATCAAGACACAACCTTAATTCTAATGAAAAACCCCGCTTTTAGCAATACAGATTTTCAATCGCGGACAGCGTTCAGCTATCTGCTTTCAGTCTTTTGTCATTGTCGGGCTTGACCCGGCAATCCGGTTACACGGAGTAAAATCCGACTTATAAACTCAAGCACGCTTCCACTGACAGCCAGAATAACTTTTCCTTAAACGGCATTTTATCGCTCACCATGCGTGAATCCCATTCATCTCCGCTTACGTCGTCACCGGCGCTTAAATATTGCCCGAAGGCAATATCCCGGAACTTTGCCACCGCCAGGAACGCCGCACATTCCATTTCCACGATTAAACAATTCTCTTTTTTTCTTTCCGCGATTTTTTTCTTTGTTTCCCGGTAAAAACCGTCAGTCGTCCACGTTTTGCCGGTTTCATAGTTGATATGATGTTTCTGTAATACTTTTTTCAGTTTTACCACTATTCCTGGGTTCATTTCCACCGTGCGCGACGGCGGTAAATAATGATAAGAAGTCCCTTCGTCCCTGACCGCGGAACTGGGAATGACGACGCTTCCCCTTTTTAATTCCGGTTTGAGGACACCCCCCGAACCGCAGGCCACAAACCTGCGGCAGCCGAGCGCGATGAGCTCTTCCAGTATCGCGGCCGCGATGGGCGCTCCGATTCCCGGAAAAACAACTGCAACATCGCCGATGGGCGTGCTGGCAGTAAATACGTCTACCGGCTGTATCGTAATACCGTAAGTGGCCAGTGTATAAGCCTTTTTCAGAATCCCTTCACCTGATAATTTGTGAATCACGTCGGCATAAAAAATCATCACGCACGCTTCCGGCAAATCCTGTTTTCGATGCATCATCGCCGGTTCAATCAACGCCGTTTTATCCGAATCAAATTCCAGTAAGGGAACATCTGCCGCCGAAAACAATATTTTCTCCATTTCTACTGGTCCGTCTTCGCGCCGAGCTCCGGCCGGTGCAGAAGCACTGTCACCCGGGGATAAAAATTATGCCGCCGGTAAAACGCGAAAACACCCTCGTTCCCTTCGGCCACACCCAGAATCGTCTTTTTCACCGTCACCGTTTCAAGCCAGGCCAGCGCCCGCGTCATCAGACTGTCCCCGATGCCGGATAGCCGGTAGTCTTTTTCCACGTAAATGGATTCGATTTCCGCCTGTTTTTCCCGGTCTACGCTGGTTACACAGTAGCCGATAAATTCTTTGGTCGCGGCATCCCTGGCCAGGTCGATGCGCAAAGCGCCCTCATAAGACTTTTCCATTAACTGCTTTTTCCGCATGTCGAACGTAGTCACCGCACGGGTATCCTTGAAATATTTGGAGACCGTGATATGGTGCGCATTCAGCTTTTCCCACAAAGGCTGGATGATATCCAGACCGTTCTGGTCTTTCTCCAGGAATTCAATCTCTTTGCCGCCCTCGTTCTCCTCATCCGTTTTTTTCGGCGCGGTATTATTTCGGTTTGCCCATTCTTTTTCCAGGATGGAATATTGCAATAAATCGCACCAGGCTCCCTTCCACAATACCCGCTCCCTCAATAATCCTTCCCGCTGCATCCCGATTTTTTCCATCACCCGGGAGGAACCGGTATTCGCCGGGTGGCAGCTGGCGGTAATGCTGTGCAGTCCGAGTTGCTCAAAACCGAAGGCGACTACCTGCTGCGCCGCCTCGGGCATGTAACCCCTGTGCCAGTATTCCCGGTTGAGGATGTAGCCCATTTCGCCGGCTTTATTTTCGGCGCTTTTTACCCAGATCTCGCAGGCCCCAATGAGTTTGTTTTCCTTTTTCTGAATCAACGCAAAGTTGAAATGGGTGCGCGGCTCTGTTTTTTGGTTATTCAACGTCCGCTGAATGAAAGCCCTGGTGTCATCTTCGGTGTTCGGGCCGAAAGGCATATATTTCACCACTTCCGTGTCCGAACCGTACTCTTGCACATCGTGCCAGTCTTCTTCCCGGAAATCCCGTAAAATCAGCCGTTCCGTTTCGAACATCAAGTTATTATTCTGCATTGTGCCACCTCTGATTTTTGAAAATACACGTCCATTCTATCGGCTCAGCCTAACAAAGTCAATTAAGAACGATTTACTTACTACTTGAACGCTGTTTATTTGAGGTGGAAGGGAAAACATTATCACGTCCTGAGTCCGCCTCAGGTGGCCGAAGGCCGGAGCTCTAGCGGAGGTCTCGGTGGTTTACTAAAGTCCCCTTATCATTCCCCAAGCCCGCCGACCGTGTCCATACCGGCGAAAGCCTGTATCTACTGTTTGTGTAACTTGCATTCTCGACGGTTAATCCCCGCACGGGACAGAATTTGGAAGGGGAATTATCTTTTTCGATATTAGTATTTCAAATTTTCTTGATTATTGGCTCTTGATTCTTGATTATTCGGAAAGGTGGGGTGACAAAATCCCCTTGACACCCTTTCCTTCCCCCGTTATACAATAATCTCACGCTCGTAGGCCGCAACCGGAGAGCCATTTTCGGTACTTTGCCGCAGGCAAATGTATACTCAGCCAAAGGCTGATGTATAACCTTAGTGAAAATATTACAAAGCGAATCAGATATAAAACTGGTAATTGATTTTAACGTTATGTTAAATAAAGCCATTTTTTAGCCTCAAACTATGGGGCGGATAATTTTTAAAATTTCGTTTTTTACGAAACGAATCGAGCGTGACACCGGAATTTACCAGGACTGTAGTTAGTAGGCAGGGAGACCCTTCGTCTACGGACTCAGGGTGTGTATCTATTCTTCGTTGGTTGGTATTTGGTGTTTTGGATTTGTTTAGAGTTTCGATATTCGGATTTAGGTTTTGTTTGGATTTTGGTGTTTGGAATTTGAATTTTTCCTACACCCGTCATTGTTCGTCATTAACATTTATTATATGATGGTGACAAACCCCGAATTCGTTTCATGCAGGAGGTAACTGATATGCCCGGATTGTTCGACCCGATTCAAATCAAAGGCCTTAACCTGAAGAACCGCATCGTGATGCCGCCGATGGCCAACGGCTTCGGCGCCGAAGACGGCGCCGCCGGCGATAAGCATATTGCGCACTATACCGCCCGGGCCCGGGGCGGCGTTGGCCTGATTATTATCGAGCATACTTTTGTGGCCAAAGAAGGCAAGGCCAGCAAAGGCCAGCTCGGCCTGGACGACGATAAACTGATTCCCGGCCTCAAAAAGCTGGTAGAGGCCATCCACGCCGACGGCGCGAAAGTCATCATCCAGTTGAACCATGTCGGGGCAGCCGCTTCCCGGCTGGCGACCGGCCTGCAGCCCGTCGGCCCGTCCGAAATCCTGCACCCCAAGGGGAGCGAGATACCGCACGCCTTAACCGCCGCCGAAATGGCGGCTATCGCGGCAAAATTCAGTGAAGCGGCCCGCCGCGCCGTTGCAGCCGGTTTCGATTCGGTGGAACTGCACGGTGCACACGGTTTCCTGCTCTGCCAGTTCCTCTCGCCGTATACCAACCGCCGTACCGACGAATACGGCGGCAGCTTAGACAATCGGCTGCGTTTCCCCACGGAAGTCATCCGGGCGGTAAAAGCCAAACTCGGAAAAAACATGCCGTTGTTTTATCGCTTCGGCGCGGACGACATGCGTGAAGGCGGCCTGACCCGTGAGGAAGGTAAAAAAGCCGCTCATTTACTGGAACAGGCAGGCGTTGATGTCCTGGACGTCTCCGGTGGACTCGGCGGCGACGGGCAGAGGAACCACACCGAACAGGGTTATTACGTGCCGCTGGCGGAAGGCGTCAAGTCGGTGGTCGAACTGCCGGTTATCGGCGTGGGGCACATCACCGAACCCGAATACGCCGACCGGATAATCCGCGAGGGCAAAGTGGACATGGTCGCCATCGGGCGGCTGCTGCTGGCCAACCCGGATTTTCCTCGGCAGGCCGCTGCGAAGCTGGGAATTAAAATTGAATACTAAAGCGCTGCCGGCTTTAAATCTCTAAATCTCTCCCCGTTTAATATCCAGCTGCATCAGCCGGATGAGTTCGCTGTGGTACCACAGCAGGAATTTTTCCCGTTTTGCCGGCGGCCAATCGTAAAAACCTTTACCGGATGCCATCCCAGTTTCGCCTTTCGCCACGTGTTCGGCAATCGGCGGCCACGGCGGCAGGCCTTTGGCCTTGTCCAGACCGGAGGCAAAATCCAGCCCGATTAAATCGAGGCGTTTGAAATACCCGGTATACCCCATGCGCCTGCCGAAGCCGTAACAAATGACGTTGTCGATCATTTCCGGCGTGGCCAGGCCTTCGTCCACCATCGCCTGGCATTCCTGCCCGATGGCGCGCTGGATGCGGTTTTGCAGAAAACGCGGCGTATCTTTGCAAACTACGACCATCTTATGCATTTTCCGCAGCATTCCGGCAACGACGGGTATAATCTCCGGGTCGGTTTTATCCCCGGCGACGACTTCCACCAGCGGGGCAAAATGCGGCGGTTGAGTATAATGCGTGGCCAGAATCCGTTCCGGATGTTTGGTACGGGCGGCAATCTCCGTCACCCGCAAACTGGAAGTATTGGTGCACAGCAAGACCGGCGGCGGGCAAATTGCATCCAGTTCGGCAAAAATGGCCTGTTTCAGCGGCAGGTTCTCCAGCACGGATTCCACAACCAGGTCGGCGCCGCGGGCCGTTTCTTTAATATCGGTGTAATAAGTCAACCGTTTCCGGGCGGTATTAGCGCCGGCACGGGTCATCAAGCGGGTTTTCACCATTAAATCCAGTATTTCTTCAGCTCTATATTGAGCGGCATCGCTGCTGGTTTTACCGGTGTTAAATAATTGAACATCATAACCGAACCGGGCATATTCCACCCCGATGCCCAGCCCCATTAACCCGGCCCCGATAACGGCGATGTGTTGAATTTCTTTCATGGGCGGCCTCCTGTTTAAAAAAATCTTTGGAGTCCATCATAACATAATCGGCAATTTATCGTTATTATTGATATACTGATAAATATAATATCCTGAAAAACAGATAAAGTATAAAATCATCATGGATTGAAAAACATTGAATTTTGGTTTATTCTTGAGGGCAGGAATTTGATAAATGTCAACTGAAAATATCCCGGAGCCGGTTCCGGAAAATAAACCGGATGCGGCTGCGGAAACGCCGCAGAAGGCTGTACCGCAGGAAACACCCCAGGCAGCAGAAGCAGTTCAACCCGAGGCTTTGCCGGGCGTACTCCCTGAAGCCCTGCCGGAAACTCTGGCCCCGGCGCCGCCCCGGACCCGCTGGCAGCGGTTTTTACATTGGGAATTTTTAGGGCTTTTTATTATCGTCCTGGTGACGTTGATTTTCCACTTTGTCGCCATTGAACGCCCCGCGACGATTGTCTGGGATGAAGTCTGGTACGTCGGCGATGCCCGGTCAATTTTCAGCGGAACAGGCGAACTGCGCCCCGAACACCCGCCGCTGGCTAAGCTCTTCATTGTCGCCGGCGATTATATCTTCAACGGATTCAAAACCCCGGAAATCAATTCCGGCGCCACCAATCTGGATTTGGTCAACAGCGGTAACACCAGCACTGTCATCGACGTGAACGATGCTTCCAGGTTCGTGGTCGGGAACACTATCCGGATGGATTCCGAGCAGATGAATGTCACGGCGGTGGACCTGGCTACGAATCAAATCACCGTCGACCGCGGCGCGGGCGGCAGCAGTGTCGCCAGCCACAACGACGGAGAAACAATCTATATTTTCACGGACGATGCTTTCGGCTGGCGTTTCTTCTCGGTTATCTTTGGCACACTGGGTATTATTGTTTTCTTTTTCATTTGCCGCAAGTTAAAATTCCCGGTAATCGCCGCCACAATTGCGACTTTCCTGTTCGCACTGGACGACATGGTCTTTATCCATTCCGGGCTGGCGCTGTTGGACGTTTATATGGTCACTTTTCTGCTGGCCGCGGTGTTTTTTTACCTGGATGAAAGATATATTTTGTCCGGCATCTGCGTTGCCCTCGCCGCGAATTGCAAACTTGTCGGCGTATTGATAATTATCGCCATTGTCCTGCATTGGGCGATTTACCGCCGGGATAAATGGAAAGCTTTTGCGGCATCGCTGGCAGTGGCAGCAGTTTCGTTTGTGTTTTTCCTGGAATATTTCGATTTATTTATCAACCGGGGTTTTGAAAACCCGGTTACGCGCATCAAAGCCCTGCTTTCGGGCACGGCAGCCAATGTTTTCACCAACCCCAAGCTGTCAATTTCCAGCCGTCCCTGGACATGGCTTTACCCGCAGTGGATAAGGGCGTACTACATGGGGCCGAATGTGCCTGTAATTGTCTATTCCTACAATCCGCAATACCTTTCGTTCATCAGCACCACCCTGCAGCTGCTTATAATCCCGATAATCGGCTACATGATTTACAAAGCAATTAAGAAAAGCAAAGCGGCCGGACTTGTCCTGCTCTGGTTTTTAGCGACTTACGTCGTCTGGATACCGCTGGACATCCTCACCAACCGCGTGACGTTCGTGTTTTATTTCCTGTCCACTACACCGGCCATTTGCATCGGTCTGGCGATAGCCATTGGTGACTGGTTGAATTACCTGAAAAAGAGACGGGCGGAATTGGGGCGTTTATCCACCGGCGTGGCGCTATCCTACAGTGCCATCGGGCTATACCTGTTCCTGCACCTGGCAATTTTTGTCTTCTTTAATCCGGCAATCCCGCCGATTGTGAAAACATGGCTGCCGCCTTTCCATCTGCCGTAACGGCCGGTAAATCCGGGTAATCTGAAATATACAGCAGGATTTTGAAAAAATGACAGCGGAACAGACACCGGAACCGGTCATGGAAACAGAACCCGAAGTCATGTCGGAGACCGCGCCGGAACCGCCCACAAGGAACCGCTGGCAGCGGTTGCTGCATTGGGAGTTCCTGGGGCTCATACTGATTGTCCTGACGACACTGGTTTTCCATTTTATTGCCATCGGGAACCCCGCTACCGTAGCCTGGGACGAAAAATATTACGTCGGGGATGCCCGGTCAATTATCAGCGGCACCGGCGAATTGCGCCCCGAACACCCGCCGCTGGCCAAGCTTTTCATCATCGCCGGGGATTATCTCTTCAACGGGTTTAAGACCCCGGAACACGTTACCGGCGCAACGAATGTGAACAACATCGCCGGCAGTGACAAAGCCAACCTGATATCCGTCAGCGACGCCGCACAATTCACCGCCGGGACGACAATCCGAATTGACGCCGAACAGATGGATATCACCACCGTTGATACCGCCAATAATAAAATTTCCGTCACGCGCGGCGCCGGCGGCACCGTCGTCACCGCCCACACCGCACAATCCAAGATATACGTTTTCACCGACACCGCTTTCGACTGGCGCTTCTTCTCGGTGATTTTCGGGACATTGGGGATCATCATTTTCTATTTTATCTGCCGTAAATTGAAATTCTCCGTAGCAACAGCCACTGTCGCCACGTTTCTTTTCGCATTGGATGACATGGTCTTCATTCATTCCGGTCTGGCGCTGCTGGATATTTACATGGTCACGTTCATGCTGGGGGCAGTGCTTTTTTACCTGGACGAAAGGTATATTTTGTCCGGCATTTTTGTCGCCCTGGCGGCAAATTGTAAATTAATGGGGGTGCTGATAATCTTCGCCTTTATTCTGCACTGGGCGATTTACCGGAAAGATAAATGGAAGGAATTTTCGGCTTCCCTGGTGACGGCCGCAGTCTCGTTCGTGTTTTTCCTGGAATATTTCGATTTATTTATCGTCCGCGGGTTCGAAAATCCGCTGATGCGGATAAACAGCCTGCTGGGGGGAACACTGGGCAATGTTTTTACCAACCCCAAACTTTCCATTTCCAGCCGTCCATGGACATGGCTCTACCCGCAGTGGTTCCGGGCGTATTACATGGGGCCGAACGTCCCCGTGATAGCCTATGCTTACAATCCGCAGTACCTTTCGTTCATCAGCCCCACGATACAAATCCTGATAATCCCGATTATCGGCTATATGATTTACAAAGCGTTGCACAAAAGCCATGCTGCCGGTTTCGTTTTGCTCTGGTTCCTGACAACTTATGTAATCTGGATACCGGTGGATATCTTAACGAACCGGACGACATTTGTGTTTTATTTCCTGTCCACCACGCCGGCCATTTGCATCGGTCTCGGGATAGCGATTGCCGACTGGCTGAACTATTTGAAAAAGAGGCGTCTGGAACTGGGCCGGACAACCGCAGGCGCAATCGCATCCTACAGCGTCATCGGGTTTTATCTGTGCCTGCACCTGGCGATTTTTATCTTCTTTAATCCGGCAATCCCGCCGATTATTAAGACCTGGCTGCCGCCTTTCCATATTCCGTAGCTGCCGTTGAATCCGGCGGCTGCTGCCATTTAGTGAAAACCAGGGCTACATATGCCAGGGCCAGACACATCAGTGCGCAGGCAAAAGCGACGTAAACCCCATCGGAAAGATAACGGTCCAGCAGCCCGAAGTGGCGGAACATTGGTATCACCCAGCCATAACCCGGCTTGGCATCGTGGAACCACCACGGCAGATTACCCAGCCAGAGCCAGACCGCCGGCAATGCCGCCAGCGCCAGCGCGAAAATCCGTTCCAGTTTGAATTGTGTCCGGGCAGCCTGCAGGATAACCAGCGGGATAAAAATAATCAGGTACTGATAATTGATACGGTAGTAGATGCTGATAAACACCAGAAAACCGGCCAGTGCCCCCTGTAGCGGAGTTACCCGCCGCCAGTAACAGAGCAACCCCACGACCGTCAAACAAACAGCCAGTAAAGGCAGCGTCAGCGATATCAGGGTGGTGGTATCCCACCCGGAGACATGATGCAGCCAGGTCAGTAGCGCCCCGCTCCCGCTGAAAGCAAAACACAACGGGTCCTGGTAACCGGGGGCCGAACCCGCGAAAACAACCGAGCGGAAGTAAGCGACAAAATTGCCGGTGACGCAAAACGGCACCGAAAACAGCACGATGACGCCCGCTGTAATGGCGCAATTGGTGAGCAGGCGGCGGAAATTCATGTGCCGGGCGCAGATAATCACCATCATCACCACGGCGATAAGCGTGTGCTGTTTGGTCATCACGGCCAGCCCGGCGAAGAGAAACGCCAGCCTGTCTTTACCTTTGAGCAGCAGAATAACGCTGGTCAACAGAAAAGCGGCGGCGACGGCATCGAACTGCCCGAAGACGCCCGATTCAAACCAGGCGGTGGGATGTAATAACCACAAAGCGGTAAAAAATACTTTTTTCCGTTTGGAGCCCGGAACCGCCCAGTATAAAAGCAGGCCGATGGCGAGGTCGGCGGCAATAATCGGGATTTTCATCGCCAGGCGCCAGGCAGGATTGGCAATGGAATTACCGGCAATGATATTCACCTGACTGGCCGGGGCGAAAAACAAAGATAACCGGCATATCAACAACCATATCGGGGGATAAACGAAACCCCACCCCTTCACCGGGAAAATAGGCAGCTGGGCATCAGCATAACGATAAAAATCCAGCCCGTGCGCCTGGAAAACTTTGGCGAAAGCCCAGAATTGGGCAATGTCCGGACCGGAAGAAATCTCCGCCGCCCACAGTCGGATAAAAACGGCAATAATAACAATAATTCCCAGAACAATTTCAGGGAGATGTGACCGCATCCATGCCAGAGATTTATTAAAAATGTTCCCGGGCGGAATTGCAGTTTGCGTTTTTTCAGTGGTATCCGGAGATTTTTCTTTCATGTCGGTTCAGGTGATGGGTTTACGGTTACTTCTTTAGATTTTATCACATAAGCCGATTGCGGGAATAATTTACAGCCGTTGGTTAAAATATTGTGATAAAATGATGGTAGATTTTTGTAACTGGAGATAAAAATGGCTGAAATTGCACATACGAAAACAGAATTGCAGGAACGCCTGATGGTCCGGGAAAAGAGATTCGGGGAATTATTGATTGCCGCGCAGTCCCCGATGCCGTCCCTGCCCGGTAAGGTTAATGCCAAGGGCGTGCTGACCGTTTCGGTAGATGATATCGAAAAATATATCGCCATCCAGAAAGCCAATGCAGCGCACGCCGCGATTCAGGCATTCCTGGAAACAACCTACGAAGAGACCGGCAGCTATTAACCGGCTGACGGCAGGTCTACTCCGTTAAAATCCGGGCGTAATACCGCCGGTCAAGAATGGCCGCAGCGGATTTTTCAGGTTTGCCGTTCTTTTGGCAATTGTTTGGTTTTTGGCGATTGGTATTTGAAATTTGTTTGGAACTTGGTTTTTGTTTATTGGAATTCGGGTGGAGTAACGTGGAGCAGGGTCTGGATGGTGGGCGGTATTATACGATAGCTAGAACTCGGACATTGGAATTAGCATTCTCGAACAGGAAATACAAAACCGGAACGCTAATAATTCTATTCGATAAATAATATCTTATCTTCTAGATTTTTGAATTTTCAAATGTAAGCAATCCGCCGTTTTTGACGACACTTGGCCAAAAATTATAATCCTTGGGCTTGCCCTTGAAATAATAGTTGATTAACCTGGCAATTACACCGTGAGTAACGATTATAACGTTTTTCCCGTTATATTTTTCCACAATCATGTCACAAAAATCGCAGACCCGTTTTGTAAATGCTTGGAAGCTTTCGGCGCCTTTATTGCCACTCATGAATGCTTGCCAAACCAATTTCATCGCTTCCACATCAGTTTCGTCTGTACCCTCAAACTCACCGGCGTTTATTTCGGCGAGCCTGTCGTCAAGCACAATCGGTCCTTTGTAGATGATTTCGCAGGTTTGGCACGCTCGTGTCAGGGGGCTGCAAAAACACGCATCGAAACTAACATCTCTCAAGTTTTCAGCCTGCAGTTTTGCCTGCGCTATTCCAGTTTGATTCAATAAAGTATCTGTTACACCGTTGAACTTCCTGAATAAGTTCCAATCGGTTTGACCGTGACGGACGAGGTATATCATAATTATTTATCCTCCGTTAATATAAAATAAGCGCACGTCTCAGATTCATTTAACGAACGAAGAAAAGAACGATACCACTGATAAACGATTGAAAACATAGCTGCTGTTCAACAGCCGCCGCCAGGCTGCAGTGCGTTTATCTTCAACTCTATAACCCCCGAAATCGCGATAATTAATCTCTCTTATATGCCAGCCCAAAAAGTATCCTATTCCATATTTGTTTGGAATTGGGTTTTTGTTTATTGGAATTCGGGTGGGGTAAAGTGGAGCAGGGTCTGGATGGTGGGCGGTATACGGCTCGAACGTACGACCTTTGCGATGTCAACGCAATGCTCTAACCAACTGAGCTAACCGCCCTTAGATAACGCAATATCAATGCTACCAGATGACGCTGTTTCAGTCAAGAATTCTTCTTTTTTCAAATCAGCAGCAACATTCTAACGTTAACAACTGTAATATGTGCCTACAAATAATGTATGATTAAAAAAGGAAACTCATTAAGGAAAAAATTAATGAACGAAATCATCAGCGTAGAGCACGTGAACAAAGAGCTGGGCAAGCGTCAAATTCTGAAAGACGTCACCCTGGCCGTCCAGCGCGGTGATATTTTCGGCTACCTCGGGCCGAACGGCGCCGGAAAAACAACCACCATCCGCATCATGCTGGGATTGATGACCGCAGATTCCGGCAAAGTGACTTTGCTCGGGCAGGACGTCCAGATTGACAAAACCCGCCAGAAAATCGGGTTTGTGCTGGAAGCCGACGGCCTTTATGATAACCTGACCGCGTACGATAACCTGCTGTTTTACGCCAAACTTTACGATATTCCCAAACCGGCGCAAAAAGTGGATAAAATTCTGAAGCAGGTAGGACTGGCCGACCGGGCAAAAGATAAAGTTTCAACTTATTCCAAGGGGATGCGGCAGAGGCTGGCGCTGGCCCGCGCCATCGCCCCCGACCCGGAAGTGCTGATTCTGGACGAACCGACCGCCGGCGTGGATCCGACTGGTCAGATTGAAATCCGCCAGTTAATGCTGGACATGATAAACAAAGAGGGCAAGACCATCCTGTTGAGTTCGCATAACCTGGACGAGGTGCAGCGCATCTGCAACCGTATCGCCCTCATCCATCAGGGACAAATCCGGTTATACGGCGGACTGGAGCAGTTTAAACGCGACATGGGGCAGGGCGGGCTGGTTATCGAGACCACGCAGACCGTGCCGGCCGACATTTTAGCCGAACTGCAAAAAATACCGGAGGTCAGTGTTCGCGAACAAAAAGAGAGCATGCTCATCCTGAATGTCGGGAAAAATACCGAAGCCTCGGATATCATCACCCTGTTTGCCACTAAGGGAGTAAAAATCGAACAGGTAAAGAAGCAGGAAGCCTCGCTGGAGGACATGTATACCGCGATAGTTAAAGAATCGGAGCACAAATAAGATGAATAAAATCTGGATAATTTCCCGCAAAGATATCAGTGATGCCTTCCGCAGCCGCAGCACCTATGTTTTTCTGATTGTCATGGTTTTCCTGACTTTCAGTTATATTTCCGTGTACAACAGTAATGTCAATTCATTGAAAAATAACACGCTTTCAATTAACAGTTACAGTCAGGCTTATCTCAGCACGCTGGCTTATATTTTACCGTTGATGTTTTCCAACTTCATCTGTTCTATTTTTGCCAATTATGCGGTCATCGTAGATAAAGCCAAACGGAACATCGAATCGTTAATGGCCACTCCCGTCAGTATCAAGCAGATCTGGATGGGAAAATCCCTGGCTGTAACTCTGCCCAGCATCGGCATCGGAATCGGCATGGCGATTATCAGTTATCTGGTGTTAGACATCGGTTTTGTGATGCCGAAAACAGGCAGTTTTATTTTACCCAGCATTATATCAATTCTCTCCGCGGTGATAATCGTCCCTGTACTGCTATTTGTAATTGTGGCCATCGTCACTTACATTCAACTGACCATCACCAATCCCCGAGTCGGCAATTTTGTGTTTTCCGGGGTTTTTATTATTTTGCTCATCGGCGGCGAGGCCCTGCTGGGGCTGGGTTTGTCCACAAATTATTTAGCGTTAATCTATCTGATCATGATTTTAGTTTGTGCCGGCATTGTTTATCTCCTTTCATTCTCACTGACCAAGGAACGGGTGCTGTTGTCCAGCAAGGTGTAGTTGGAAGCAAATTTACCCATTGATAAACCATCGCGGTAGACATATAATCATTTCGGTTTAGTCGATGCTGATTTTGATTTAAAGCCAAAGCTAATATCTAAAGAGGTGAAAAAATGAAAGCAGTTGTTATCCACGGCAAGGGTGATTTCCGGTATGAGGATGTTCCGGACCCGAAAGCGGGCGAAGAAGAAGCAATTGTAAAAATCGGGCGGTGCGGCATTTGCGCCGCCGACCCCAAGATTTACCACGGTAATGCCTATTTTGCGCAGACGGTATACGACCATGCCCCGATTGTCGCCGGTCATGAATATGTCGGCGAAGTAGTGGAACTGGGCAAAGGCGCCAAAGAAAAATACGGACTCAAAGTCGGCGACCATGCCATCATGGAAATCCTCATCCCCTGCATGAAATGCTATTTCTGCAAGCGCGGCCGCTACAATCTGTGCGAAGTTCATACCATCACCGGCATTTCCGGTCCAAACGGCGGCTGGGCGGACTACATGAAGTTCCCCAGGGGTGCGATTGTCTGGAAAGTGCCGAATGAAATCCCCTGGGAAGCGGCGGTCACCATCGAACCTTTAGCCTGCGGGATACACGGCGTAGAACGCGCCAATATCCAGTTCGGCGAAACCGCGGTCTTAACCGGCTGCGGCCCTATCGGTTTGTTAATGCTGCAGGCGGCGAAATTAAAAAATCCGATGCAATTGATCGCGGTGGACACCGACGAGCACCGGCTGGCGATTGCCAGGGAAACCGGCGCAGATTTAGTGATTAATCCGGCGAAAGAAGATGTCGTCGCCAAGGTGAAATCGCTCACCGGCGGCATCGGCTGCGACGTGGTGCTGGAAGCCAGCGGCAGTCCGAAAGCCGTAGTGCAGGCAGTGGATATGCTGCGGCGCGGCGGACGGCTGATGGAATTCGGTGTTTTCGCCGAAAAGACCAGTCTCGATTGGAGCATCATCAGCGATATTAAAGAACTGGAGATTTACGGCGGCCATCTGGGGTTTGATACTTATCCGCAGGCGATTAAATACCTGCGCGAGGGTCTGGTCAAACCGCAGAAAGTGGTTACCCATAACTTCCCGTTGAAGGACTGGAAGCAAGCCATCGATACTGCGGAAAATCATCTAGAGAACTCGATAAAAGTCACGATGACGCCCTGATGCGAATTGAGATGAGCAAGTGCTATTACATTTATCTTAAAAAGACAAACTTGTTATAATACAATCAGGATAACGATTGCACAAAGAGGAGTTTAAATGGGCGGTTGGGTCGGCAAGATAGCGCGTGTGAATTTAACCACCGGAAAAGTTACCGTTACGGATTTACCGAAAGAAATGGCGGTTTCTTATCTGGGAGGGCGCGGTTTTGGCGCCCGCATTCTTTATGATGAAGTAGGACCATCGGTTGAGCCGTTCAGCCCTGAAAATCTGCTGATACTGGCGACCGGTCCGCTTAACGGCTCCAAAGCGCCAAGCAGCAGCCGTTTCAGTGTGACGACTAAATCGCCGCTGACCGGTACTATTTTCGATTCCAACTGCGGTGGTAAAACCGGCATCAGGATTAAAGACGCCGGCTACGACGTGCTGATTATTGAAGGAAAAGCCGCGAAACCGGTGTGGTTGATGGTCGATGAGAACGGGATCAAAATTAACGACGCCGGAAACCTCTGGGGCCGAGACGTTGACGTCACCACAGATACTTTATTAGGACTGGTGGCAAATCCACAATCGGCGAGCGTGGCCTGTATCGGGCCGGCCGGAGAAAACCTGGTACGGTTTGCCGCGATCATGGATGATAAATCACGGGCAGTCGGAAGGGGCGGCGTGGGCGCGGTGATGGGTTCGAAAAACCTGAAGGCGATTGTCGCCAGCGGCACATCGCAACAAAGTGTTGTCGACCCGGAGACCCTCGATTTTATCGTTTACGAAGCCAGAAAAGTGCTCAAACAGAGTCCGATTACTTCCATCGGTTTCCCGACCTACGGCACGTCGTCACTGGTGCGGGTGATGGACATGATGGGCGCTTTCCCTTCCTATAATTTTTCCGAATCTTCTTTCGGCTACGTCAATGACGTCTCCGGCGAAACGTTAAGGGAAAAGATTTTCATCAAGCAGAAAGCCTGCTGGGGCTGTCCTATCGGCTGTAAGCGCGTTACCAAAACGAAAAACGGCGAAGGCGAAGGGCCGGAATACGAGTCTCTGTGGGCTTTAGGGCCGGAATGCGGCATCCACGATATCGAAACTATTGCCGAAGCCAATTATCTTTGCAACCGTCTGGGCATGGATACGATGTCGGCCGGCGTTACCATCGGCTGCGCGATGGAGATGGCGCAGCGCGGGATTGTTGATTCGGGCGTAAAATTCGGCGATATCCCATCCCTGATGGCGATGCTGGAAAACATTGCCTACCGGCGCGGTTTCGGTGATGCCCTGGCCGAAGGCTCCCGCCGTTTTTCCACGAAATACAATGTGCCGGAATTTGCGATGCAGGTCAAAGGCATGGAATTACCGGCTTATGAACCGCGCGCCATGGGAGTGCAGGGACTTTCCTTCGCCACTTCAAACCGCGGCGGCTGCCATTTGCGGGGCAATATGCTGGGACCGGAGCTGCTCGGCGTGCCGAAAATTGTGGACCACTCCGGTGCTTCCGGCACCGTCGGCCTGCTGATTTACCATCAGCACCTTTCCGCCGCGTTTGATTCACTCGGTGTCTGCAAATTCGCCGGTTTTGCGGTCAGCGACGAAATGCTGGCCAGAATGATGACGGCGATTACCGGCATCGAATTCGTGCCGCATGACCTGCATGCCGCCGGCGAACGTATCTGGAACCTGGAGCGGCTTTATAACATCCGGGAAGGCTTCACCAGCAAGGACGACACCCTGCCGAAAAGATTTACGGACGAACCGCTAAAAAGCGGCGCGGCCAAAGGCCGGGTGGTGAACCTTGCGCCCCAGATGGAAGAATACTACCGCTACCGCGGCTGGAGTGATAGCGGCGTCCCCCGGAAAGAGAAACTGAAACTGCTGGGATTGGAGGCATAAAATGTTAGAAGAGTTTCAGCGCATCGGAAGGGATCTATTTCTGAGTGGGTTAGTGAGTTCTCACGGCGGCAATATGAGTGTGCGCATGGGTGACCGCGTTTTGATTACGCACCGCGGCTCCCCGCTGGGTCAAATTACCGCCGAAGACATCGTCGAAACCGGCCTTTACGATAACGACAGCGGCATCATGCTGGCGTCATCGGAAACCCCGGTGCACCGCACGATTTACCTGAAAACCGCCGGGCTGGCAATCGTGCACGCCCATCCCAAAGTTGCCGTGGCGCTTTCGCTGTTTGAGGACGAAATTATCCCCATCGATAACGAAGGTTCTTACCTTCTGCACAAAGTGCCGGTTATTTCCTCGGAAATTGCCTCGGGCTCCGCCATGGCCGGAATTGTCGCGGAATCGCTGCAAAAATACAAGATCACGATGGTCCGCGGGCACGGCTGTTTCGCCATCGGCCAGGTCCTCGAGGAAGCATGGCAGTGGGTATCCTGCCTGGAAGAATCGGCGATGGTGATTTATTACGCTCGCACACTCGGCGGCCAGACCAAAGAATTCCGCAAAAACGCCGACCAGTATAAGAAATGGTAAGCTCAAATACTTAACTCTGCGTCTTAAGGAGAACAGCGATGAAAGTTACCGCCGCCGGGCTGAAAAAACTGGAAACCAACTACAAAGGCTATCTCGAAGGGGAAATCATCGACCGGTTTTTCGATGAGTTCGGCATCCGGTTTGCGGCCGGGCTCTGGGCGGCCGGCAGTTTCAACGACCGTTTTGTGGGCAGCGGCTACAACCCGGGACTGGATGACAGTCTGACGGCGAAAATGGACCGCGTCACACGGGCCGGCATCAAAGGCTGTGAATTTCATGATTCCCAATTCGTTAGCACCAGCCTGGTCGTAGACAAAAAGAAAATCGCGGAAATCAAGGCCGCGCTGAAAAAATACAAATTAACCCCAACCAATATGAATACCGACCTTTTTTCGGACGCCAAATGGAAACTGGGCGGGATTACCAACGCCAATAAATCCATCCGGGAAGAAGCGCTGGCTTTTGCATTAATCGGCTGCGACGTGGCGAAAGAACTCGGCTGCACCACTGTGGCATTATGGCCCGGTTCCGACGGCTGGGATTATAACTTCGAGGTCAATTACGGCCAGTTGCTTGACCGGTTTATTGACGGCTGCATCGTAATCAATAACAAGGCAAAATCGTTAGGGCTGAGATTCGGCATCGAAGCCAAACTGCACGAACCGCGGGAAGGCAACATGGTTACCCCCACTTCCCACATGACGATATTGGTGGCAAAACTGGTCAATGAAGCCTGCGGCGGCAAGAATATGGGCATCGCCGTCGACTACGGTCACGAACAGATGTATGCCGTCGAACCGGCTTCGATGCTTTATGCCGCCAAAAAAGCCGGCGTGGAAGTGGTCAATTTCCACCTGAACGATTCAAAAACCCATTCCAACGACGAGGACCGGATTGCCGGCACCGGCGATATCTGGCGGTTCTGCGACTTCTGCTACGCCACCATCGATACCGGTTACCAGGGCTGGTTCGGCGAAGACCAGTTTACCTACCGCACAGACCCCGTAAAATCGATGGCGCAGTCACGGGAATTCTTCGCCAACATCATGAAACGGGCGCTGTTGATTTACGCCCATAAAGCGGAACTGGAAAAAGCGCGCGCCACCGGCGACGCGATTGCGACAATCAATGTGGTGAAAAAATATATTCTTGGACAATAATCTCTGTGCCGATTTTGAAAGTTTCCCTTGATATAATCTCAAACGCAATCTAAACCTCTCTCCCATGAAAAGGGAGAGACTAATAGTGAGGGGAAAAAGGTTCGCTCTATTTAACATTCAGGATATTTCAGGCTGTGATTTCTCCCTCACCCTAGCCCTCTCCCATCAAGGGGAGAGGGAATTGAGTGCACTAAACTCGAACATACACAAGGCTTACTTGCAGGAGCGCCGTACATGGGAAAATATCTGGCCTTTGATCTGGGAGCCGAAAGCGGCCGCGCAATGCTCGGCACGCTGGATGAGAATAAAAAGCTGCAACTGCAGCAACTGCACCGCTTCCCCAACGGTATGATCAATGTCCGCGGCGTGCTCCACTGGGATGTCATCGGCATGTACCGCGAGATGCTGAACGGCATTACCGCCGCCGTCGCCCGGAACACAGGCAAAATTGATAGCATTGGTTTCGATACCTGGGGGGTGGATTTCGGCCTTTTCGATGGTAACGGATTTTTAATCGGCGACCCCATCGCCTACCGCGACAGCCGCCGCCTCCCCGCCCGGGATAAATTTCTGACGAAAATGACGCGGGAAAAGCTTTACGAACTCACTTCCATCCAACTGCAGTATTTCAATACAATTTTCGAACTGTACGCGATGTCGCTGGAGAAAAACCCCCAGCTGGAAATCGCCAAAGACTTGCTTTTTATCCCGGATATTTTCAATTACTTTTTTACCGGCAAGAAAGCCACCGAATTTTCTTTTGCCACAACTACCCAGCTTTATAATATCCGCGCCGATGCCTGGGAAAAGAAAATATTCGCCCAAATCGGCATCCCCATGGATATCATGCAAAAAGTTGTCCGTCACGGTACGGTTATCGGTATAGTAGAACCGGAAATCCGCAAGGAAACCGGCCTGAACGAAACGCCGGTACTGGCCGTCGGCAGCCATGACACCGCCTCCGCGGTCGCGGCCTGCCCGCTTAACTCAGACATGGCGGCCTATATCAGTTCCGGCACGTGGTCGTTGATGGGCATCGAAACCAAAAAACCGATTATCAGCGAAAAAGCGTTCAAATACAATTTCACCAACGAGGGGGGGATTTGCGATACTTACCGCGTACTCAAGAATATTTCCGGCCTGTGGTTGCTGCAGGAATATAAACGGGAAGAGGCTAAAATCCAGGATTACTCCTATGCCGAACTCAGCGAAATGGGCCGGAGCGCAGCCTCCACCGGCGCCGTCATCGACCCGGATTCGCCGGATTTTATCAAACCCGAATCAATGTCCCGGGCGATTGCCGATTTTTGCCGGAACCACGGCCAGCCGGTACCGCAGAGTGTCGGGGAATATGTCAGATTAATCCTCGAAAGCCTGGCGCTGGATTACCGGTACGTCCAAAAACAGATTGAGGAAATCAGCGGGCGAAGAATCACCCAGATAAACATTATTGGCGGCGGTTCCCAGAACACGGTGCTCTGCCAGTTTGCGGCGGATGCTACCGGGCTGCCTGTTTTTGCAGGTCCGGTCGAAGCCACCGCCATCGGTAATATTCTGGTCCAGGCAATGGCACTGGGCACAATTAAATCGCAACCCGAATTACGCGAAATCGTCAAACAATCTTTCCCGCTGGTTGCCTACGAACCGCACCGCACGGGGAACTGGGACGAACGCTATGCCCGTTTTTTACAGATTAAAAGATAACGAAAATCAGCCCGATATTAAGCAGATAATAAAAGAGGGAGTGCTTTAACACTCCCTCTTTTACTTTCCAGGCTCGATGTTGAACTTATTTTTGCGTGATATCGAAATCTACTTTGAATTCGGCTGAAAGTTCCTGCAATGATTGCATCACGACTTCATCCAGCGGGATGCCGTTCTTCTTGCGGTCCTGCACCAGCGCCCATTCGAGTTCGCCGGGGATGGTGATATTTTTCACACCCTTTGCTTTCGGGAGGTTGTGGTAGGTTTCAATCAGCCGGTCCATGCCCTTTTTAAATTCTTCAGGTGGGGTAAACCCGGATATTTTCATCGCCGCGCAGAAATGGGTGCAGGTACTGGCGGTAGCCGGCGACTGGAAAAGTTCCGGTAGGCAAACCGAAGCCGCCATGGTGCTGCTCAGGATGTCAATCATCAGGTTTAAGCCAAAGCCTTTGTAGACGCCGAGTTCTTTGGTGCCGCCCAGCATCACCATCGCGCCTTTCTTTTTATCGTCTTCTTTGGGGTCCGTGATGGGATTGCCGTCCGGGTCAACCGTCCAGCCGAGCGGCAGCATATCGCCGGTGCGCAACGCAATTTCAACTTTGCCCCAGGCGGCCATCGTTGAAGACATATCCAGGCAGAAGGGAAACTCTTTGTTCGAAGGCGCCGCAAAGCTCATCGCGTTCATACCGGCCACACGGCCTGAAGCGCCGGGAACGACCGCATTTAGCCCGCCGGTGGTGCAGGAGAAACCGATCATGTCTTCCGGCAGCGCCAGCAAAGAATAGGCGGAACAGGCGCCGTAATGGGTGGTGTTGCGGCAGGTCACCGCCCCGATGCCGTAAGTTTTAGCCCGGGAAATTGCTTCCTGCATCGCTTTGTGACCGACGACGAATCCCAAACCGCGGTCGCCGTCAATGACGGCGGTAGCCGGCGCGCCGCTGTACATTTTGATATCCGGTTTGGCTTTGACAAAGCCTGTTTTTAAACGTTTGACATATAAGCCGTTCAGATGGGCTACGCCGTGCGACGCGATACCGCGCAAATCGGTGTTCACCATCAGCCGCGACGCGATGAAAGCATCGTCGTGGGGCATGCCTGTTTTCTCCAGCACTTTTGTGGAAAAAACCACCAGTTTCATTTCGTTAACTTTCGTGTATTTCACAGCCATTTGATAACTCCTGAATTTCAGTTTTCCTGATATTGGATAAACAAAATTTATTCTACACCTTGTAATGTTTAGCGACAAGCGCCATTAAAAACAACTCAGCCCGCAAGTAGTCTTGCGGGCTGAGCATTATTTACGTAAATCCTATATTTAGGAACTTTGCCTGTTATTCCAGGTTCAATCCGGGGACGACATTAATCAGTTCGTCAACGGTCCATTGCCCGAGCTTGCGCACAAAAACCTTCGGTTTTAACGGGCGCTCGATGATAGCGAAATCGCCGCCGGCAGCATAAACGAATTGACCGGTAACATTTTTACCTTCATCCGTCGCAAAGAAGACAATCATCGGTGCGATGTCGCCAGGATTCAAGCTGGTGGTAGCCGGAATACCGGGGCGGCCGCGCGGATTCGTGCCTTGGAAAAGCTGGGTGGTGGCCTGCGGGAAGATGCAGTTGACGCGGATACCTTCGGCCTTTAATTCATAGGCAAGGGCGGCGGTGAAACCCATCACGCCGGCTTTAGCGGTGGCATAACTGGTGCCTTTAGGATCAAACGCCGGGAAAGCCACCAGCGAGGAGAAGGTGGTGATGCTCCCGCCGCTTTTCTGTTTAATCATTTGTTTCGCCGCGGCGCGGCTGCAGGCAAAATGCCCGCCCAGATGGACTGCCATCAGGGCATCCCACTGTTCCTGGGTAGTTTCCACGGTGGAGGCCGGCAGGAAATTACCGGCGCAGTTTACTAAAACATCGACTCTGCCGAAATTATTGACCGCGGTGTCTATAATTTTTTGTCCGCTGACAATTGTCGTTACGCTGTCGTAACTTGCGACCGCCTTGCCGCCCATCTTTTTGACTTCTGCGACAACGATATCGGCCGCTTTCGTACCGTCGGGTTTAACGCCGGCGTCACTGACGACCACGGCCGCCCCTTCGGCATGCATTGCTAAAACGACACCCCGCCCGATGCCGCCGCCGCCGCCCGTGACAACTGCGACTTTACCATTTAATCTTTGACCCATTCTGTTGTTCCTCCATTTTTACTTTTTATTTTCAAAAACGAGTTGACTCAATGCGTATCCGGAAGAAATATCAATATCAAAATGGCTGTTGAAATTAATGCAATCGAATCTGTTTCTCGAATTATGTCATCTTGAAAACGACCGGACAGACAGTAGCTGAATTATAGTAAAAGGGATAATGAATGTCAAGAATCTGCAAGCAGATGCGAGCCTTCATGACATCAATGTGTTTCCCCACAGCAGGAGCGGGTTCAGACTTTGACTGCTTCCTGCGATTGCAGCGCAACATTGCCAAACCGCGCCCGGAATGTCTCCAGGATAATCGCCTCGGATTTCTCCATTCCTAACGCGCCGGTATCGAGCGACAAATGATACTGCCGGGCGTCCAGCCAATCCAGTCCGGTCACCATCGTGAGATAGCGTGCCCGTTCCTTATCCACCGAGTTCATTAATTTCAACGCCTGTTCTGGGGAAACATGATAAACTTCTTCAACCCGGTGTTGGCGGAATTTGATATCGGCATGCAAAAAGATATTTAAGCATTTCGGATGGTCCCGCAGGACATAGTGACCGGCGCGCCCAACTATGACCGCAGAACACTGGTTGGCAATCTTTCTAATGACTTCCGATTCGGCATTATAGAAGTCGGTATCGTTCAAAATATCCAACGCAGGTGGAGCATAAGACCAGGAAGTGGAATAAGCAAATGACTGTAGCACGGATTGCCAGTTGGATGTTACTTTTTCGTCGCGGACAGCGAGGTGTTCGACCGGAATTTTCAGTTCATCCGCGGCCTGGTGCACAATTTCGTGGTCCAGATACAAAAACTTCAGGCCTTGTGCCAGCCGTTGACCTAAGTAGGCTCCACCGCTCCCCAGTTGGCGACTGATGGTGATAACGCATGGCGAGGTCTTAGTCATTTCTACTCCTCCTTTGATACCCTACTTATTAAATTGCGCCCCTTCCTTTGTGCTCCGTAACTCTCTTTTGTTTATACATCATGAGCGTAAAAAGCAAGTTTGTCAAGAGTTTTTTCCGGCTGGTCTAAATTCTCTGCCGGAGACTTTGCGCCCCTGCTGCAAATTGACATTCGCCTCATCATATGGTATCTTACGTTTTACAGAGTAATATATGAAAACAACCGTGGTCGTCGTTACAATTTAAAGCCGGCAAGTGGGCTCGTCTCAAACCGCATCGAGGCCGTCCACCAGGACGGCTTTTTTTGTTGATACGAGTGAAAAACTGCACAGGGAGATTAATATGACCGATACGCCGTTAATTGAACAGGAAATGCCTAAAGCCTACGACCCCAAAACGGTCGAAGACAAATGGTATAAATTCTGGTTGGAAAAGGATTATTTTAAACCTGTCATCAACCCCAAAAAGAAGCCTTTCACGATTATAATGCCCCCGCCGAACGTCACCGGGGATTTGCACATGGGGCACGCGCTGGTTGCCGCCCTCGAAGACACGATGGTTCGCTGGCACCGCATGCAAGGCGATCCCACGCTCTGGCTGCCGGGAGTTGACCACGCCAGCATCGCCGCACAGGTGGTAGTGGAGAGAATCCTGGCCAAGGAAGGGACTACCCGTTACAAAATCGGGCGGGAGAAGTTCCTGGAACGGATGTGGGAGTGGACAAATCAATGCCGTTCCAATATCGGCATGCAGCACCGCCGTCTGGGCACTTCCTGCGACTGGTCACGGGAGAAATTCACCCTTGACCCCGGGCCATCGCTGGCAGTACGTACCACTTTCGTCAATCTCTTCAATAAAGGTTTAATTTACCGCGGGGAGCGCATTATCAACTGGTGCCCGCGCTGCTCTACCACCCTTTCCGACCTCGAAGTAGACCATAAGGATTTAAACGGACATCTCTGGCACTTGAAATATCCGCTTGCCGATGGCGGCGGCTTTCTGACTGTGGCTACCACACGTCCGGAAACAATGCTCGGCGATACCGCCGTGGCAGTCAATCCCGAAGATGAACGCTACACCAGTCTTATCGGCAAAGAAATCATGCTGCCGATAATGAACCGGCGCATCCCCATCGTAGGAGATGCCGTCGTGGATAAGGCCTTCGGCACCGGCGCAGTTAAGGTTACGCCGTCACATGACCCGGTGGACTTTGAGATTGCCCGGCGGCAGAAATTACCGCTTATCAACCTGCTGAATAAGGATGCCACGATGAACGAAAACGCCGGCCCGTGCAAAGGTATGGACCGGTTCGCCTGCCGCAAGTGGGTGGTGGAAGAAATGGAGCGGCTGGGATTACTGATTAAAATCGAGGATTACAGCCACGCCGTCGGGCACTGCCAGCGCTGTGCGACCCTGATTGAACCGATGGCCAGCACGCAGTGGTTTGTCAGGATGGAGCCCCTTGCCAAACCGGCGATTGAAGTAGTGAAGAACGGTAAAATCCAGATTATTCCCGACCATTTCACCAAGGTCTATCTCAACTGGATGGAAAATATCCGCGACTGGTGTGTCTCCCGCCAGTTGTGGTGGGGTCAGCGTATCCCTGCCTATTACTGTAAAGATTGCGGTGAAACGATCGTGGCCGTGGAAACTCCGCAGGCCTGTCCTAAATGCGGTTCTGCCCGCATTGAACAGGACACCGATGTATTGGACACATGGTTTTCCTCCGGATTGTGGCCGCATTCCACGCTGGGCTGGCCTGAAGATACCGCCGACCTGCGCTATTTTTATCCCACCACCGTGATGGAAACCGGTTATGATATTTTATTCTTCTGGGTCTCCCGCATGATTATGATGGGCATCGAGAATACCGGCGAAATCCCCTTTAAATATGTTTACCTGCACGGTCTCATCCGCGATGAAAAAGGTGATAAGATGAGCAAGACCAAAGGTAATGTCATCGACCCGCTGAAAGTCATCGACCAGATCGGCGCGGATGCCCTGCGGTTTGCGGTGATGAACGGCAACGGGCCGGGTAACGATAGTAAAATGTCGCCCATTAAATTGGAATCCGCCAGAAATTTCGCCAACAAATTGTGGAACGCCACCCGCTTTGTTATCAAAAGCATCCCGGATGAGAAAATCAACCTGAAAATCAACAAAGAATCCCTGACTGTTGAAGACCGTTGGATTTTGAGCCGGCTCAGCCGTACCGAAGCCGCCGTTCACCAGTTGATGACCGATTTCCAGTTCGGCGAGGCATTAAGTACGATTTACGATTTCCTGTGGAACGAATACTGCGACTGGTATATCGAACTGGCGAAAGTCCGCCTTAATCCGGAAAACAAAGACGCCGTTTCGCCGCTACCGGTGTTGATTCACGTGCTGGAAACCGCTTTGCGGCTGCTGCATCCGTTTATGCCCTTTGTCACCGAAGAACTCTGGCAGAACCTGAAGAGCCGCCTGCCGGCCAAATGGCAGAAGGCAGAGTCTATTATGATTGCGAAATACCCGAAGGCGGATAAGAATGCCGTCGATGCCGATGCGGAAGATATTATCGAGGCGGTAATTGATATCACCCGCGCCATCCGCAATATCCGCGCCGAAAATAAAGTCGAATCTACCAAATGGATTACAGCCGGTATTTATAGCGGCAAAATGACGGCGGCGATTGCTCCCTATTCGTCTGCCATCCAATCGCTGGCCAAGGTCAAACCGCTGGAATTCAAAACAGGCCGGTTAACCGAAGCCCAAAATGAAAAATTCGCGGTGGCAGTGCTGAAAGAAACGGATGTCATCGTGCCGGTGGCCAGTATGATTGACCTGGCGGTGGAAAGGGAAAAAATCCTGAAAGAAATCGCCGGGATAGATGCCGATGTCGCCAGGCTGGAAGCCCGCCTGAAAGACGAGGCGTTCCTGAGCAAAGCGCCCGCCCCGGTCGTGGCCAAAGAAAAAGAACGCCTGACAGAAAGAAAAGAACGGGCCGCCAGACTAAGGCAACAAGTGGGGTAGCTTTCAATGTCCATTCCGGCGAAAGCTCGTAGATCTTTGCGTGGCATGCGAAGCAAATGTATGGTATCCAGCAGAGAATCTGGGGAATAACTCTGCCAGTGAAACAGGCGTCCCCGCCCGTTGGTAATTGTAGGCAATGGTAACGTTTTTACTCGCCATCTGGTTAAGTGTGGAAAGTTACATTTTGGTTAAATTTAGTGATGACCCGAGCGTGGTCCGGCGGCTTGATTGCCGGCAACAGCAACGCTTTGAGCGTAATTTGTGCGCTGCCGGCCTCGTGTTGACAACATTTTTTCACGGTGCTAGTATCTAGGTGAAGATAGGTGAAAGCCATCTTACAGCAAGCTAACAACAGAATACATCTTGAATCGTCGCTTGGATCGGAAACGACTGAGACGGCAAACATAAAAAGGTATTTAATGCCCTCTCTGTCTATATTTGAGAGGGCATTTATCTTTTGAGAAGGTGTAATGAAATGTTAAAGATCGGTATTATCGGGGCCGGCACCGTCGGCAGCGCGCTCGCTGCCGGACTCGCGGAAAGCGGCTATTGTGTAATAGCTGTCTGCAGTCGTACTGGCGCTTCTGCCGAAAAATTAGCCGGAACCATCCCCGGCTGTCAGACCGTTACTAATAACCAGCAGGTCGCCGACGCCGCCGATATCGTCTTCATCACCACCCCGGACGCCGCAATCCCGCAAATTGCCTCCGCAGTGCAGTGGCATCAGGGACAGAGCGTTGTGCATTGCAGCGGCGCCGATTCTACCGTAATCCTGGAACCTGCCCGTCAAATGGGTGCCTATGCCGGCGTTTTTCACCCCTTGCAGTCTTTCGCCGGCGTCAAACAGGCAACCCTAAATCTTCCCGGCTCAACCGTCGCCATCGAAGCAGCAGAGCCGCTTTTAACCAGCCTCAAAGAAATGGCGGAAAAACTTAACTGCCGCTGGATTAAACTGAAAGCCGAAGATAAAGTCGTTTATCATGCCGCCGCCGTCATCGCCAGCAACTACCTGGTCACGCTGGTCAAGCTGGCGGATGATTTATGGGAGACATTCGGTATCCCCCGGGAGCAGGCAACTCAGGCCTTATTACCGCTTTTGAAGGGCACCCTCAACAATATCGAAACAGCCGGCATTCCCCAGGCGCTGACCGGGCCAATTGCCCGCGGCGATATTGAAACCGTGAAAAAACACATCGCGGCGCTGCAGAAAGAAGCCCCGGATGCGCTTTCCGCTTACTGCGAACTTGGTTTGCAAACTATCCCCATCGCCCAGGCCAAAGGCAAAATTGACGAAGAAAAAGCAGCCGAACTGCGCGCCGTCCTGAAAACCGGCCTTAAAAAGAAAACAACTGATAATCATCTCGAGAAAATAACCAGAAGTTAACAAAAACCTGAAAAGGTTCCGGAGGAAAAACATGAGAGTAATGCTAAAAAGTAAAATCCACCGCGCTACCGTCACCGACGCCAACCTTAATTATGAAGGCAGCATTACCATTGACCGCAATTTGATGAAAGCGGCCGACATCCTCCCTTACGAGCAGGTACACGTGGTTGACGTCAACAACGGCAGCCGTCTCGTCACCTACGCCATCGAAGGCGAAAGCGGCGAGATTTGCCTAAACGGCGCCGCGGCCCGCCTCGTCAACAAAGGAGATATCGTTATCATCCTTTCCTACACTAACGTTCTGGAAAGCGAACTGAAGGATTTCCATCCGACCCTGGTTTATGTTGACTCTAAAAATCAGGTTACCGCTAAGAAAAGCGCCATCGAAAGAATCCTTACCTAAAGGAGGCTCGATATGGCCACTCCGGTTAAACGCGTTACCATCAACGATATCCGCGAAATGAAGCAAAACGGCGAGAAAATTGCCGTGCTTACCGCATACGATTACTCCACCGCCAAAATTATCGATAAATGCAATATCCCCATCATCCTGGTCGGCGACAGTCTGGGCATGGTAGTCCTGGGCTACGAAAACGCTTTACCGGTGACGATGGACATCATGATTCACCACTGCAAAGCAGTCGTCCGCGGCGCCGAACATGCCTTGATTGTGGGCGATATGCCTTTCATGACCTACCATATTTCCGTTGAAGATGCCCTGCGGAACGCTGCCCGTTTTATTCAGGAAGCCGGCGTCCAGGCGGTCAAGCTCGAAGGCGGGGTAACGGTCGCCGAAAAAATTAAACGCATCGTCGATTGCGGGATACCGGTAATGGCACACATCGGCATGACGCCGCAATCGATTAACCAGTTTGGCGGACACCTTGTCCAGGGGAAAAAGCTGGAAACCGCGCAAAAACTGGTGGATGACGCCAAAGCGGTCGAACAGGCCGGGGCATTTTCCGTCGTGCTGGAATGTATCCCGTTACGTCTCGCTGCTTTAATCACAAAAAATATCAGTATCCCCACCATCAGCATCGGCGCCGGTCCGGAATGCGACGGACAGGTACTCGTCACCAACGATATGCTGGGACTATCGGACTTTACGCCCAAACATGCCAAACAATTCGCCAAATTGACGGATATCATGACCAAAGCGGTGATGGATTATCAGACCGAAGTGAAAGCGGGGACATTCCCGACCAAAGAAAACAGCTTCATCATCGATAGCGCCGTACTGGAACAGGTAAAAGCCAAAATCAATTAACGGGTCATTATGCAATCTTCCTCCCTCTCAGGGAGGGATTAAGGCTATAATACTTACGAAGTAACGTAGAGAGTGATAAATTTCTATCTATTACCGCCTTGGCACAATTACTAATAAAAGAGAAAAACAATGATAGTTATCGAAACCATCCCCGATATGTCCTATCTCCGCAACAACCTCAAAGAACCGGTCGGATTTGTGCCTACCATGGGCTACCTCCACGAGGGGCACATGTCGCTGGTCAGAAGAGCCCGCTCGGAAAATAAAACCGTTGCGGTCAGCATCTACGTCAATCCTACCCAGTTCGGACCGAAAGAAGACCTTTCCAAATATCCCCGCGACCTGCCGCGCGACCTGGCGATGCTGGAAAAAGAGGGCACGGACGTTGTTTTCTTCCCATCCGATAAAGAAATGTATCCCGTCGGTTATGACACCTGGGTCACTGTCGAAAACCTCACCAAACCGCTGGAAGGCGATTCCCGTCCCACCCATTTTCGCGGTGTGACCACGATTGTCACGAAATTATTCAATATTGTCCGCCCGACCAACGCCTACTTCGGACAAAAAGACGCCCAGCAGGCGCTGGTGATTAAAAAGATGGCCGCCGACCTCAACATGAATCTGAAAGTAATCGTCTGCCCCACCGTCCGCGAACCGGACGGGCTGGCGATGAGCAGCCGCAATGTTTACCTGACACAGGAACAGCGCAAAGCCGCACCCGTGCTCAATAAATCGCTCCAATTGTCCAAAGAACTTTTCACCGGGGGCGAAAGGGATGCGGCGGTCATCTTCAAACAAATGACGGCGCTGATTCAAAAAGAGCCGCTGGCGAATATCGACTATATCAGTATCTCCGACACGGCCACACTGGCCGAACTGAAAACAATCAGCAAGTCCGCCCTGGTCTCGATGGCCGTCAGGTTCGGCAATACCCGGCTGATTGATAATATCATACTGGGGCAATGACGAATAAATTCCAAAAACCAAGTGCCAAATAAAATCTAAATATCAAATCACGATTATGCGCAAAACAGCTAAATCTGAATTAGAGCAAATCCCCGGCGTGGGGAAGAGTATTGCCCTGGATTTGCAGAATATCGGAATTCATTCCATCCCCGACCTGAAAGGGAAGAACCCGGAAACACTTTACGTGCAATCCAATCAGTTCGCAGGTACGACTCAGGACATGTGTCTGTTATACGTTTTTCGCGGCGCGGTCTATTTCGCCGAACATGAAAATCCGGAACCTGCCAAACTGAAATGGTGGTACTGGAAAGACCGGAAATAGCCGCCTGTGCCAAATTTCATTTGACTGCAGCATCTGCTAAGATTTAGATACCACTTACATTTCCTTGCAATATCCTGTTTTCTCTGGTAACATAAAACCACTCACATTCGCTTAATTTAATCGGGAGAGTAATTACATGGAACAGGCACCCCCATCCGCCCCGGAACCGGTACAACCGACGGGCTGCTGCCCGCCCTTCGA
>Ga0187875_10000234_pt1 | contig 50656 bp, 34 predicted proteins | sample June2016WEW_17_1_2_FD_132978 | JGI IMG/M metagenome (GOLD analysis project Ga0187875, IMG submission 132978) | Peatland microbial communities from SPRUCE experiment site at the Marcell Experimental Forest, Minnesota, USA - June2016WEW_17_10 | ecosystem: Environmental > Terrestrial > Soil >...
AGTACAATCACGACCGGCCTCATCGCGGAGTTCAAAATCGCACTCCGCACGAGGCCTTCTTGGCTTTCGCAGGTGTACTAAAAAACGAGGCCCTGACTGTCTAAATTAGTGGGGAGCACTACAATTGACGTGCCTTATAGAAAACTGCTCCCTCAGGTCATCTTTACGGGAAGTCTCTTGATGTTTGCGGCCTTTCTAGCAACCTTCGGCCAACAATTGCCCAAAGCGAAGCCGTCTCCACTCATGGCTCTTCTGGATCGGTTCACAGCTGCGGATGTGCCAGCCTTGGGCCCTGCCGAAGTCGAGGTCGCCCCACGCAAGTGGAACCAACCTATCCCGCCCGGCTTGCCCGGCAACGGAATCGCCCAGCACCCGATGCTTTACGTCGGCGAGGGCTACAACAAAATATATCTCGTTAACGACGGGGAAATAATCTGGACCTATTCGACGGGCGCCGGGTGGGAATACGACGACGTGTCGATGCTCTCCAACGGCAACATTCTCTGAGCGATTGTTGTTATGTCCAATGTTGTGCGCCGTGATGTGACGCTTAGAAAACCAACCTTCGTCTGCTGCGTAGATCGACGAAACAAGGCTTCCTTGAGGCTTGTAATCGATTCAGCAAAGATAGAATTGTGTTACGCAAGTCCCGATGGTGATATCGCTCGTCGATAATCCGCAATTTCAGTTTTCAAAAATTGCGCGCGATGCCGCGGAGGTCGAACTTGGCGGATTCGTAGCTATCAGCGTTTCCAGTGCCGACATCAACGAATCGTTTGGATAATAGTGTTCCACATTTTCCGGCGTGACCAGCTGATGCCGCGTGAAAAATGCGGGCGGCGTCGGCTTTCCCTCTAGAATGTCCAACGCCAGGCGAATCAAGTGCGGCCCATATTTTTCGGGGAAGTAAGCAACCGAACCGATCAGCCGCGTATCTCCTACTCGCAACTCGGCGCGGCCCTCGGGTTCCGCATTCTGGCCCACGATCGCGCATTCCACTGCGCGGCCCAATTCTTGGAATGCCCGCAGCGCGCCCAACGCGCTCGGGTCCGTCGCGGCTCCTACCAGAGTGTGCTTCGCCTTGGAAACGCGCAGATGCTTGCGCACGCACTCCAGCGATTTTCCGAATTGACCGTCGCCGTCAAGATGCTGCACAGCGCAGGAATCGCCTAAGCGCAGCACTTCATTGATCCCAGCCAGCAATCCGCGCATCCGAGTTTGCGGAATCGAGCCCGCTCGCGGAATTCCTATCAGCAGAACGTCGTCCACTTGGCCGCGCCAGTTCGTTTGCGCCCAACGCCCTAAATGACGCCCGCCGATTAATCCCGCTTCATAATTGTTGGCGCCGAAATACGTCGCGCCTGGATGCGGAATGTCGATCGCGATGATGGGAATTCCCGCCTTCAAATACTTCCCCGCGATTTCCGCGGCGACCGATTCATCGGATTGAAACTCGATGACGAGATTCACCTCTTCGCGAATCAGTTGATCGGCGCTTCGCAGAGCAATTTTGGGATCGTAGCGATTGTCCACGATCACGAGTTCTACGTCGGCGTCGCCAGACGCCTTGATTAAACTCGTTCGCACTTCGCGCGGGAACGACGAGTCCTGACCTTGCGCCGCATATCCGATGCGATATCGCCGCCGCGGCCGCGTCCCTACCGTGAGGCGATAATGATTCTCGCCAACCTTTTCGACGAAGCCGCATGCATGAAGCGTATAGAGGAGCCGGAAACACATTCCCTTATTGAACCCGGTCCGAGCTGTGACATCACGCAATCGCAGAATTTCGTTGTTGGATTCAAACGCGTTTATGATTTGAACCGCGTGGACTAGCGACTTCACCATGTAGCGCTTATTGCCGGTTCGTTTCATTAGGCGTCAATCCGCGAAAGCACACAGTGTCAAAGAATTTGAATTTCAACCCCGCGACGCACCCTCGGAATCATTTCGCAGTGTATAACACGGAAGGCAATCTAGTTCCAACACAATTTTCTTCACTTCCCCAACACTTGGCGCAGGCTATTGAAAACATGTAGGTTAGCGCGATGCCGGTTGATAATTGAGTTTCGCACTGCAAGACGCGAATCTTTTTCGGGCTTTCGCTTGACTCTCTCCTTCTCTGGATGTACACCGTGCCCTGTTTCGATGTGTAGGAGCCTGCCTTGGACGAAGTTCGTCGCTTGGCCGGTGTTTTCTGGGTAACACCCGGCGGCTCTGTGCCGGTGCTTCGTACATTCGTGGCTGGGGTGCTGCGATTTGAAGATTGCAGGACGCAACTTGGAGTGGGGGAGTGCAGAACGGCCGAGGCCATGTGAGTTCGCCTCGGCCGATTCGTTTCTTGGGAGGAAACTTATGATGAGAAGCAACCACGTTGTTACTCGAAAGCATGCGGCGAACTGCTCGCGATTCGTTTGGATTGCGATCGCCTTGCTCGCCTGCATCGCATGGAGCGGTCCAGCGTGGGCGCAGTTGTCCTCAACCGCTTCGATCACAGGGACTGTCACGGACTCCACCGGCGCAGTGGTTCAAGCGGCGACGGTGGACGTCGTCAACCAAGCTACAGGATCGGATATTTCGACCACAACAAACGACAGTGGCGTTTACATCGTGCCTGGTCTGACGGTCGACACCTATACAGTTAAGGTTAGCAAGGCAGGCTTCAAAGAGTACGTTGAGACCGGTATTCTTCTGCATCCCGCCACAGTGGAAAACGTGAACGTCACCTTGTCCCCGGGAGCTGTAACTACGCAGGTTTCAGTTACAGCCGCGGCGGTGGCCATCGAAACCAGCACAAGCGAAGTTTCCAACGACGTGGAGAGCGGACAGGTGGGCATTCTGCCGCTGAACGGGCGCAACTATCAGGCGCTCGCGGCGGTGATGCCCGGCGTCATCGACACCGGCGCCGGTACGACGCACGGCACAGGCGGCCGCTCGACATCGCTCTACGACCAAATCAACGGAGGTAATACCTCCAGGACCTTCTATGCGCTGGACGGGGTTTGGAACGAAAACACCGGAAACATGACCGCGAACGCCATCACTCCCAATCCCGACACGCTGGATGAAGTACGCGTCCTTCAAAACAATTATGACGTGGTCTACAGCCTGATGGGCGCAAACGTCGTGATGCTGCAGACGAAGGACGGCGGGCAGAGCTTCCACGGGCAAGCGTACGAGTACGTGCGCAACACCGTCTTCAACGCGCGCAATTACTTCACGAGTACCACCTCCACGCCGACAGCGCCGGCAATTCCGCCTTACCATCAGAACATTTTCGGCTACAACCTCGGCGGGCCTTTCTTCATCCCACATTTCTACAACACCAGCAAGCAGAAGACATTCTTTTTCTGGAGCGAACAGTTCGTACGGCTCTCCGTGCCGTCGTTGGGCACTGGCGCTACGGATACGCCGGCCGAGGTTACGGCGCCATACGTGATCCCCTCCACCAATCAGCCGGTCCACGTGCCGGGCGCTCCCACTTGTTTCTATCCTTCAACGCCCGCGCCTGCTGGTTTTGTGGGACCTTCGGGAACGAGCTTTTATACTCTCGAGCCCACAGGCGGCGTGAGTGCGCTCACGGGCACTGGATGCCCTGCGACCTTGCCGGCCATCAACGCGAACTCACTCGCCTACCTGAATTCGCTCTATCCCGCGGCTAACTACAGCCTGGCAAACAGTACCACCAACTTCATCAATGAGGACCCCAATAGAACGGGCCAGCGGGACGACGAGATCAAGGTGGACCAGATTATCAATCCTCATCTTCGGCTGATGGCTGAGTTTATGGATGAGTATCAAACGCTGCAGGATAATGCTAGCTCCGGCGAAGTTTCGCCCACCAATTGGGAAACGGACTACACACGCAACAAACTAGCTCAGCTTGCGCTCACCCAGACGCTCAGCTCAAACATGGTGAACACTACGAGGGTGGCGTTCAACATTTATGATCTCTACCTGGAGCAAGAGGGAATTTCCTACGTCACTCAGATTCCAAACTTTTCGGAGACCTTGCCGTACAATGGTTATCTTGCGGACCGCACCCCTCAGGTTTCAATCTCCGGCGGATGGGGCTTGATGACCCAAGGAATTACCTCGGCACGTCCACTCTTTCACGCGGGTGACCTCGACACCACGCTCTCTGACGATTGGAGCTGGCAGCACGGCAAGAACTATTTTCAGGCCGGCCTAAATTACGTCAGGAACGCGAAGCGCCAGAACCAGGCGCCTCCGTCGGGAACCAACGGCGATTGGACTTTCACCGGAACATATACGGGCAATGGGTTGGCAGACTTCCTCTTGGGAGACGCTACCACCTTCGCTCAGTCCAGCAACGAGGTTCGCGTGTATCTGCACGGCAATATCATTTCCCCGTACGCGGAAGATCGCTTCCAGATGACGAGGAGATTGACGCTTACGTTAGGGCTGCGCGTGTGGTACATGCCGTGGCCTTCCTCTCAAGCGGGCACGGAGGCGGAGTTCTTCCCCGCCGACTATAACCCCGCCAACGCGCCGGCGCTCACCACGTCTGGGAAGTACGCGACTCCTTTGGCTGCGGGTACCTTTTACACCAACGGGCTGGCTACCAACGGCACCACCGGCGTTCCCATCAACTTTACCAATGCGCACAATTGGGACTACGGCCCCATGGTGGGCTTTGCATGGGACGTTTTCGGCAATGGGAAGACGTCGTTCCGCTTCGGTTACGGGCTTACCTACGACAAGGTTTTCTCAAACCAGGATTGTGCGTTCAACTGCGCGATCAACCCTCCGTTCTTCACTTCCGAGAGCTTTTCGGGCGTCGGTGGCGCGTCAACCAGCTCGAATTATTCGTTGCTGTCGTTCCCGTCGCCCGTAGGAACCGGTGGTGGTACTCTCGCGCCAGTCACTGGGCTCGAGACGCTCAGCGTGGCTGATCCCAACGCAAAGCCGACCAGCGTGCAGTCTTACAGCGCCAGTATCGAGCACGAGTTCCCGAAGAACTGGTTCGTCATGGTGGCCGGCGCGGGTAGCGAGGCTCGCAACCTGCAGTCAACGGGCTGGAACTACAATTTGCCGGGCCCCACTACGGTGAACGGCACCACTTATCAATTCAATCCGAATATCAATACGTTTGTCGGAAGCACGACAGCCGCCTATCCGGGTTACAGCGAATACTACTATGCCCCCTATCAGGGCTACGGTGCGTTCGCGGATATCGCCACGCGGGAATCAAGCTCGTATAACGCGCTTGAAGTGAGTGTCCGGCATCCGGTCAGCCAAAACGTATTTTTCACGTTGGCCTATACCTGGTCTCACACTCTCTCGGCCGGCACCACTCCCGTCGACCAAGACAATCCGGGCTTGGACTACGGCAACGCCGCAGGGCTCAATTACCCGTGGGACCTGTCGCTCTCAGTGGTCTTCAGCGATCCGTGGTTCAAGACCGGTCGTGCGTCCGAAGCCCTCGGAGGGTGGAAGTTGTCGGACATAACCACCATCCGTAGCGGTAGCTCGTTCACCCCGTCAATCAGCGGCAACGACGGTCCAAACGGCGACCCGGATTGCGTTAGCGATAATTATTACCCGGCGACCAAGACGATTCAGGACTGGCTGAATCCGGCCGCGTTCACCTGGGTACCCGCGGGCTATTACGGCAACTGTCCGGTCGGGATATTGCTAGGGCCGCATCTTGTGGACTTCGACATGGCGCTCTACAAGGATTTTCACATTCGCGAATCGGCCTTTTTCGAGTTTAGGGCCGAGGCGTTCAACATTTTCAATCACCCCAACTTCGGCAATCCAAATGCCAGTGTCGATGAAAACGGCGGCGTCAACAGCTCGTTTGGAAGTATTACGAGCACCACGACGCAGCCGCGCATCTTGGAACTGGCCGGTCGCTTTGAATTTTAACGACGCGCACGTTGTGCGCGAACTTTAACGACCCGAACTCCACCTACGCGAATGCCGCATTGGGCCAGATCTCGTCGGCAAAAGATCCGCGCATCATGGAACTCGCGTTGCGTTATTCGTTCTGATGCGCGGCTACTAGGGGCTAAAACGATGGCGGAGAGAAGGGCCCAGCAAGCCTCCCCGGGCGGTTTCTCTCCGCCAGCTCCTTTCAGGCGCTCTACGTCACTGCGCTTCCGGTGACTCCTTTCTCGCGCCGTACTTCATCGCGTTCTGTGAAGGCTGCCTCGGTTCCCATGTCGGTTCCATCCTTGGCTCGCTCGCATTTTCTCCCCTCGGTTTCCACGCTGTGGTAGGCGGGCCGTTTTTTACAGCAACTTTTTTCGGGGGCCGGGTTCGGTCTGGTAGGAGGGGCGGCTCACTAGAAGGTGGCCCCCAGCCATCATCATCACATAGTGTGAAGGAGAGCGACATGCGCGGTTCCAAGCAGCTTATAGCGATACTTCTTGTTTTGCCGCTCGCGATACTGGCGGGGTGCGGCGGTGGGTCCTCCGCGGCGGGCGGGTCGACTGGCGCGGGGATCGGAAGCTAATCGCTTTTGAGGCTGTGAGGAAGAAAAGGCGTGCTCGAAAGTAATTCGTCTATCTGTCTAGCGCCCTCATACCTTGCTCGGCACTTACTTATGATATTGCCTTGGCTTATCTGTTTCCCGCCAAACGCCAAACCCGTGGGTAGTGTGCGACATGCCCAAAGTGACAGAATTTTACTCCGTCAATGAGGACATTAAGCCACCAGCACGCCGCGTCTATCACAATAACAGCGAGTGTGAAGCCGGTCACAATATCCCTGAGGCAGAGAGGCGATACGGCAGCGGCGGCTACTGGCTTTGCAATTAGTGCATCAGGGCGAATAGGGAAGGTAAATGATTTCGGAACTCGGAGGCTCGTCTATCACTTCCTAGCCTTACCATCCCCACCGGAAGAATCCACTTATGCCAAAGAGCGTAAGAATAAAGCCGGAGAGACCGAAGACCGCTGCCGCAAAAGCGAGCGGATAGCGAAGACCTTCATTTTCTGGATTCCATCTGCGCCTCATAGCGATAGAAAACACGGCGCAGAGCGCATAGGCACCAAGAGCCACAAGTAGCCATTGCCACCAAGTGAAATCGCTTTTCCCCATCGACTGACCCCGTTGACGCGCATTCGACGGGGTGCCTGTCACAGGGTCAACTTTGCGCCCGTCAGCAAACCTTCAGAATCGTGCGCGGCACTCGATTGCACGAGCACTCGAACACGATCCCGCCCTGCATCGACCGTTGATCTGTACGGAGAATGAACTAGAAACAAGAAGAGGGTCTCGGCGTCCGTGACTCCGAGGCCCTCTGTCCTGCTTCTGGGTGGTATTGAAGCCCAGCCAATACCATACTTAATTTTCTTGGTCAAACGAAACATAGAGATCACCGGTCGGAATCACAACAAAACCTCACGGATCGGACCGCTGATCGCTACCCGCCTCTCTCGAGAAAAGGGAGTTCGAATAACTCATCATGGTCGATGGTGATCGAAGAGATGTTTGGTGGGCAACACTGAGTTGATGAACGCAAACGGGACCGAGCAAGTTAGGGTGACATGGATGAAAAGAAGCGACAAAAAGAGACGCGAGTTGTGCGCCAACGAAGAGGTGTGTTCGAACCTGCTGATAAAGAATAGAAAAAACTCTTGCAATGGCCGGCGTCGTTAGAGATTGCGCGTTTATCAAGACTTGGCGGTCAAAGCCCCGCCGATCTCCCTGAGTTCCACCTCTGGTAGCAAATTCGATGTGTCAAGAACACGAGCAGCGTAGGATGCGCAAGGCTGCGGTCTAAATCGGAAATTCCTGCTAAAGACCTTGCGCCCGAATGTTCTAGTATATTGTCGCGTAAAACCGCATGGTGGGTCATATGCTGGCATTAAGCAAACTCGATAACGCGCAGGAAGGTTTGAGCCGCCGCCGGTTTTTAGCGTTCGCCGCGGTGGCGGCCACTGCCGCGGCATTTGACGGTACGCATGCCCAATCGCCCAGCGTCGACAACATTCCGATCATCGACGCGCACATTCATCTGTTCGACGGTACCCGCCCCCTGGGCGCAGGGTATATGGGTTCTGCAGCCTATCGAGCAATCTCCAAAACCTCGCTTCCCTCTATGTATGGCCCCTTGGCAAGACCGACTGGTGTTGTCGGCGCAATTGTGGTCGAATCCAGCCCCTGGATCGACGAAAATCTTTGGTATCTCGAAGTCTGCGGGGCCGATCCTTTCATGGTCGGCGTCTCGGGAAACCTAAATCCTGGGCAGTCGGATTTCGGCCAATACTTGACCCGCTTCCACAAGGATCCGCTCTATCGCGCGATCCGCTCGAGCCGTTTCTATAGCTCGGACAGCGGTAAGGTCGCTCTCATCCCCGACCAAGTCTCCAATTTGAAACTGCTGGCTCAGGCCGACCTAGCGCTGGACACAGCCAATCCCAACATGAATCTGATGCAGGCCAACGTGCTGCTGGCCGACGCGATCCCCGACCTTCGCATCATCATGGACCATCTGCCTTCCTTCGATCCCACGTCCGACAATCAGCAGGCATATGAAACGGTGGTGAAGGAAATGGCGGCTCGGCCCAACATCTTCGTCAAACTCACGGAGGTCTATCATCCGCGCCTCGCGGACGGCGTTATCGTCAAGGACTATGAGTCGCTGCGCGCCAGGCTGGAATATCTGTTCGACGCCTTCGGCGAGGATCGCGTGATATTCGGAACCGATTATCCCAATAGCTATGGCGTCGCCACGATTCCCGAGGAGGTCGGCCTGATGAAGCGCTTCTTCTCCACCAAGTCAAGAGAAGCCGCGGAGAAATATTTCTGGAAGAACTCAGCGCGCGTTTATAAATGGATCAAGCGCATGGACAATCAGCCCAGTCTGACTTGATTCACTTATCTCCATTCGATTATGCGTATTCCACCTTCCGGCCCCGCGACCTCCAATAAGTGAATCTGCGAACTGACAAAGTGAATCGAAATGGCTGGATTTGGCTTGCCGGCGGCATCACGTTCTTACTCTGCTTTCGCTTTCAATCTTGAGACGCGAGCCGTGTTGCCGAACGGATGCGCATACGTATAATAGTGCGTGCGCCGTGGCCCGAGATCAAGCGGGCCTTCAGACCATGGTCAGCTGGAATTCGGCAGATCTGAATGACGAGGCAATGACCGTAGAAACACGACAGGACACTCGGCCGACACGCAAATGGCACGAACCGGCATTAACAGAATCGCAGAGCTCGCCAATGTGACCAAGGGCACCGTGGATCGCGCCTTGCATGGGCGTCCCGGAGTCAGCGAAGCCACGCGGAAAAAAATCCTGCGGATCGTCAAGCAGCTTTCCTACAAGCCGCATCCGGTGGCGCGCGTGCTTTCCATTGGTCGCGCCCGCCTGCGGATCGGAATCTGCATTCCCGAAGAGATTCATTTCTTTTACGACCAGATGCGCGCGGGAATCTACGACGAGGCACGGCGGCTGCGTGGGCTGGGTGTCGAGATCATCTATCTGCCGGTACCGCTGTTCGGCGCTGGCGAAAAGGAACAGGTGATCGAGCTGCTGGACCGCGGCGTGCATGCCATGGCTGTCACGCCAGGAAATCCGAAGTCCGTCAGGGCGTCCATCGAACGGGCGGAAAAGAAAAAGGTTCCAGTCATTTGCCTTCCGACCGACGCGCCGGGCAGCCGGCGGTCGGGTGTGGTGGGTGTCGATCCAAAGCTGAGCGGACACTTGGCCGCGGAATTGATGGCCACCTTCGTGCGGCCAGGTTCTGAGGTGGCGCTGATCACTGGCATGCACACCGCTGACGAACACAGGATCAAGACTGAAGCGTTTTGCAGCCGTTTTGGCAAGGAATGCCCGGGTGGAGAAGTCGCCGAAGTTCTCGAAGCGCACGAATCCCAAGCAGAGGGCTATCGCAAGACGTGCAAGTTGCTGACCGAGCATCCGGACCTGAGTGGAATTTACGTCAGCACCGTAAACTGCTTGCCCGTGTGCCGTGCGTTGCTCAGCCACAAGCGCGCAGGACAGGTGCGGTTGATCACCACCGATCTTTTTCCTGAAATGGTGCCGCACCTCAAGCAAAAAACAATCAGGGCTTCGATCTACCAAGACCCCTATTTGCAGGGGCAGACTGCCGTGCGATTGCTTGCCGACTTCCTTTTGAACGGAGTGGCTATCCCAAATACCAATTATTTGAACCCCGGCATTGTATTGCGATCGAATCTATCTTTGTTCCGCGAAGTGCAAACGAAGAACGGATCTGCGCGATCGACACTCCGACCTTCGTGAAACGAATAAGCTCTCCCGCGCATCAATACTCTTTCGGACGGGCGACTCGACACCACGAGCGAACCGGGGCCATCTGATTTTGCGAACCGAGGTCAAGCCAATGTCATCGCGTAAAGTTACACGCCGCGAATTTCTTGGCACCGCGGCCATTGCAACAGCGGGCTTGCCCGCGATCTTCGGAACTGCTTATCCTGCGCTTTCGGCCGCCACCAGCGGATCGTACGCGCCGCCACAATCCGCGCGCGCTACTTTCAATTTCAATATCGACTGGAAATTTTTCCGCGACGACGCGCCCGGCGCCGAAGCCCCCGCGTTCGACGACTCCCAGTGGGCGACAATCAGCACGCCGCATACCTTCAACGATGTCGACTCCTTCCGCAAAATCATTTCGCACAGCGGCGGCGACGTCGGCACATACAAAGGCCTTGCGTGGTATCGCAAGCATTTCAAATTGCCTGCCGATCTTCTCGGCCGCAAGGTCTTCCTGGAATTCGAGGGCATGCGCCAGGCCGGCGACATTTTTCTGAACGGCAAACAGATCGGCCTTTATGAAAACGGAATCACAGCGTATGGCCTGGATGTCTCCGACGCCGTGCAGCTTGGGGATCAGGAGAACGTGCTGGCCGTTAAAGTCGACAACCGTACCACATACCCCGAACGCGCCACAGGCACCGCGTTTGAATGGAATGCCAACGATTTCAATCCCGATTTCGGAGGAATCAACCGCCACGTCTGGCTGCACGTCACCGGCAAGATCTATCAGACGCTGCCGCTCTATTACGGACTTGAAAGCACCGGCATTTACGTGCATGCCGCGAATTTCGACATCCCCCGAAAAACCGCCGACGTAACGATTGAATCCGAGGTGCGCAACGATTCGGCCAGCGCCGCGACGATCTCGCTTTCCGCCCTGATCGTCGGCGACGATGGCCGCGTTCGTGCGCGCATCAACGGCGGCTCGGCCGAAGTGGCGCCTAACGCGAAATCCGTGCTGACCGCAACAGGAAGCCTGAAGCGTGCCCGCTTCTGGAGCCCCGAAGATCCCTATTTGTACGATGTCTACACAATCCTCAAGGTGAACGGAAAGATCGTCGACGTCGCGAAGGTCGTCACCGGTTTCCGCAAGACCGAATTCAAAGGCGGCACCGGGACCGGCGGCGTGTATCTGAACGACAAATTTATTTACCTGAAGGGCTTCGCGCAGCGCGCCAGCAATGAATGGGAGGGCCTAGGCCAGGCCTATCCCGACTGGATGCACGACTTCAACGCGAAACTCATTCGCGACTGCCACGCGAACTACGTGCGCTGGATGCACATTTCTCCGCAACGCGTCGACGCCGATTCCCTGGCCCGCTTCGGCATCATCCAAATTTGTCCCGCAGGCGACAAAGAGCGCGAAGTCACCGGCCGCCAATGGGATCAGCGCGCTGAAGTGATGTGCGATTCCATGATTTATTTCCGCAACAATCCCAGCATTTTGTTCTGGGAAGCCGGCAATACCATCGTCACCGTCGACGAAATGAAGCAGATGGTCGCGCTTCGCAAACAGTGGGATCCCGGCGGCGGCCGATTGATCGGCGTTCGCGATAATGACGACATCGCGGGCAACATGGCGCTCACTCCCTACTCCGAGTATTACGGAATCATGATCGGTCAAGCGCCGCAAACCGATCAATTGTCCGGGCCCACCGCGATGTTCCGCGGCTACAGCGCGGAACGCCGCGATCGCGCGCCGCTGATCGAGGCCGAAGATTTCCGCGAAGAAGGCGCGCGCCGCTTCTGGGACGATTACTCGCCGCCGTATTTCGGTTTCACGAAAGGCCCGCACGATACTTGGCAATTCACCTCCGAGAGCCTCGCGCTGGCCGGCATCAAGCGCTATTGGGAATATTGGCAGAATCGAATTTCCAACACCGATCCGGCTCATTCCAAGTGGTCCGGTTATGCATCCATTTATTTTTCGGACTCGGACGCTGATGGCCGGCAGGATTCAAGTGAAGTCGCGCGAGTCAGCGGCAAAGTAGATGCGGTGCGCTTGCCGAAGGAAATCTATTTCGCGCACCGCGTGATCCAGAACGACGAACCGGATCTTCATATCCTGGGCCACTGGAGTTATCCCGCGGGCCCGGACGCGAAGAAAACCGTGAAAACGATCTACGTCGTCGCGAATACCGAATCCGTGGAACTATTCGTGAACGGCAAATCGCTCGGCGTGAACTCCAAGCCCGACAATGGCTTTGTCTTCGCGTTTCCCAGCGTCGAGTTTGCGCCCGGCACTCTTAGAGCCGTGGGCAGCAACGGGGGAAAGACGCTGGCAGAGCAAACGCTCGCCACCGCCAGCACGCCGGCGCAAATCGTGCTCACGCCGATCGTGGCCCCGCAGGGACTCATGGCCGATGGGCAGGACGTTTCCATGATTGATGTCGAGGTGATGGACGCGAATGGCCAGCGCGTTCCGACCGACGATGCGCGAATCGACTTCACGATTTCCGGACCAGGCGTCTGGCGCGGTGGCTACAACAGCGGCAAGATCGATTCGACGAACAATCTGTATTTGAACACCGAATGCGGCATCAACCGCGTTTCGGTGCGCTCCACTCTATCGGCCGGGCCGATCACAGTCACTGCCAGCCGCGCTGGCTTGAAATCGGCGCAGGTCCAGATCGTGGCGAATCCGGTGAAGGTGACGAATGGCGTGGCGAGTTTGATGCCGCAGCATTTGGACGCGCCGGCGACCTAGCGACTTAATTACGTGGCTTGGTGCTGCGGTCGAAACTAGTTCACGTGGCGAAGTGCGAAGAAGAATAGGCCCGGAAAAGAAGTGTCACCGTCCGGGCTCGAGCGCGGAGCGCAGGAAGGCCAGGCATTCGGGCGCTTCCTTCTCGAAATTGGTTGAGCTGGCCTCCACACCCATCTCGCGGTCGTACCCGATCTTGCGAAGGCTCGCGAACAGCGGCGCGTAGTTGTACTCGTCCCATTTCAAGGGAAGAACGCGCCCGTTCGGATTTGCCATGTGGATGTGGACGATGTGGTCGCCGGCCTTGCCGATGTCAGCGGGATCTTCTTTGACCATCTCGAATTGGTAGTAGTCCAAATTCAGTTGAATATTCGGATCGCTCACGGTCTTGATGAAATCCAAGGCCTCTGCCAGAGTTCCGATGAGGTTCGATTCCTGCGGCCGCAGCGGTTCGATGGCGATAACAATGTTTCGCGAGCGCGCTTCCGGCCCAAGGCGTTTGCAGAAATCAACCAGCTGCGCGTACGCCTGATCCTTCGGAAATCCATCCGGATAAGAACGCGCCGGTCCGCTGCCCATCGCGACGACGCGCGCGCCCAATTTCGAGACGCGATCCAGCGCTAGGCGCACGTAAGCCATCTGCTGGTCCTTGTCGACATTCGGGCCTGTGAGTTTGACGTTTGCGGGAATGAACTGGTAGGTGGCCAGCACGGGAAGCCCTACCTGCTTCAGCTTTGCCGCTAGCTGTGCGTAATCGGAGTCAGAGAGCGCCGCGACTTCGCTGGTGCGCAGATCGATATAATCGAAGCCGGCCCATTTCACGTCGTCAATCTGATTGATCGCCCCGCAATATCCAATCCGAATTGCGGGAGAGTCGCTTTTGCCGGCCACGATAAAAAAGAGCCCTGCACAGAGCACGAGAATGCAACGCGCCGCAAGCCCGCGGACCAAGCGGCGCTGGGAAGCGCGCCGCGCCGCTCGATAGTCCGCCAGCTGAAGCAGTGATTCGCTCATGGTGTCACTTCCGTTGTCGTGGCGCACGCGCCTCGGAGTATAGAAGAAATGGGCGGGGCAGACCGTCAATTTCGATGGCCTGCCCCACCCGACGTGCTTTAGTCGTAGTACTCCAACCCTAGGTGCGTGATCAGTTCTTCGCCCTTCAGATACCGCAGCGTATTCTTCAGCTTCATCACCTGAATGAACACGTCGTGCTCCGGATAAAGCCCCGCCGCCACTTGTGGACCTTTGAAGTACAGCGAGAGCCACTCCTGAATTCCCTTCTTCGCCATCTCCGGACACCGCTGCGCCAGGTCCATGAAAATCACCAGGTCCAGGGCCATCGGCGCGGCGAGGATCGAATCGCGGCATTGGAAATTCACTTTGATCTGCATCGGGTAGCCGAGAAAACCGAAGATGTCCAGATTGTCCCAGCTTTCCTTGGCGTCGCCACGCGGCGGATAGTATTCGATTCTCACCTTGTGGTAGTAGCCTTTGTAAAGCTCGGGATATAGATCGGGCTGAAGGCAATATTCCAGCACCGATGATTTGGTTTCTTCCTTGCTCTTGAAGTTGTCCGGATCGTCCAGAACTTCGCCGTCGCGATTGCCCAAAATGTTGGTGGAAAACCAACCCTTCAGGCCCAAAAGCTTCAGCTTCAATCCCGGCGCCAGCAACGTCTTCATATACGTCTGGCCGGATTTGAAATCCTTGCCGGCAATCGGAATTTGGTGCTTGATCGCGTAATTGGTCAGCGCCGGGATGTCGATCGTCAGGTGCGGCGCGCCGTTGATGTACGGTACTCCCGATTTCAGCGTCGCGTACGCGTAGATCATGCTCGGCGAAATATCGGGATTATTTTCGCGCAGCCCCTTTTCGAACGATTCGATCGTCGCATGCACCGGTTTCGGTTCGGAGAACATCTCGGTTGAACCCGCCCAGATCACCACCAAGCGGCTCGCGCCGGACTTCGCCTTGAACTGCTTGATGTCCTCTATGATCTGCTCGGCCAATTCCATCTTGGTCTTGGCCGTCTTCAGGTTGTTGGGGTGAAGATTCTTCACCCAGGTCTGCTCGAACGCCGCGGTCATGGGCTTAATGCCGACAAGAAAATCCTTGAGTTGCTCCACGAGCTGCTTATCGAGCACGCCCGCTTTCAATGCCGACTCGTACGCGTTGTCGGAAAACAGATCCCAGCTGCCGAAAACGATGTTCTCCAGCTTCGCCAGCGGGACAAAATCTCTAATCTTGGGGACGCGCTTCTCGGTGCGCTTTCCCAGTCGAATCGTTCCCATCTGCGTCATCGAGCCGATCGGCAAGCCCAGCCCGCGCCGAACTGCCTCAGTTCCCGCAATCATGGTGGTGGCCACGGCCCCCAGCCCGACTGTCAGGACGCCCAATTTTCCTTTGGGCTCTTGGATTGTTATTTGTGGGTTAGCCACTCCTATTGTGCTCCTCCAGATCCGATTGGATTTTCGCCGCTGCGTTCATAGACGAAACTCGCCTAAAAGTAAAACTTCGCGGCGACTTGCAAGACGCGCTGGTTCTGTGCGCCATTGTATTCACCGAAGTAGTTTCCGAGGGGGTTCGTAACGTTGGTTCCCCGGAGGTTACTGGTAGCGGTCAGGCCGGTGAAGTTGGCGAAGATCGCGCTCCCGGTCTGGCCCAATGCGTTGGTGACGTTGGTGGTCCCGTTGAAGCCCGTGTACTGCGGATGGTTGAAGATGTTGAACGCCTCAAATCGCAGTTGCACATAGCGGCTTCCGGATTCGTTGAACGTGATGTTCTTGAAGATGGAAAGGTCTTGGTTGTAGATGCCGGGATTCCGCATGTAGGCTTGCGGGTACGGCCCGATCTGCCCGATCTGCGGAACTACGAAAGCCGACAGGTTGAAGCTGTTGTTGGCGGTGCCATACTGTGGCTTGCCGCTCAGGAAAAACATTGGCGCTTGCCCGCCGCAGTTGCCGCAGCTGGTTGGGGTGCCCAGGAGCCGCTCGCCCGCATCCACACCGCTGATGGTTAGGCCCAATTGCGTAGGCATGCCGGAAGCAATCCACGGCGCTCCGGAGAGAATCCAGTTGTTGAACACGGTGCGTGCCAAGCCTCCGTTGCCCATAAAGCGGGCAATGCCCGGCATGTACCAAACGAAAGAGCCAACAAACACGTTCGTGCGGTCGAAGGCCGCCAGACCGTAATTGAAACGTGACGCGCTCAGGTAATTAGTGTATGTGCCGTCGGAGGAGGTGGTGGTCAGCGTTCTGGAAAGGGTGTATGCCGCGGTGAAAACAATGGTCTTCGTGAACTGTCGTTTGACGCTCACCTGCAAAGAGTTGAAGTTCGCATTAGCGTCAAACGTGTAGTATTGAATGGTGTCATAGCCCTTGTAGGGTCGGAGAAAGTCCGTGGAAAGGACCTTGTCTCCCATGAAGTTGGCGCCTGCCGCCACGTATTCCGGATAGAGAAAATAACCGGCACCGGCGGCGGCTTCATTGGCTGGAATACTACCGCCAGGATACTGTGTGGGATCCTGCGCCGGAGCGTTAAAGGCTGTTCCGTATGGTACGGCGTTCAAGTCATGCTCGCGTGGCAGGTGGCGCGAAAAATCCCCGACGTAGGCGATGTCAATAACGGTGCCGTGGCCGAGATCCTTCTGAACACCGAGGCTGTAGCTGGTGACCAAGGGGAATTTTTCATTCTCCCCGAAGCCGCAAACGGCTGCCGGCGCGAGGGCGCCTGAGCCCGGCGTGATATTTTGCAGATAGCCGAAGTTCAGGGTTGGCGTCGTAGTGATTGGGGAGTCGGTGGCGCCGCAGGAGTAGGACTCATAGCGATCGGGCTCCGTGCCGAAGCCGCCGCGGACCACGGTCGTGTGGTGCCCGCCAGCGTCCCAGGCAAACCCTACGCGCGGTTGGTAGATGATCGCGGGCGTGTTGATGCCGCTCACCGGGTAACCCAATTGCCCAGGAAGGGTTACGAGGCCATTGGTCAGACTGCCCGTGCCTGGCACTTCTCTTCCCACATCGTATCCGGGCTGAGTGTTTGCGGGTGTGGCTGCTGCCATCTGCGCCGCGGTCGGCGGAGCGCTGGAGGGCAAGGCGCGGTACAGTGCACTCGAACTCGTGCAAGTACCGACAAATCCGGTAGTTCCGTCTCCGATGCAAACCGGATAGTAGAGTTGCGGAGCTTCAGAGGCGACGTAGTCGGCGGGATTGAAATATCCCACGTTGTAGCCTTTGTCGTAGTACGGCGCCAGCCAGCCGAAGCGGACACCCAGAACCAATGTGAGGTTAGGCTTCACCTTCCAGGTATCCTCCCCGTACCAGGAAACCTCGTGATAGACGTAATCCTGGAGTACCTGTGCGCTCACCTGGCTGTATTGGTTGTATACGCCGAACAAGGCGTTTGAAAATGGGTTCCCGGAGTTCAGCGGATTGCTCGCATTATTGGTGAAATCGATCGTGCTTTCCGTGTTGCTCTGAGAGCTACTCGCGTTGGAATCGCCCGATATATAGATTCCGAACTTGAAAATGTGCGCTCCATGCACCTTCGTCAGGTTGTCCATGACCTGCCAAATGTTGAAATTCTGATGGAAAAGGCCGGTCACGGAAGTTGTGGGCGTAGTGGGGACACTGGCGATGCCGCCGAAAGTGAAGCTGGGAATCAAATTGCTGACGTCGGCGTTGGCGAAGAGGAACGGAGTATCGACGCCCGTCGCCGCACGAGTGGCTGCGTCGGTTGTCGGAGCGATGGTAACGCCGCCGCGGCCGGAGCCGAAGGTGAACTCGTTCACCCAGGTCGGACCGAAGTTGTGGGTCAGCGTAATGGTCTCAACGTTGCCCGGGCCGTTATGCCGGGCGCCGGTGGCCAGCGGCCAGTTCCACGATTCGGTGGAGGTGCCGTAGGCGAATTCCTCATCGTCCGTATTGTGAATCCAGCTGATGCTCAGGCGAGTGTTGTCGTTGGCCTGCCAATCACCGCGAAGGATGGTCTCGCTGCGGGGATAGGCGCTCGGAATTTCCGTTTGATAGTTGTACACATTCCCGCCGGCCGCACCCGCCGAATTCGGCAGGGGCAGGAAATTAAGAGCCGACTGCCCCGGCTGGTAGATTTCGCTTGCGGGAATCACGTTCAGCGTGGGCACACCGTTCAGCATGCCGTCAGCTTGCGTTCCAGTGTGGGGGTCGATGATGACGATCGGGGCCCCTGTTCCGGTCACCGCGCCTACGAAGTCACCCGTTCTCTCGAGGGCGGTAGGTACTTCAATGTTTTGCTGTGTGGTTTGAGGGATGAGCTGCCTGTAGAATTCCTGGCTCATGAAGAAATAGAGCTTGTGCTGCTTGCCGTGAACGAGGTGCGGGATGAATATTGGCCCGCCAAAATTCCAGCCGTAATAGTTGTAATCGTAGAGCGGCGTGGGATGCAGATCGTACGGCGTTGGACTGATGACCGCGTTATCGTCGTCGTTGAAGACGCTATTGGCGTTCATGGCCTGATTGCGGCGGAAATAAAGCAGGCCGCCGTGATAATCGCTCGTCCCAGAACGTGTGGTCAGCGCGATCGTACCGCCGCCCCCTTCGCCATACTCGGCGCCGAAATTGGAGGTTTCCACCTTCACTTCGCCCTCCGCGTCGGGATTGACGGTCACCAACGCTCCGGTATTGTTGCCGAGGTTGAGGTTGACAATTCCGTCGACGGTGTAATTGTTCTGCAGGGAGCGCGTACCGTTGATGTTCACGATGCCCACGATGTTGAGCACGGTGGATTGCCCGGTGTTCGAGGCCGAGCCCGAAGCAATGACCCCGGGAATCATCTTCATCAAATCCATGGTGTTCTGGCCATTGAGCGCCATGTCGCGCAATTGCAAGTTGGTGATGAGGCTCGAGCGCTCACCGGAAACGGACTGAAGCGCCAACTGCCCAGCCGACGCTTGCACGGTGACGGTTTCCGAGATGCTGCCGACCTCGAGCACTACGTCGCCGACGTCGACCTTGGTGTCAACCGGCAGGTGGATGCCGGTCTTCACGGCCGTCTTGAAGCCCGGGAGGTCCACAGCAACCGTATACTCGCCGGGAGGAATTCCGGGGAAGGCAAAGTCCCCGCCGGAGCCCGTTAGGGCCGTCTTCGTGACACCTTGAGATAAATCCGTAACGGTGACGGTGGCGCCTTCAATGACTCCGCCCTTGGAATCCTTCACCGTACCGACGATGGAACCGTTTTCAACGCTCTGGCCGAACGCTGAGATCCCCAAAACTGCGACAAGAGCCAGAGCCCCCGCGAATCTTCCCAAGATTCGGCTCATCGAAGCAAAACTAATGGCGACGTTGCGCATCTGAAATTCCTCCTATATTCCAACGCGGAATCTGCAAAAACCCCAGCATCCAGTCCGCGTGCAATCACCAAGAACCAGTCAAAACACCCGCGAAATCTGCACAGAACCAGCGACGAAGCACCCTCCACAAAAACAATGGGCGAGAGACTACCAAGGCGGGCAAATCCAATGCAAGCGATTTTTTCACTTTGTTTTGTTCGCGACCATACTGCGGTACCGGTAACGTACGGCATTTTGTGCACATTCTGTAGGTACGATGCACTTAACATTACGATTTATCTGTACGTAATATGTATGTGTCAACGGAGCTTTCGGCGCCGGGTACACGCCCCCCCCCGAAGTCATTGGCACAAAAACGGTTAGCCCAATGTGGGCGCATCCGCGGTCACGATCCGTCGTTCAGCGGCAATTGCGTTCTCGCCCCACGGTTTTGGCGGCTTTGGGGCCCTCCTACCGCAAGAAGCGCTGCATTCGCTATTTGGACCGTTGCTGGCCATTTTCGACGAGAGAGGAGCGTAATTTGGGATCACCAGTGAGGGCGTCCTCACGGACCGAGGTCACGCTCGCTAAAGCACCAACATGTCACAAACGCGCCATTTACGGGGCTTTTCAGCATATCCCGCTCCGCGATGCTGCGCCCTTTTTCTGTTCCTCGGTCTTCTGTGGTGCGCTTGTCTCGCGACCCGCAACAAGGGCTTCGCGCAAGTCGGATCGGCAATTCGCCGAGCGATCAATCAAGCTAATAGCGTAGATCCCGTGCGGTTCGGGTACGTAACCATCTGGCTGGAGCTAGGCCACAGTTTTTCGCTGCACTCCGGGGCACGATCTTTCGCCTACGCGAGCCGCGGTGGTCTCTATTTAGGGAGCGCTGCCACTAACACTAAAAGCGGGCTTATGTTTGCTGGAAGAAACGTCTGGTCTGCTGAGCGCAGCGCGCGCCTCTTGCTTCGCAGCTGACGGCGCATCTATGCGTCGGCCGCAACACTCTTTGCACGTAAACGCCGAATCCTATGTACGGCGGAATGGCTAATTTGCGTCGTAGCCATGATCTAGCGACAGCGCTAAAACCCCTAAATAATGGGCTTTTTGGACATATTGTACTCGGATACAACCACTGTTTAATGCAGCACTGGATTCCCGCTCGCCCGCCACAACTATCCTACGTTACCGGTAACGACCGCTACTTAGGCTGACAATTTGAAGGGGGATAGGCGAGAAATCAGTTGCATTCCGGCTGCACTGTTGATAGCTTTCCGACCTTTGCTGAATCTTGACGTGCGGCGGTCGTTCAGTCTTTGCAAGTCCCGCATCGGAAACTGAGACTTTGGCAGGACCTGTGGCAAGTTGCGGGAGTGGAGCGAATCGCTCGGGATTAGGCCGGTCGACTGGCCAGTCAATTTGAGCTCGAGCAAGACTTGAAGTACCAAATAGGAGCGAAAATGACCACCAATCGACGTGAGTTCTTGGCCGCATCCGCGTCTCTCATTGGTCTTGCAGCAGTTGGCCGAGCCGCCTTGCCACAATCCGGCATTCCGGCGGCGCCGGCGGCGAGCGACGCGGCGCTTTTGCCCCCGTCGACCGCAGCCACGAAATTATTGTTCGCGGAAATCGGAGACCAAGATTGGGCCGAACTCCACCGCCGGTTGTCGACGACCAATCGAGATATCCAAACTCGTGGATTGCGACATATCCCCGGCGTGACCAAAACTTTGCTCACGGGCTATCCGTACAACGAATTTTACGATTGGGATCTATATTTCGAGAATTTGTATCTTTCGTATTACGGCGTCTGGCCATACTGCTTCACGAATCTGAAAGAATTTCTGGATCGCCAGCAGCCGGACGGCTACATCAGCCGCAGCCTGATCAAGCAGCGTGACCGTCAGCATTTCAAGCCATTTCTCGCGCAGCTTGTGGTTCTGGGCGCGAAACAAAACAAGGACGATTACGAATGGGTGCGCGGGAACTATTACGACCGGCTGAAAAAATATCTCGTCAAGTGGTTCTCGTACGATTACGACCACAATGGCCTGCCAGTTTGGAACTCGGCCGATGCCGCAGGCACGGACAACCAGTGGAGCCGCGCCGGAGCATTGGGCGCATTCGACGTCGAGGGCGTCGACCTGGCTTCCTATCTCATCCGCGAACTTCGCGCGATGGCCATCATCGCCGATCACCTCGGCCTCAAAACGGACGTGCGCGAGTTCAATCTTCACGCCGATCACATGGTCCGGCTCATCAACGAAAACTTTTGGAACGAACAGGACGGAATGTACTACGACAGGAACGAAAAGACGGGCAAGCCTGTCAAGGTGAAATCGGCAACGTGCTTCACACCGCTGTTCGCTGGCGCTGCCACGCCGGAGCGCGCGCGCCGGACCGTCAAAGAGCACTTGCTCAACGAGACTGAATTCTGGTTGCCGTACCCGGTTGCCAGTTACGCCAAAACCGAAGTGGATTACTACCAAGGGTCGCATAACGAGTGCAATTGGCGCGGCTCCACGTGGGCGCCAACCAACTACATGATCTTCCAGGGCCTGATGCGATATGGTTTCATCGGCGTCGCCAAAGATCTGGCGACGCGTCTGTTTGTAATGGCGGTCGAGAAAAATCCCGTTCTGCGTGAATACTACAATGCGGAAACAGGCGCTGGCCTCGGCCAAACTCAGTTTTGGGGATTCACGTCAGGCTATTACGTCATGCTTCTGGAATACCACCTTGGATACGATGCTTCATCCCTTGAAAAACCGTTCAAGCCGATTATCACCGACGAATTAGGAATTCAATTCCAAGCCTGACGACAGCGTCCGACCTTGACACTCTATTCCCCAGCACGCCCCAGTCTCACCAGCCTCGCCGGACGCACGGCGCTCGTGACGGGCGCTGCCCGGGGCCTGGGTGCTGCGATCGCACGTTCGCTTGGTGCGCGCGGCGCCAAAGTCGCGGTGAATTGCTTCGCAAGCCCTGCAAAAGCCGAAGGCGTCGCCGAGGCAATACGCGCCGACGGCGGAGAAGCGGCGGTATTCCGCGCCGACGTTCGCGAGTCATATGATATCCAGCGCTTAATCGATGAAGTCCACGCCCGCTTTGGCCCCATCGACATTCTGGTGCTCAACGCCACTGGCCCGCAGCCACAAATTCCGATTGAGGAAGTCACCTGGCGGGACTGTCTCGACCAACTTGAGTTCTTCGCAAAGAGTCCGCTGTTGCTCGTGCAGGCTGTTCTTCCTGCGATGAAGGAACGAAAATACGGCCGCATCGTTCAGATCGGTTCGGAAGTTTTCGAACTGGGCCACGCTTCCTTTTCAAATTACGTCTCGGCGAAGGGCGCGCAGCTCGGCCTGACGCGTTCCTGGGCGCGCGATCTCGCGCCGTTTGGCATTACGGTGAACATGGTTTCGCCCGGCTGGATTCCCACCGAGCGCCACGCCAACGATCCCCAGGAAACGAAAGATGCGTATGCGGCCAATACGCCGACGCGTCGCATGGGCAAGCCCGAAGACGTGGGCGAGGCCGTCGCTTTTCTGGCGTCTGACGCCGCATCTTTCATCACAGGACAGAAGCTCGCAGTCAATGGAGGCAATACGCTCGCCTAGCTGCGGAGACTCGAATGCAGCGTCGCGAAAACGCACTGGTCATGTTTTATGGAGGACAGAACTTCAGCGGTTGCATGCCGGGAACCGTATTTCTTGCTCCGATACGGCGGCTCAACAAAAAAGATTCTTCTTGCACGACAAGACAAGCCAGCCAGAACTTATGGAGTTTCGATGCCCTACATAACGCGAAATCACCCAAAGCTTACGCAAGAAGGCGCAAACGCAGTGCTAGCCGCCGCGCAACAGCGTGCCCGCGAGATCGGCATCGCGATGAACATCGCCATCGCGGATGAAGGCGGGCACATGATGGTCTTCAGCCGCATGGACGGCGCAAGGATCTCCTCGGTGCGCATCGCCATCGCCAAGGCGCGCGCTGCCGCGATCCAGCGACGGGCGACGGGCCCTGCCGATGGCGATCCCTCGAAGGTGATGATGTCACTGGCCATTGCAATCACCAGCCTCGGGATCCAAACGCCGATGCGCGGTGGCCTGTCGCTTGAGATCGAAGGTCAATGCGTCGGCGGCATTGGCGTCAGCAACGGTACGGAGGACGAGGACCTCGACGTGGCTCGAGCCGGTGCCGCTGCGCTGGTTGCCAAGTAGCGCCCGGCAAGAGCGAGAATGGTCGTGCGGTGATTGCATAGCGCGCAGAACAAATTGATTTCTGCGATTTACCACGCCTACAATCCCATCGCCCCAAAGGTGGCTCATGGACGACGCGACGAGTACTAGCAGAGAGATACTGGGGTTCGCTGTCCGTGTGGGCGGAGCGGCCGTCGGTATGCATTCAAGCTTGGCTGTGTCTGCCCGGCGCCACCGGCGGACCGGTGAATTCGAGCGCTGTCTTCTAATCGCGTGAGTCGCGCCCATTTTCACGTCCGCTGGTTCCTGATCTTCTGGGTTTTTGTGATCGGAGCCATCGCCTACCTCGATCGTGTAAATATCTCAATCGCTGGCTCGGACATTGCCAGGGATTTTCATCTCACTGACGTGCATCTCGGCTGGGTCTTCAGCGCGTTCATCGCGGGATACGCGCTGTTCCAAGCGCCGGCCGGGTGGCTGGCCGATCGCTACGGCGCGCGCCGAGTCCTGACACTCGGAGTTGTGTGGTGGAGCGTTTTCACCAGCTTGATCACGGTGATTTCGCCGCATCTGGCGATGCCCGTAGCGATGTTGATCGCCGTACGCTTCCTGCTCGGCATGGGCGAAGCGGTGATGTATCCGGCATCGAATTGCATCGTGGCCGCATGGATTCCTTCCGCCGAACGCGGACTCGCGAACGGAATTATTTTTTCGGGCGTGGGATTCGGAGCGGGCCTTGCGCCGCCGCTCGTCATTTATTTCCTTCTGCACTACGGATGGAGAACATCCTTCTGGGCTAGCTCCGTGCTTGGTCTGGCTGCGGGTGTGGTATGGTACATCTCCGCCCGCGACTTGCCGTCACAGTATCCGCGAATCACGCGCGAAGAGCTCGCACTCATCGCGTCCGGAATGCCGCACCCTGAATTCGGCGCAGACAACACGCCGAAACTTGGCTGGGGTGAAATTCTGCGCAATCGAAGCCTGTTCGCGCTGACCTTCAGCTATTTTTCCTACGGATACGAAGCCTACATTTTCTTTAGCTGGTTTTTCATTTACCTGTATACGGCGCGCGGCTTGGATCTGAAACGCAGCGGGTACTACAGCATGCTGCCGTTTTTGGCGATGGCCATCTGTTCCCCGGCCGGAGGATGGATAAGCGATTTAGTCACGCGGAAGTTTGGAACGCGCGCGGGCCGCTGCTATCTATCGGCGATCGCAATTGGGATCTCGGCCACGTTCCTCGTGTTGGGTACTCGCGTTGCAACGGCGCAGTCCGCCAGCGTCGTGCTCGCGGGCGGGGCCGGGGCTCTTTATTTCTCGCAGAGTTGCTATTGGTCGATGAGCGCGGATATCGGCAAGCGTTCGGCCGGATCGGTTTCGGGCCTGATGAACATGGGCGGGCAGATAGGCGCAGCCATTACCGCTTCGCTCACACCCTGGATCGCAGATCGGCTGGGATGGACGGCGTCTTTCTTGGTGGCTGCGGGGTTGTCTGCGGCCGGTGCGGCGGCATGGCTCTTCGTGAAGCCTGTCGCGGAGTTCTAGGATGGAACACTCAATACGTTGCGCGTCCGCCGCTCGCGTCGTAGCATTGCGCCGTTACGAACGAGCAATCCGGGCTGGCCAGGAAATGGACCACAGCGGCGATCTCCTCCGGCTTCCCGGTTCGCCTCATCGGAATTTTATCCGTCATGTAGGCGACCTGTTCCGGCGTCAATTGATCGAGAATTCGCGTCCGCACCACTGCTGGAGAAACCGCATTCACGCAGATGCCTTCGGTCGCCAGTTCCTTGCCGATAGATTTTGTAAGGCCGATCACGCCCGCCTTTGTGGCGGAGTACGGAGCCATGCGCGGATTGCCTTCTTTACCCGCGATCGAAGCGATGTTCACAATCCGCCCGTATTTGCGGCTCAGCATGTGCGGCACCACCGCGCGGCACATATTGAACACGCCCGTCAGATTGACGGCGATGTTGTGCTGCCAATCTTCGTCCGTCTGTTCCGTAATCGGAGCGGCGCGGCCGGCGATGCCCGCGTTGTTCACCAGAATATCGATCCGTCCCGTGCGGCGAATCACGGCTTCGACCGCGCCGCGCACCGCGCCGGAATTCGCGACGTCGGACTGGACGGCGAACGAACGGCCCGCCAAAGCGCGCGCGACTTTTTCGGCGCCCTCGCGATCGAGATCAATCAGCGCAATGTTTGCGCCGGCAGAGGCCAGGCGATGGGCGATCGCTTCGCCGATTCCGGTTGCGGCTCCCGTGACGATCGCGGTCTGACCCGTCAAATCGAAAGCTCGCGCGTGATCTTGTTCGAGGATCATCGTCGATAATTTAGTTCCGTAGTATAGTCTGCCACCGCGCGGCAAAGGAAGGAGGCTGTCGATGCAATTACAAAATTCCGAAAGGCGTTCGGACCGGCGAGAACTTCTGCAATGGGCCGGGGCGCTCGCGCTCGGCGCCCTCATCTACCGCGCTGCCGGCGCAGCGGATTCCTCGCCAACGGTCGCCAAGCCATTTTGGGGAGTCTTTCCCATCGGCCAGACTCCGTTCGCCCCGGGCGATAAACTCGATCTCGATTGCCTTCAGGCCGAGGTGAATTTCTGCAATCGCGGCCGTGTGGCTGGATTGGCTTGGCCGCAGATTGCCAGTGGCTGGTCAACCATGTCCGAGCAAGAAAGGATGGACGGCGCGGAGGCCATCTTGGCCGCCGGCCAAGGCGGTAAAACGTCGCTAGTAATCGGAGTTCAGTCGATCGGCTCGGATATCCCCACTTCCATCCGTTACGCGCAGCACGCCGCGAAGCACGGCGCGGACGCTATCATTTCCTTGCCTCCGGAAAAAGCCGACGACGCGACATTGCTCGCCTATTACAAGACCATTGGCGCGGCGACCGACCTGCCGCTCGTGGTGCAAAGCCAAGGCAATATGGGCGTTGATCTCATCGTCGAAATGTTCGAACAGATTCCCACCATGAAGTGCGTGAAAGATGAGGCGGGCAATCCGCTCGCGCGCGTTTCGCAAATCATCCAGCAAACGAATGGCAAGCTGGCGGTATTCTCGGGCAATGGCGTGCGCACGATGCTCGATGAAATGCGCCTGGGTTTTTCCGGCCACTGCCCGACGACCGGCCTCGCCGATCTCTATCAGGCTACGTTCGATCTCTGGCACGCCGGAAATCATAAAGAGGCCTTCGACATGTTCGGCAGGATTCAGGCGTTCAACAGCATCCCCGGAGCCGGCCAATACATCTTGGTTGCGCGCGGAGTGTTCAAGGAAACCACGACGTCCCGTCCGACGCCCGGAATGGGACCTGTCGCCGGACGCGACACCGCGCCTTTGGACGACGCCCAAAAGCAAGTCATTCGCGGGGCTCTCGATGAGTACCTCAAGCCGTATTTGCGCGCTTAGTGGGCGCCGCACTGTGTGCCTTCTGGCTGTGCTGACGGCCGCCTTTTCTATTTTCGCGGGCGCCGCACCCGCACAAGAGTCCAGTCCTCCCGTCTCCCCCGCGGCCGTCGCCGCGGGCAAGGCGCACTTTAGCGTGATGTGCGTGGTGTGCCACGGCAGCAATGCCGGGGGAACCGACCGCGCACCGGCGCTCACTAACAATCGCCAGCTTCGCGGATTCAGCGCAGCCGAGATCGCCGGCATCATCAAGAACGGCCGTGGCGGGATGCCCGCGTTTCATGCGCTGCCGCAATCCACAATTCAAACCCTTGTAGCTTTCGTACGATCCTTGAACGCGACGGCTTTCGACTTTGCTCCCGCCGGAGACGCGACGGCCGGTGAGAAGCTGTTCTTCGGAAGCGGTCACTGTTCCGACTGCCACATGGTGATGGGGCAGGGAGGCGTAAACGGCCCCGATCTTTCCGATGTGGGACGCCAATCTACGCTCGACGATCTCGAGCGCTCCATTCAGAATCCAGCCGCACGGCGGATGCCGAGCTATGCGGTGGTCGACGTCCAAATGCCAGATGGCAGTACCTTGCGCGGATTCGCGCGCGGTCAGGGTACCCACAATCTGCAATTGCAAACGTTCGATGGCCAATTGCATCTGCTGCATGAGGGCGAATATAAATCGATTTCTACCGAACCTACGTCTTACATGCCAGCATTCAGCGGAACGTCCGACGATTTGCGCGACTTGATCGCGTACCTCGCCCGACTCGGTGGCGTGGCCGTCGGACCGGCTAAGGGGCCGCAGCAAGCCGTCGCGGCCGATGCCATGGACGCGATTCTCAACCCGAAATCAGGCGATTGGCCTACCTACGCGGGCAATCTAAATGGCAATCGATTCAGCCCGCTCGACGAGATCAATTCGGAGAACGTCGCTCAGCTGCAACTCGCCTGGAGCTATTCGATTCCTTACTTTGGCCTCGAGACCACGCCGCTGGTTATGGATGGAGTGATGTACGTCACGGGCCCGAACCAAGTGTATGCGCTCGACGCGAGCACCGGACGCCAAATCTGGGCTTACACCCGACCGCGCACAACCGGAGGGACGATCGCGAGCGACGCTTCCAGGGGCGCAAATCGCGGCGTTGCTCTGCTGGGTGATTGCGTCTTTTTCATTACCGACAACGCGCACCTGATCTGCCTGCATCGAGTGACCGGGGCGCTTCTCTGGGACGTCCACCTGCCACCGGACACGCCGGAACATTACGGTGGAACGTCCGCGCCTCTGGTCGTCGGCGATTTGGTGATCGCAGGCGTATCCGGCGGCGATGACGGAATTCGCGGTTTCGTTTCGGCGTACCAAGCAACCACCGGCGCGTTGGTGTGGCGCTTCTGGACCGTTCCCCGCCCCGGCGATCCTGGCTACGAAACCTGGAAAGGTAGCGCCTACGCGCTGGGCGGTGGCGCGACGTGGCTCAGCGGCAGTTACGACGCGGAAACGAATGTTCTTTACTGGGCCGTTGGCAATCCCTATCCCGACACCAATGGCGATGAGCGCGGCGGCGACAACCTTTACACCAATAGCGACGTGGCGCTCGACGTGAAGACCGGAAAGCTGCTCTGGTATTTCCAATTCACGCCACACGACCTGCACGATTGGGATGCCAACGAGCCGCTGGTCCTGATCGACGCGTCGTTCCAAGGGCAGCAGCGCAAACTTCTGCTGCATGCCAATCGCAACGGTTTCTATTACGTCCTCGATCGCACCAACGGGAAACTGCTACTAGCCACTCCTTTCGTCAAGAAACTGAACTGGGCCAGCGGCATCGGAGCCGATGGCCGCCCAATTCTCCTACCCGCAAACGAAACAAGTGTGGAAGGTGTGAAAACGTGTCCCGCCGTGCGCGGAGCCACCAACTGGTACTCGACGGCGTACAGTCCCTCGACGCGCCTGTACTACGTTATGACCGTCGAAGATTGCAGCATCTACCACAAGGCTCAGGATGGCGGCTACGGACGCTACAACAATCCGGCCGATCCGCCGATGAAATATCTGCGCGCGATCGAGATGGAGACCGGAAAAATCGTTTGGGAGATTCCTTTGATCGGTCCAATCGAAACGAATTATTCGGGCGTGCTGGCCACTGCCGGAGGCTTGGTGTTTCTCGGAGAGACCAGCGGAGGTTTTGCCGCAGTCGATGCTCAGACCGGAAAGTTCCTCTGGCATTTCGAGGCTAACTATGCGTGGCACGCATCACCCATGACGTACACGGTCGGTGGGCGTCAATACGTGGCGGTTGCATCTGGGGCCAACATTCTTTCGTTCGCGCTGCCGGAGAAATAAGCCGGCCGAGCGTCTAGGAGAGCACATGTCAAACCGACAATTCTCGCGACGTAAGTTTCTGCGTGATTCCGCACTCGCGGTGGCCGCCGGAAGCGCGGTCGGAGCAGCCCCCGCATGGGCTAATCCGGGCCTCGCGGCGGCGCAGGCAGTCGGCGTGAAGCCCGCCGATCTGCCGAACCTCACGATTAAAGAGGTGAAAGTTTACGTCACCGACATGACCGGCATTCACAAGCTCAACGGAACCGAGACGGGCGAAATCATCTCGGTGGTCACAGAGGACGGCATCGAAGGCAACTACACGCTCGGCAATCGCAATCGCACCGAGCACTGGCTGGATTGGGCCAAACCCGCACTGGTCGGCAAGAACATCCTCGACCTTCTTCCAAATCTCACCGCAACGTCGGGCATGAAATCCACCGCGGGATTTGACGGTGCGCCGCCTGGAGCTCCCGGCGGGCCACGTACCGGCGCGGGCGTCCCGGGGTTCGGCAGCGCACCAGCGGGCCCTGGATTGACGCCGGCGTTCGGCGGCGCAAGCGTCGCCGGATCGGGCTTGAGCACTCGCGGCGGCGGATCGTGGCCGAACTATTACACCGCTGCCGCCGACGTCTGCATGTGGGACATCCTGGGCAAGGCGGTCAACCGCCCGATCTACAAGCTTCTGGGTGGCGGCTCAAAAAATAGGTTGATGGCCTATGCCAGCTCCCAACATTTGCCCAGCATCGAAGATTACGTTCCGGATGTGCTCAAGGCCGTACAGCAAAATTACAAGGGCTACAAAATTCATCCCGGCGGCGGCCAGCATAAGGACGGTCCGCCGATTCCCTCGTACATTGGTCACATGGAGGAGATCCGCCAAGTTCGCAAAGCCGTCGGCGACGAATATGTTTTGGCGCACGATCCGGTGCAGCGCTACAACCGCTTCGAGGCCCTACAGGTTGGCCGTCTGCTCGATGAACTCGATTACCTTTGGTTTGAAGATCCGGTTCGCACCTCGGATATGGACGGGCTCATCGAACTGTGCGCGACTTTGGATTTGGCCATTCACGTGGGCGAATTTATTTACTCGATCGCGGATTACGCCGACTACATCAAGCACAACGCCCTCACCGTGGTGCGCCTGATTGCGGACAACGTCGGAGGAATTTTCGGCTCCATGCGTGTGGGCCTCTTGGCCGACGCATTCGGATTGGAGTGCACGCCGCACAATTGGGGAAACATGTTCGATCTGGCGCTGCACTTCCACGTCGAGTTGGCGCTGCCGAACGCCTATTGGTTTGAGATGCCATTCCCGGCCGAATATGCGGACCGCCCGTATTCCACGTACAAATTCCGTCCTGATGCGGATGGCTACATTCCGGCGCCGACGGAGCCCGGTCTGGGCTATCCGCTCGATCGCGCTGCTCTCGATAAGATGACACTGCGGATCGACCGTTAGTGCGAACGAACGACCTGCTGATCGCGAGCATCGCGACGCGCCTATAGAAAATGCCGCTCCTTAAATCTGTGCGCGCGACGCTCTGACGTTTATGCCGGTAGCTGCCAGCTTGTAATCTGCTCCCAGTCCTGCGGCAGCTGATACGTTTTCGCGACGTCCTTGATCGGCGGGCCGACGATCTCAATTTTGCTCAAATCCCCTTCGCCGCGGTCGCCCGCCTGGATGCAATAAGTCAGGTAGCCGATCTTGCTGATGTCGACGCCCATCAGCGCCGCGCCCACGCGATCGGCGGCAAGCCAATCCATGCTGGCCATGCAGACTCGTTGTTCCACGGGCGTGCCGTTCACAGGCCCGGTGCCCTCCATGCCTTCGTAACCATCGATCACCGCCAGGTCCGGATGCAGTTTCGCGGAGAGCGTAAAGAGATTGTAGTTGATGCCGTGCGTGCCGCCGCCGTGCATCAGCCGTTTGTCGGACTTGCCTCCCGCAGCGGGCGAGTCTTTAATCCCCGATCCTACGACGATATTTTTCAGCGAGAGGGTGATGCCGACCAGGTCGTGCGTCTTGAGCTTGGCCGCGGAAATGATGAAGTTGTTCGGATCCAAAATCAGCTTGGATACGCGGCAAGCATGCGGTTGAAAATCCTTCTCGTCGATGCATTGAACAATTTCGTCCCCCTCGGTATCCAGGTTCACCAGCTTCACGCCATACTGGCCGACAAATTTGTTGTAACCATAATTGGCGAAGCCATCCAAGGCCGAACCGTTCGCCGGCGATTCCGCGATCACAATGTCTTTCTTGTCGATGGACTTCAAAAACTCCAGGATGCCTTCCAGATTATCGGCGTGCGTCGCGCATAGCGACTTGTTGATGATGACGTTATTCGGTTTCAGGATGACGCGCTTGTCTCCAATGGCGGCCGCGATTTCCTTCTTGAACGGCTCAAGCGCTTTGAACGCCAGATTCGCGCGATCCTCGCCGCTGGTCAGCGCAACACGGCTTGTGAATTGGCGCTTAACGGCAGGCGCCACGACGCCGTTCCGTGCTGAAGGCAAACGCAGGGCCACCACCGCCGCCGATCCACCGATGAGTGATGTCTTAAGGAAATTCCTACGGGAGGTGAAACACTCAGTCGCCATCTTTTCCCACCCTTCTGCGGGATTTCATCTCGCAGCTGTACGAGTTAACGTACAGGCAAAAGTTGAACCTCCCCGTATCGCATCGTAGTCCTGACCCGCGCCGGACACAACAAATTTACCAGGGAGTGTGTGCGCGTTTCTTGTGCGAGACGTGCGGCCCACCGAGCGCCAGATTTACAACGCGATGCGCGGTGATGCCGCGCCGTCCCAAGCTTGGATGGTGATCTAGATTGTGTCGTGCTCGACGACCCGGAAGCGCGTGAGCGACTCTTCGTTAACCGTCAGGCCTAGCCCCGGCGTGTTCTCATCCAGATCGATATAGCCATCGACGGGAACCGGCTCGCCGTCGAAAATATACCAAAACAATTCGTTGCCAACTTCGATCTCGACTTTGGGAAAGAACTCCGCCATCGGCGAGTTCAGGCTGGCCATCACCACGTGGTAGTTGTGCATCTGCCCTGCGTGCGGTATCACAGGGACCTGATACGCTTCCGCCAGCGCTGAGATTTTCCGCGCCTGGCTGATCCCGCCCACACGGTTGGTGTCAAACTGAATGTAGTCGAGCGCATTCGCCTCGAGCAGGTCGCGGAAGCCAAACACCGTGAACTCATGCTCTCCACCGGCGATCGGCACTCGGCCGTAGGCTTTCAGTTCCTTGTAACCGCGGGTGTCGTCTGGAATCACCGGCTCTTCCAACCAGCGCAGATGGAACGGCTCGAGCAGCGGCAGCATGCGCTTGGCATAATCGAGCGTCCAGCCCATGTAGGCGTCAGCCATCACATCGATGCCGTCACCGACCACCTCGCGGACCGTCCGCACCAGCTCGACGTTGCGCTGCATCCCCTCCGCACCGTCCACCGGCCCCCAACCAAAACGCAGCTTCATCGCCTTGTACCCTTCGTCCTTGTAGCGCTGCGCTTCCGCGCGCAACTGATCCACAGGCATGCTGTAAAGCCGGCTGGCATAAACCGGGATGCGCTTCTTGGTTCGTCCCCCCAACAATCGATATATGGGTTGCTTAGCCGATTTCCCCAGCAGGTCCCACAGCGCGATATCGACCGCGCTAATCGCCGTCATTCCCACGCCCTTGCGCCCGAAGGCCATCGTGCGGCGATACATCTGCTGCCACAGATACTCGATGTCCCACGGGTCCGCGCCGATCAGAAGAGGCTTCAGGTAGATATCGATGCAGCGCTTGGTCACCAGCGGGGCGAGCGCCGCATTGCCCAGGCCCACTAGGCCGGCGTCCGTGAATATCTCCACCAGCAACCATCCGTGGAATGCAAAGTTTCCCATGGATGCTTCGCGGAACATCACCAGGTCCATTGGATTGGTGCAAAAGTGAGAAGGCAGCGGCGTGGTCTTGCCTTCCCATTGAACAACACGTGTGCGCACTTCGGTTATTTTCATTGTTGGCTCACGACCGCTCGCGCGGTCCTTGGAATACACAGCATCAGCAGCGCTCCGCCAAATGCAGAAAGCGCCAGTACGGATAGTCCGGACGAAAATGATCCTGTTCGAGTATTTAGGTAACCGAATAAGTATGGACTCGCTAAACCCGACACATTGCCCACAGCATTGATCACTCCAAGCGCTGGCGCTGCCGCCGCCTGGCTGAGGATTTCCGTCGGAATCGCCCAAAAAGCCGCGAGAAAAGCCATGCCGACGCCGACCATCGTGAAGAACACGAGTGAAAGTACGATGGACCGGGGCTGTGCGGCGAGGCCCATCAGCCCCGCTGCCGAAATAAGCAACGGCGCCGCGGAGTGCCAGCGTCGTTCGCGGCTCTTATCGGAATGCCATCCGTTCGCTTGCATCGCGGCGAAACAAGCCAAGTATGGCAAAGCACCGAGCAGTCCGACATGCACGTCCGAAAATCCTGACTGGCGTTTCAGCATCGTCGGGAACCAGAAAATGAAGCCATAAACCGCAGAAAAATTCAAAAACGCAGCGGCGGCTAGCAATAGGTTCGTGCGAGAGATTAGGACCTGGCGGACGGACATCGCTTGCATGCTGGCAGGCTTCTCTTCGCGCAGCTTTCCTTCTATCCACTCGCGCTGCTCGGGAGCAAGCCATGTTGCCTCCCGCGGCGACTCGGTCAGGTGAAAGTAGGCAACCAAGCCCAGCACGGCCGCGGGGATCCCTTCCAAGATGAAAAGCCATCGCCAGCCATCAATCGCGATCCATCTGCGGCCCAAAATCCAGCCTGCGATGGGCGACTCAATTACGAGCGACAGCGGCACGGCGGACATGAAACTGCTTGTCGCCTTCGCGCGGTCCTCCTGTATGAACCAGTGGCTGAGATACAAGATGACCCCGGGGAAAAAACTGGCCTCCGCCGCTCCCAACAGGAAGCGCGCCAAATAAAGCTGGGCCGGAATATGTACCAGTGCCGTCAGGGCCGTCAGAAATCCCCACGCGATCATCGTCGCGGATATCATCCTCCGCGCGCCCCAGCGTTCCACGAGCAAGGCGCCCGGAATCTGCAAGACCAAATAGCTGAAGAAAAAGACGCCTGCTCCCAGTCCAAATACGCGATCGCTGAACCCAAGGTCTCGCGACATTCCGATCGCCGCATACGCGACGCTGGTGCGATCCAGATAGTTAACGATATAGAGCGTGAAAAGAAGCGGGAGCAGCCGCAAGGCTATGCGGCGCCGTATATGGTCCACGAGCGGGGTCGCAGCAGATTCGATCCCGTTTGTGAGGGCTACCCTCAAATGTCTCCGTCAGATCGAGCGCGCAACGGGCGGAGTATACCCAATTCCGCCAGCTACTGAATCAAATCTGACCGGCTCACCCAAGCTTACTGAGAGTCGGTGAATGGGCCCTATGTTCCTGACAAATTCCGTGCAGCAGGTAATCCCTACGTCGATCGAATTCTTGTGGAGCTCAAGCGTTGGAACCTTTCGGTCTAGGTGTCACTTCCAACTGACGCCGATGGAAAAACTGGGAACTGCTTTGCACACGTCTCATAACAGGGAATTTGCATTCCCTGCTTGTTCCCTGTTCGTTCCCTGTTTCGATTCGTCGCAAAAGCGCAGTTTTTCCAGCCAAAATACTCTTTGGTAGGCACTTATCTGGTAACGAATGCGAAGGAAAGCTTAATTTTCCCTGTATATTTCCCTGTTGGCAGGGAATTCAGACAGAGAAGAGTTCGCGCGAGACTGCGTCCACCGCCACAGTCTCGCGTATTTTCTCTCTCGCCTGTTTCGTGCTCGAATATCCAGCATTTGTTGCGCTGCCGGCCGAATCCTGCGCGGACTAGGCTGTCGCGGCAGGGAGGCTGCGTCAAAAGTATTGAGCGATCGCAAGCTTCACGGCGGCGAAGCATTCAATCACCGAACGTGGAGTGGCCCGTCACTTCGTTCGCGCCTTGGCTGGAGAAGCCAGCGCGACTGCCGCCTCAGTGGTGAGCAGGAGGAACGTGAACGTCTCCTGCAGATACAAACGAACGGCGGCGTCCGTGTGGCTGAGGTAGCCAATGGAGACGTCCTGCCCGATGTGCAGGCCGAAATCGCCGCCACGGGTGGTCACCACGAAGGCGCCAGCGATGGCGGGCGCCCAGATGATTTGATCTTTGACAAGTCGCTTGACGTGTTCCAGCACCGGATATCCGTGGTCGCTGGTCTCGGCGAGCGCGGTGTAGGCGTCGGCGCCCAGCAGCACGGCGTAGGGGCCGTTGACGCCGACCAGGCGCAACTGGCTCAAGCCCTGGGCAATCGCTTGCGGATACTCGCGCACGTCGGCAGGAAGCGTCATCTTCGGATTGCTGGTCCCCTGACGAATGCCTTCGATGCCGGCCGCGGCATAACCATCAAAGATGGCGCCGTCTTCGGCGAAGGCGATTTGGCGCGCTGCGTCCTTCGCCGCCTGCCAGTCTGAGTCATTCGCGCCGCGTTCGACGTCGTCGATCATGTGGCGATTCAGCTCGAAGGGTACGCGCAATTCGACCAGCGCCTTCACCTCACGCTGTCTCGCGACGATGCCGTCCTCCGGAGCCTTGATCGTACGCAGATGGCCCGTGCCAACGGCCGAAAGGCCCGTGCCACTCGGCCCTTGCACGTCAACCACGCGCCGTCCGGCGAGATAGCGCTTGAGCGTGCGCGATGTTTCCTCTTCAATCTGTGCCCACGCCGCATCGGAAATCGGAGCTAGCTCACGGTGCAGATTATTCATTTGAGATTTCTCCTTTGAGGGAACCGATACCGAGCGAACCATCGCGGATCGGGGAGATGGATGAAGATGGTTCGGCTGCCGCTGGTGCGTCGAGGGTTGACGCTGCCGCGGGCTGGTCTTCCGTTAGATCCTCAAGAAAAGTCGCGGTCGGCACAAAGAACAGGTTCCCGGTGACGGCGCGGCTGAAGTCGAGCAACCGATCGTAATTGCCGGGCGGCCGGCCGACGAACATATTCTCGAGCATTAGCTCCGTGGTGCTCGGCGAACGGCTGTAGCCGATGAAATACGTTCCAAATTCACCGTGCCCGGCGCGGCCGAAGGACATGTTATCGCGCAGAATCTTGATCTCTTTCCCATCCTCGACAATCGTTGTGAGCGCGTTGTGAGCTGAGCTTGGTTTGACGGAATCGTCCAGTTCGACGTCGGACAGTTTCTTGCGGCCAATGATCCGCTCCTGCGCTTCCGTGGGCAACGCATTCCATGCCGCAATGTCGTGCAAATATTTTTGCACGATCACGTAGCTGCCTCCGGCGAACGCGGCGTCTTCCTCGCCGATGAGCACGGCGTCGACCGCTGCTTGGCCCCTGGGATTCTCGGTGCCGTCGACGAATCCAATCAGATCGCGGTCATCGAAATAACGAAAACCGTGCACTTCGTCCGCCGGCGTAACCGCATTCACGATGCGCGCCATGATTTGCGTCGATAGCTCAAAACACAAATCCATGCGCTTCGAGCGAATGTGAAACAGTAAGTCGCCCGGCGTGGAAACCGCGTGGCGCGCTCCTGCACGAATCTCCCGGAACGGATGCAGCATCGCCGGTCGCGGTAAACCAAAAAGCCGGTCCCACGCCTCGGACCCTATTCCCATGATGCAGGAAAGCGCGGCTTCCTGATCGCGAGTCCCCACTGCGCGAATCAGCGCGGCGAGTTCTCCGCAAAATGAGCGCACGGTCGCGCAGCTTTCAGCGTCCGGCTGCAGGGTTACGACCAGGAATATCGCCGCGCGAGTCAGCGGCGCCGCCACAGGCTGGGAGATGGCGGGCAAGCCGGTTGGCGGTTCGGAAGCGCTCATGGCCTGGAACTCCGTCGGGTTTCTGCGAGGCGGGATTCGCCAAACTTCACCTTTCGAAATAACACGCTCACCTCGCGCGCGAGATTTCGAAGCATGAGCTTACCATCGCCTGCCGACGGCGGTCCATTCAACCACCTGCCGACGAGCAAAACGCTTTGATTCTCCAAATGCTTTTGGCCCTCGCGGCATTGCGCCGCTCAAGCAGCGATCATCAAGGTTTCGGCGAAGGGCCATTCCTCGTCCACCCAGCGCGCTTCCACACGAAATCCAGAACTTCCGCCCATGTCAACGATTTCGTCGGTCGTGTATTTGCAGGAGCTTTCCGTCCAGATTGTCTCGCCACTATCGAAATGGGCGGAGCAACCGGCGCCGGGAATCGAGACTTCCTTGCGGCGTCGCGAAACCAGATGCATCTCGATGCGCCGCTCGATCTCGTCGTAGCGCGCCAAGTGCGAGAAAGCCCGAAGATCGAAATTCGCTCCCAAGTCGCGGTTGATGCGCACCAGCAGATTCAAGTTGAATGCAGCCGTAACTCCCAGCGGATCGTCGTATGCCCGCAGCAGTTGCTCGACCGGCTTCACGAGATCGGCGCCCAACAGCAGCGCGTCTCCCGGCAGCAGTCTGCTCCGCACGTCGACCAAAAACTGCGCGGCCGCCGAGCGATCGAAATTCCCGATCGTGCTACCGAGAAATAGCACCAGCAAGCGCTCGCCAGCGCGGCGATCCGCGGCCACCATGGCCAGACCATCCAGATACGCTCGCTCCAAGCCAAAAACATTCACGCGATCCAATTGGCCCAAATCTTTCACAGCTTGTGCCAGCGCCGCCGGCGAAATCTCAATCGGGTAATACGTCGTACGCTGGCGCCGCGCCAGCGCTCGCAGAATCGGGCGCGTCTTTTTCCCGCTGCCGCTGCCCAACTCCGCAACCACTACTGGCGCCGGCAAGAGCGGCCGCACGATCGCTTCCGCATGCTCGCGCAATAACCGATCGTCCGCGCGAGACAATCCATATTCCGGCAGCAGCGTAATCACCTCGAACAGCGCCGAGCCCACATCGTCGTAGAAATATTTCGGCGGCAACTCTTTCTGTCCCGGTTTGGTCAAACCGGCGCGTACGTCGCCGGCGAATTCCGCAATCGAGTCCTGCGCAATCGCATCCGCCGGAAATCGTGGCAGCTTTAGCTCGGTTGACATCACGACCCCCGCTGCACGCAGCGAAAACCCGCGTATACGAATGGATAGTGCGGCTGGAACCAATTGCGAAACGATCGGCGCAGTAAACACGCGGCCGTGCGAGCCGACGCGCCCTTCATAACGAAGTGCCGGCCATCGAAAAAATTTGCCGAGTAGCCCGGATAGAAAGCAAACGGCTCAAACCCAGGAAATGGCGCAAAGATCGTGCGCGTCCATTCCCATCCGTTGCCCAGAAGACCTTCCGCGCCAAAAGCGCTGGAGCCCGCCGGGTACGCCGTCACCGGCGCGGGATCCCATCGCGCAAAATCGAAATTGCCGCGCGCGGGCTCATGTGCTTGGCCGCCCCACGGAAACGCGCGCTCCGATTTCTCCGCGTGTTGCTCTCCGTGCGGCTCGGAAGGAGTCCCGTACGCCGCGCGATGCCATTCCGCTTCGCTGGGCAATTCCTTCTTCGCCCAGCGCGCGTACGCCGCCGCTTCGGCATGGCTCACGTACACGGGCCAATCGAGCGGCAGCGGAATTTCATCGAACATCGTCCGCAAGTAAGCGCGTCCGGCGCGAAGAATCCAAAACGCCGGCCGCGAGGTGCCACTCGATTGCAGCCAATCCCAATCCGCGTCTTGCCAAAACGAGCGCTCCCGGTAAGCTCCGCTCGATACGAAATCCAGGAACTCCCCATTGGTCACCTTGTGTGCATCGATCCGAAACTCCGGCACCTCGGCGATGTGCTCCTCAAATTCATTGTCCCATCCGAAGGCGCAGTCTTCACCTCGCCGCAATCCCAGCGTGGCCGCGCCAGCCGGAATCCGCACCATGCGCGGCTTCACCGGCGATCCGGCTGGCGCAGGCGGATCAACGTTCAGGATTTTTCGGTCCGTGGGCAATTGATGCAGCATGTAGGCCAGAGTTTCGGCGTGCATCAAGCGATGCTCGATCGCCACATGGAGCAACCGCGCCGTCTCGGCCGCGCGCTCCGCCGTTGCATCGAGCGATGCCGCCAAACGTTCATCGATCGCATCGCGCACGCGCCGGTTGTAAGCCGCCACCTGCTCGCGCGCCGGCCAATCCTCCGGCGTATCGGTCGGCAGCCCGCCGCCCACCGGATCGATTCCGAATGCGAATAGCTGATCGAACGTCGCGTCAAATGCCGGCAAGGCAAAATGCCCGCGGCCCAGCAGGTTCCAATCGAACGCTTCAAAATGTCCGGTGTAAAAAATGATGCGATGGCGCTCGGCGATCGGACGATCGTACAGCGCTTCGCGGCGCACGATCCCGAATAACTCGTCGGTCCGCGCCCGCGCCGCCGCCAGCCGCGGCAAAAGGGCCAGTCCGAGCGGAGTGCCATTCGTCGATGAGCGATGCTTCGATGAACTGCCTACCGCGGTCGCCGAGCCTGTCATGTCACGCTCCCATCGATTCGATGCCGCCGATCAGGTTTCGGCTCAGGGGGTAGAACGTGTTTCAGAGGTCGCCTATTTAATGGTTTTTGCGGCGCTGAGTCAACCCATGGCTTCTGCCACCGCACCACCCCGTCCGGGCGATCGGCGCCCCCAAAAACGCGCGCTCAGCCCGCGGCCGGCCGCACGGTTGTATCCAAATAGCCCCCAACGTACTCTAATGGTTTCCGATCGCCGCGCCACCCAGGGGGCCAAATGTCTGCCACGCCATTTCCCAGCGCACTTGACGCCCGCACGCAAGCTTTCCCAATCCTGACGCCGCATCAGATCGATCGAATCCGCTCGGTCGCCAAGATTCGGCGCGTCGCCAAAGGAGAAATTCTTTTTGAGCCCGGCGACACGAACGTCCCGTTCTTCGTCTTGCTCTCCGGCAATATGGAGATCGTGCAGCCCCGCCTGAATTCCGAAGAGCCTATCACCACGCACGCCCCCGGCGGATTCACCGGTGAGATGACGATGATCTCCGGCCGGCGCTGTCTGGTGCGCGGCCGCGTCACCGAGCCGGGCGAATTTCTGGAACTCGATGGCGATGGACTGCGCACGCTGATCGCCAAAGACGCCGAGCTGAGCGAAATTTTTATGCGCGCCTTCATTCTGCGGCGACTCGCGCTGGTCAGCAGCGGCCAAGGCAACATGGTCCTGCTGGGCTCGCGCCACTCCGCCAACACGCTGCACCTGCGCGAATTCCTCACGCGCAACGAGCATCCGTTCAACTATGTCGATCTCGATGTCGATAAGACTGCGCAGGAACTCCTCGATCGCTTTGAAGTGAAGCTCGATGAAATTCCCGTGATCATCTGCAACAACACGGGCTACGTGCTGCGCAATCCGACGATCCAGGAACTGGCCGATCGCGCCGGGTTCAACCCCACAGTCGATGAATCGCACATCCACGATGTGATCATCGTTGGCGCTGGACCCTCAGGTCTGGCCGCGGCCGTATACGCCGGGTCCGAAGGACTTGACGTGCTGGTGATTGAGACGGCCTCGCCCGGAGGCCAGGCCGGCTCAAGCTCCAAGATCGAAAATTATCTGGGGTTTCCGATGGGCCTTTCCGGACAAGAACTGGCCGCGCGCGCACTCGCGCAATCGGAAAAATTCGGCGCCAAGATGATGGTCGCGCACGGCGTGGAGCGCCTGGATTGCGCGCACCATCCATTCAAAGTGGTTCTGGACAACGGCACGCGCCTCGTGACCCGCTCCGTGATCATCGCCACCGGAGCGCAGTACAACAAACCGCCCATCGCCAGTCTCAAACAGTTCGAAGGCCAGGGCGTCTACTACGGCGCCACGCACATGGAATCGCAATTGTGTGGAGGCGAGGACTCGATCGTGGTCGGCGGCGGCAACTCCGCCGGTCAAGCCGCGGTGTATCTCGCGCAGACCGCCGGCAAAGTGCACATGCTCGTGCGCCGCGGGGAATTGTCGGACACGATGTCGCGCTACTTAGTCCAGCGCATCGAGCAGAATCCCAATATCGATTTGCACTACCACACGGAAATTGTCGCGCTCGACGGCGATCAGCATCTCGAGCGCGTCACCTGGAAAGACAAATCCACCGGCGAGACTTCCGTCCACGACATTCGCCACCTCTTCATCATGGCCGGAGCATCGCCACGGACCGAGTGGCTAAAGGGCTGCGTCGCTCTGGACGATAAAGGATTCATCGTCACCGGTCGCGATATGAATCCTGCGAACGGAGATGCGCCGGCGCTTGCCGATGGCCCCACGCCGAACGGCTCCAGCACACCCAAATGGCCGCTGCCGCGTTACCCGCTGATGCTTGAGACGAGTCTGCCCGGCGTGTTCGCCGTCGGCGACGTTCGCGCGGGAAACGTCAAGCGCGTCGCCTCCGCCGTCGGCGAAGGCGCAATCGCCGTGCACATGGTCCATCGGGTTTTGGCTGAGCTTTAACCTGTAAGCATCAAAATCGAGGAGCCGACAAAATGCCCCTATGCACTCACCTGAACGAAATCAAGAAAGGCCTGAAGCCTCACGCCCGTGTCTGCGCCGAATGCGTGAAAATGGGCGACACTTGGGTCCATCTGCGGATGTGCATGATCTGTGGCAACGTCGCCTGCTGCGATTCTTCTAAAAATAAACACGCCACAAAACATTTCCACGCGGCCAAGCACCCGATCATGAGATCCATCGAGCCCGGCGAAAATTGGGGTTGGTGCTACGTCGATGAAGTCGAACTCGACTTCTCGTAGATCGCAGCCGACGAACGTCCCGCTCGCGCGGCTAGCGGTTACGGCAATCCTTGATTAGGCATGCGATGGTATCCGGCGCGGGCGGCGTTCAGGCTATAATTCCCGCCGATGCCGCGCCCTCACAAACCTGCGCCGCGCGCGACCCCCGCCCCGCCGGCGCTGCCAAAGCCGCCGGCGTTTGAAACTCCCCGATTCATCGCCGTCGAAGGACCGTTGCGCGTCGGCAAATCCACGCTCGCGCAGATTCTGGCCGACCGCATGCACGCGCGGCGCATCCTGGATTGCGAAGAGAATCCGTTTCTCAACGATTTCTACAAGGAAAAGAGCGGCGCCGCCTTCCGCACGCAAATGTATTTCTTGATGGAGCGCCAGCAGCGCTGGCGCGATGCGCAAGTGGAAACGTCGCCGGGCGCGATCGTCGCGGATTATCTTCTCGAGAAAGACAAAATCTTCGCGTACATCAATCTCGACAACGTCGATCTGCAACTCTACGAGCGCTACTACTCGATCCTCTCCGCCGGCCTGCGCGCGCCCGATCTTGTGATCTACCTGCAAGCCACGCCCGAAGTGCTGCAGAAGCGCATCGCCCGCAAGCGCGCGCCGTCGGAGGGCCGCATTTCGCGCGCGTACATCGAAGAAGTTGTGCGCGCGTACGAGCATTTTTTCTTCCGCTATTCCGCTTCCAATCTGCTCGTCGTGAACACGTCCGAAATCGACTTCGTGGATCGCAACGAAGATTTGCAGCAACTCTTGCGCCGCCTGCAGGATCCCGTGAAGGGCACGCAATACTTTCTTCCGCTGGGCCCCGGCTGATCGCGCGGCGCGGCACACAACAATTCTATGGATCGCGTGAATGTCCTGATCATCGGCGGCGGCGTGGTGGGATGCGCCGTGGCGCGGGAGCTTGCTGCGCGGTGGACGGACGTGTTTCTGGTGGAAGCCGCGCCGTACCTGGGCGCTGGACAAAGCACGCGCAACAGCGGGGTGATTCATTCCGGCATTTACTATCCGCCAGGCTCGTTGAAGGCGCGTCTGTGTGTGCGCGGCAACCGCCTGATGCACGAATTCTGCGCGGCGCACGGCGTGCCGCATCGTGCGTGCGGCAAACTCGTCGTCGCCGCGAACGCGGATGAAATGCCCGCGCTCGAGAAGCTCTACGAAACGGGCCGCACCAACGGCGTCGAAGGGTTGCGCATTATCGATCGCGAGCGCATGAGGGCAATCGAGCCGCACATCGAAGCCTTCGCCGCGCTCGAAATCCCCTCGACCGGCATCCTCAATGCCGAAGAGTTGGTGAAGACCTTCGCACGCCACGCCACGGAGCGCGGCGCGAATTTGCTGACGCGAGCGCGCGCGACCGCGCTTGAGCCCGCCGCGGATGCAATTCGCGCGCGCATCGCCATCGGCGAAGCCGGCAGCACGCAAGAAGAAACAATCGAGGCGCGCTGCGTGATCAACTGTGCCGGACTATTCTCCGACGAAGTCGCCGCGCTGCTCGGCAATCGCAGCTATCGCATTTATCCCGTTCGTGGAGAATATTGCGAAGTAGTGCGCGAAAAAGCCGATCTGGTTCGCGCGCTGGTCTATCCCGCGCCTCACCAGATCAGTCTCACTCTGGGCATGCATTTGACGAGGACGACCTCGGGCGCGTTATGGGTGGGCCCAACCGGGGATTACATCGCCGATAAGAACGACTACGAGCGCAATCGCCATCCGATCGAGGAATTCGTCGAGGGCGTGCGCGCCATGCTGCCGGAAATCACGGCGAGCGATCTGCGTTTGGCGCACACCGGGATTCGCGCCAAGCCTGTGCCCCCGGGCTCGACGGGCGTCGCCGACTTCGTCATCACGCCGGACGCAAATGTGCCGCGCGCGATTCAACTGATCGGCATCGAATCGCCCGGGCTCACGTCGGCGCTGACGATCGCCGAATACGTCGCGTCACTCGTGGCGGAAATTTTATGAGGCACGCGGGAAAAGCACCGCGACGCACGCGGCGCTCTTAGCTCACCTACAACAAACTTTGAATGTCCTTGTCGATCTCGTCGTAATCGTAGAGGCCAATCAGCGTTTTCACTTTTCGGCCATCGCGCGTGAATAGCATGCTCGTTGGCATTCCTTCCACGCCGCCGAACTTGTCCGCGATGTCGTCGTTGCCCAACAGAATGCGATAGTTGAAGGGTTCCTTCTGTCCGTTCACGTCGAACAGCGTGGTCGCGACGTACGGCGCCACAACTGATTTTCCTTCTTCGTCCATCGATATGCCAAGAATCACGAGGCCACGCGAACCGTACTTCTGCTGGAAATCGATCAGCCACGGCGTTTCGATCTTGCATGGCCCGCACCACGTGGCCCAGAAATTCACCAGCACCACCTTGCCGCGGTAATCGCCCAGCGTAGCCTGCTTGCCGTCCAGATCGGTCAGCGGAAGAGTCTGCAACGCGGCATCATCCATGCCTAGCGACGCGGAATCCGAAGTGGCGGCCTGCTGCGGCACAGACGCTTCGGCGTTGTAGCCCGGCCAATGCCGATTGGCCCACGCGACCACCGTCACTAGGGCCACCACAATCACCAGCACGACAATGGTTTTTCGCATAGCAGGCGTCCTCAGCGGACAAATCGATTCAGAAATGCTAGTTTACCGGAAAGCCAGGTCAGCCGATCGAAGAAAATCAGGCCGCCTACGAAGAGCAGCAGCACGCCGCTGCAAACTTCAACGGCATGAAGATAGCGGCGGAATCGCTGATAAAAACGCAGAAAACTGTTAAGCGCCAACGCTGTGATCAAAAACGGAATCGCCAAACCTGCGGAATAAACGGCCAACAGAAAAATCCCCCGACCCACCGTTTGGCTGGCCGCAGCCATCGCCAGCACGCTCGCCAGGATCGGCCCGATGCACGGCGTCCAACCGAATGCGAAAGCGAAACCCAGCAGGAATCCGCTGGTGACGCCGGCGAGCGGGCCGCCGGATTTCGATTGCTCGTCGCTCGAGCCCAAATTACGGAAATGAACGTCGCGATTCAGCCATCGCGCGAGTCGCGGACCCAGCAGAAAGATCAGCGAGAGCGACGCGAACGGCACTCCGCCGATCACGCCACCGGGCCCAGTTGTCTCCGTGCCGTGCCGCCCATAGAGGAACGCGCCGCACACAAGCAGCGTGCCGCCAATCGCTAGGCCCGAATCGACATCCAACTTTCCGAGCCAGCCGATCAGGTGCAAACCGAACATGATGATCAGCACGCCGGCCACCGGACCCAGCACGCCTTTATTGCGCACCAGAAATTGCCCCACGGCGCTGGCCGACGCTCCGAATCCGATGAACACCAGCGAAAATCCGCAGACGAACGCCACAGCCGATGCCAGCAAACTGCCGCGCGGTTTTTCGCCGCGCTGCAATTGCTCCACGCCGATGCCGGAAAGCATCGAGATGTAACCGGGCACGAGCGGCAACACACACGGCGACAAGAACGAAATCAGCCCCGCCACCAGCGCCGCAAAAATCGAAACTCGCATCTTAAGGAATTACTCCTCGAGGCCGCTTGGAAGCAACCAGCGTGCCCAAGCGCATCGCCAAACCGGTATATTTTCGCACAATGCCGCGGACTCGCACAGCGGCGCGGCTCAAGCTAGTAGATTTTGTCCTGCCGATGGAGGTTGCCGAATGTGCCGATGTTGGCGATCACCAGCGCGAATCGCAACTGGTTTTCGTCGCGCAGCGTGCCCAGCGAAAGCCGCGCGTACTCCACGGCCAGACCGCAGCAGGAACCGTTGTAGCTGATTTGCACCAACTCGTTCTGCACGGCGCCCAAATGAAAATCGTAACTGTAGCCGATCGAACCGTTCCAGCCCTTGCGGTTCACGTCGCCATATCCGACGAGCATGCGCAATTGATTTTCGGGCGGCTGCAGCACATAGCAAAGCTCGTTTTCTGACGTTTGCATCACGGCATTGGGGCAGGACACATCGGACGCCGGCTCCAGCAACGGATCGTTGTGGATCGTGAATTCCGCCAGAGTCGCGTTGAAAAGTTTGTACGGGTGGGCTTTGAGCAGTGCCCCCGTAGTATCGAATCGGCCCTGCAGCGGATCGTAATCGGCGCGCAGCTCGGCGTCGATTGGACCGCCGGGCGAGATCACGATGTCGCTCACCACCGGCGAATAGCGGCGCGGCGTATCCGCGAATGCGAACGGCGTCAGCGAATCAAGCGCCGCAAAAACGTTGCGCTGGCCGGGCACCAGCGCTCCGCCGAACGTGGGGTCGAAATAGTATTTTTCCTCCAGCCGCCAGGTGATGAAGTCGTTGGCTTGCCCCTCGCTCACGCGCCGGTAGAGCCGCTGCGTCAGGGAATAATCCAATTCGTTGGTGTCGGTGATCGTGTCGTCTTCATCGAAGCGAATGATATTCGCGAAGTCGTCCACGCCGTTGACGTAGCGATAGGTGATGTCGGGCTCGATGGTGTGCTTCCATTTCGTATTGCCGCGGCCCCAGACACGCTCAAACGATGGCGGCCGAAGATCGATCGTAGCTTCGCCTGTGGTTTCGATCAGCGACTTACCGACGAGGATGTCGCTGGCCTCCTGAGAGCCGTAGCGCATCACGCGCACGGCGTAGCTTGAAGTCAGGCCGAGCCACGGTCCCCAGTGCAGCGGCACGGTGACGCGCGGGGAGAACATGTCGCGTTGCACCATCGCCGGCGTCGAGAACGTCGGAAACTCTTGACCCGCGCACAGCGTGGGCGGCTGGCACGTCTGGCTGCGGCTGGCCGATCCGGCAAAAATATCGAAGCCAACATAAACCGGCCAGTTCCGCCACGGCGCGCGATCCACCGATGAGAATCGCGCTTCGGGTGCGCTGCGCAGATCGACAGAGGTTTGCTGCAGGAACGTCTGCACCAGGCCATTCTGTGTGAGCCCGGCGCTTAAGAAATCCTTGTAGTCGTTGGCAGCGACATTGAAGCTGTACCCATCGAAATTGTTGGTCACAAAAATGCTCGTTTGCACCTCGGAGTTCACAGCCTCGCCGAACGTGGGGGCAAAAACTAATTGAAACGTCAGCGAACTCAGCGTGTTGATATCGGTGACGACGTGCCAGCCGTGGACCAGGTGCGCATCCAAGGAAACGTTCAGTTTATGGCCGCCCTCGGGCGGCACACCAAGTGACGGTATGCCGCGGTCGATCACGCCGAAGTACGTCGCCGAAACGGAGATGTCGTCCGTCGGCCGCGCGCGAAACTCCACGTTTTGCTGCCAGCCGCGCTTGCTCAGCAACTCCGCCCCAGCCGTCAGGTCGGACCAATCGTTCGGCGCCCAGTAGTAGGCGTCGCCGAACTCGAATCCTTTGATCGAGCTGTTGGAGACGGTCGGAATCAGAAATCCCGATTGGCGATTGCGGACGCTGGCCGGGGCGGTGGCCAGCGGCAGATAAAGCAGCGGAACGCGAAACAGCCGGAAATTCGCGTTGACCAGCACCACCTTCTGGTCCACGTGCAGCGTGGCCTCCGCCGCGTAAAACTTCCATATCGGACGATCGGGCGTGCACACGGTCAGCCAGGCGTGGTGCAGCACGTAGGTGCGATCGTCGGTGTGATCGGCCGTGGTGGCCTCGAATGACAACGGATTCGGCGTAATCAGCACGCTCGCGCTCGGTTTGCGCTCGACGTGCATCGCGCCGTGCACATTCTGAAATTCGCCGCGCCCGGTTTTCAGGTTGTAGGTGCCGCTATCGGATTCAATGTGTTGGTTCGGTCGATCGAGCGTGACGTGGCCGCGCGCCACGATGTCATCGGTATCGGAGTTGAATTCGGCGTGATCCGCGTGCAGAACCACTTCGCCGTAGTCGATTTCCACGTGTCCATCGGCGATGAACACGTTGCCTCGTTTGCTTTGCTGATCGGCCTGCAGTTGCGCGATTCGATCGCCCGTGGCGACGCGCACTTGCGCGGGATCGGCCCGCGCGATCGTGGCGCAGAAAACCAACAACGCCATCGCCACCGCATATTTGAGAGGTTTCGTCGTGCCGCTCACGCTACGTACCGCGCTTCGCGCGGACCCATAATACGCGTCGCGCGAAGCAGTTGGTTAGCCTAGCATTCCCCTTTGGGGCTGACAACGAGTCGAGCTCAGCAAGCTCTCCGCGTTCTGACGTTCAGGATGCCGCCGCTCCGGGGTGGGTTGTTCGATTGGAGACACGCCCCGCGTTCTCGCTGCCACGCCGCGCAATCGTTGGTAGAATGCAGTCGCTCGTAGAGCGCCCGCAGCGCAAAACGACGCTTGATAACAACTTGTCCGCAGTGTGGTGCCCTCAACGAACAGCAGGCGGAAGCTTGCTGCTTCTGCGATTGGAAATTGAGCCCTGCCCCTGAGCGAGCTTTAGCCGCGCCCATCCGCAAGAACTCTGTCGAAGTTGCGCCCACCGAGGGCAATCTCGCCGTCGAACCCGATTGGCAGTCGGAAGTGCACTCGCGCCTCGCCGCCTACCGCGCGCGACGCCGCACCTTGCGCCAACCCGATGGCCAAACGGCCTTGCCGTTCGCATCGATCAGCACCGCGGAAATTGAGCGCGAGATCGAACAAGGCCCGTTGGATTGGCTGCCGCCATCTCCGGCAGCGCAAGCACGCACAGCGCGGCCGCGAATCGATCGCGTTAACATCGCCGTCGATCAGCCGCATCTCGATTGGGCCGGCGCTGAGCGCCAGCCGGCCGCGGCCCGCACCGGCGCGCTGGAATCCCAAAGCGGCCATTTTCGCCCAGTGGCCCAGCTGCACGAGCGCCGCATCGCCGGCATGCTTGACACAGCCTTCCTCCTGTTCACCTTCGGCGGAATCCTTGCGCTGTTCTGCGCGCTTGGAGGACGCTTCACGGTCACGCGCCTGGACGCCGCCGTCACGGTCGCAACGCTCGGCCTGTTTTACGCCCAATACTTCATGCTCTTCACCGTGTTCGGCGGCTCAACGCCCGGCATGATGCTCCGCCACCTGCGCGTCGTCTCCTTTGACGGCGACATGCCCACGCCGCGCCAAATGCTGTGGCGCAGTTTCGGCTATATGGTTTCCGCCGGCACCTTCATGCTCGGTTTTCTCTGGGCGATTTGGGACGAAGACCACCTCTGCTGGCAGGATCGCATCTCACAGACGTACCTCACGCCGATGTCGCCGGCCGAAAGCTCCTTCGGCGCGTCCGCAACATCCCCATCCAGGGAGACCTCGCCCGCCTTGTGGTAGCGAAGCCGGGCTTTCCCGAGGATGACCCGGGACGTTCCGCAGGCGTGTTATAATGCTTGCCTCAGAAAGCGAGCGAACTCATGAGCCGAGTCGGGAAAACTATCGTCATCGTGCTTTCCGTCGTGGTCTTCTGCTACGCCGGACTCGGCTATCTGCTCGGCAAAAGCGACGACGACCGCACCTATCGCTCGCTCACCGTCTACGGCGAAGTCCTGCAGCACATTCAAGAAGATTACGTGGATGAGCCGAATCTTCCGCTGGTCACCGCCGGCTCGCTGCACGGCTTGCTGGAATCGCTCGATCCGCTTTCCGCCTATCTGAGCCCGCGCGAATATTCCGACTACCGCGAGCGCACCACCGGCGGCACGCACGCCTCCGTCGGCATGACGCTCTCCAAGCGCTACGGTTACATCATCGTTGTTTCCGAACTGCCCGGCAGCCCCGCTGAAAAAGCCGGCCTTCGCAGCGGAGACATCCTCGAAGAAGTCAGCGGCTTTGCGACGCGCGATATGTCCGTGCCGCAAGCGTATCTTTTGCTTGACGGCGCGCCCGGCGCCATAGTGAAGGTCGCGGTCGTTGGCCGCGGCAAAACCGAGCCTGAGCAAGTGGCATTGACGCGCGAGATCATCGCGCCGCTGCATGTCGTCGCCAATAAAATCTCCGACGACACGGCCTACGTTCGCCTGCCGACGCTGGACGCCGGCACAGCCGCGGAATTGGGATCGAAGCTCGCGCAGCTGCAACACGACGGCGCGCAAAAACTAGTTCTCGACCTGCGCGATTGCTCCACCGGCCCCGATTCCGAAGGCATCGCCGCCGCGCAGTTGTTCGTCTCCAGCGGCACAATCGGCTCGCTCAGCGGTCAGACCGTCGCCAAGCAAGAATTCCCCGCCGCGCCCGGCAGTGTCGCCTGGCACGGCCCCGTTGACGTGCTCATCTCGCCCAGCACATCCGGCGCCGCTGAAATCGTGGCCGCCGCCATCGGAGATAATAAGCGCGGCGATCTCGTTGGCGAGCGCACCTTCGGCACAGCTTCCGAACAAAAAGTGATTCCGCTTGATGACGGCGCCGCGCTAATCCTCACCGTCGCGTATTACTACACGCCCGCCGGCAAAGCTATTCTCGACGACGGCGTTCCTCCCACCGTCGAAGTCGCGCCGCCCGCCGAGCAATCCGACGAAGCCGTGGAGACTCCGGCGCCCCTAGCGGTCGGCCAGCTCCCCGCCAAAGACGATCCCGTCTTCAACAAGGCGCTCGATCTCCTGAAGACTGGCGCGCCGCCACAAACTCCAAAAGCTTCGTAACCGCGTTCCTGGCAGCGCCTGCCCGCCGTGGCGGGCCAATCGCCTGATTGGCGCCTTTGACTTTATGTTTTTCCGTCATCTCTGAAAGCTCGACTGTCAATTGGCAACTCCGGCGAATCGCTGGGGTCGTTCCCAGTCATCTCTACGCCCTCTAAGGGGCATGAACATGTTCCGGAGGTGTGCCGCATTCATCCCGCGAGTTCGTCGTGCGAA
>Ga0187875_10000236_pt1 | contig 50339 bp, 45 predicted proteins | sample June2016WEW_17_1_2_FD_132978 | JGI IMG/M metagenome (GOLD analysis project Ga0187875, IMG submission 132978) | Peatland microbial communities from SPRUCE experiment site at the Marcell Experimental Forest, Minnesota, USA - June2016WEW_17_10 | ecosystem: Environmental > Terrestrial > Soil >...
AGATGCGGATCTTGTCTTCGGTCGTATACCGCTTGCCTTTCATGCTGGGTCCTTTCTCTTGGCCCCAGACTAACATCTCAAGCGGCTCGAAAAAACGCGGTCACCTCAGATGCAAATTACACGCACCGCTTCATCAAGCTCCACGACGGCAGTGATGGAAAAACAAGCGTGCGGTGGGGCAAACAAGGCCCCAAAGGCACCTCCAATGGCTGGTTGGATTTTATCATTCAGCTGGGGAAGCCCGCACCGTGCTTTCGAGATATATTTGAATGCGGTCAGGTATCATTATCAAACAATTGAGTCTCCAACTGCGTCACGGTTTCCCGCAGCCTTTGCTTCTGGGCCAAGTGTGCGTCAACGACGTTCATCAGCCGATGCAAATGGACACGAGACTCAGCACCTTCTCACCCGACGGCAAACACTCACGGCGAACAAGCGGACGTTTCACTAATTACAAAGGGGCTGCATTTTGTAGTGGCACTGCGTGACCGGTTGTAGCACGATACGCTGAGGGAGAACATGCGATGTCAGTGAGGCAGACGGATTGTCGGAAAGTGAAATTCGCCGTACGTGCAGTGATGTTGGCTGCGCTGGTGTTCGTCGTTTTCGGTGCGGCGGGCACGCCGTCGCGTGCAGACGAGGCTTCCTCCAAAACCGTTTGTGTGCTGACCATTCACGAAGACATCACCCGCAATACGGTGTACCTGATACGACGCGGCCTGCGCGATGCGGAGGAGAAACGGGCCGCCGCGCTCGTGCTCGACATGCAGACCAACGGCGGGCGCGTTGACGCAACGGAGGAGATCATTCGTCTGCTCGAAAACGCGCCGATGAAAACCTACACGTTCGTCAATGACAAGGCGTACTCCGCCGGCGCCTACATCGCCGCCGCCACCGACAAGATTTTCATGTCGCCGGGCAGTGTCATCGGCGCCGCTACGCCCGTCATACTCGGGGAGTCGGGCGTGCAAGAACTGCCCAAGAGTTACGAGGAAAAACTCTCCTCCGCCATGCGCGCCCGCATTCGCGCCACGGCCCAGGAGAAAGGCTACAACCCGGATGTGTTCGAGGCGATGGTGGACGCCGACCGTGGATTGACCATCGACAACAAGGAAATTACCCCCAAAGGCAAGCTGCTCACTCTGACCAACGAGGAAGCCGCCCGCAAATATGGCAACCCGCTGAAACCGTTGCTGTCGTCGGCCACGGTGAAGTCGGTGGCCGAATTGCTGGAGAAAGTCGGCCTGAAGGACGCCATCACGTTCGAAGTGTCGCCGTATGGATTCGAGCAACTGGCCCGCTGGATCACCGCCATTTCTCCGCTGCTGATTCTCGTCGGGTTCCTGGCGCTGTATATCGAATTGTCCCACCCGGGCGTGGCGCTGCCGGCCATTGTCGCCGTGATTTGTTTCGCCATCTATTTCCTCGGCTATTTCGTCGCGGGATTCGCCGGGTGGGAGGAGATCGCATTGTTCATCTTCGGACTGGCGTTGCTGGCTCTGGAGTTTTTTCTGTTTCCCGGCCACTTCGTCTCCGCGGCCCTGGGCACGATTGCCGTGCTGGCCGCCCTGGTGCTGGCGATGACCGGCCGCCTTCCCAGCGAACCGATCATCCCGAGTTGGGGCCGGTTGGAAATACCGCTGGCGAAGGTTTTCGGCGCCATGCTGGGCGCGATGATCGCCGCCGCCCTGCTTGCCCGCTGGCTGCCCAAGAGCACGTTGTTTAAAAAAATGGAGTTGGCGGCGGCCACGAATTCAGCCGAAGGGTACACGACCAGTTCGAGCGACGCTCGCGCGTTGCTCGGCTCGATGGGTGTCGCCGAAACGAATCTGCGGCCATCGGGCAAAGGACGGTTTGGGGATCAACTGGTCGATGTGGTGACGGAAGGCGATTTGATCGAGCGGGGCAAGCCGATCAAGATTGTCGAGGTGCAGGGTAGCCGCGTGGTGGTCAAACGTGCGGCGTAGCGGGTGTTTTATGGGCTGGACAACGATCATCATTTTTTCCGTGCTCGGGGCTGTGCTGATCGCCGTTGATTTCTATCTGCCGAGTTTCGTATTGGCCGGCATCGGCGTCGTGCTCTTGCTGACGGCCACCATGATCGGCTACGGCCTGACCGGCAGCGCGGACAAGACGATCCTGCTATTCTGCGCCGAAGCCGCGCTGGGATTCGGTGCCGCCTACGCGTCGATCAAGTATTTTCCGCGGACCCCAGCCGGTCGAAAGATGATCCTGGCCTCGACGCAAACCGGGGGGAGCGCGCAGTCATCGCGGGCGACCGACTGGATCGGACGTGAGGGCGTGGCGCACACCGTCCTGCGGCCTGCGGGAGTTGCCGTGATCGACGGCCAACGGCTCGATGTCGTCGCCGAATCCGGCATGATTGAAAGCGGCAGCCCCATCAAAATTGTCGACGTGAACGAAAATCGACTCGTCGTAAGGAAACTCAGTTAAAGGAGACGCAATCTATGGACGTTGGCTCAATTATTCTGACGGTGCTCGGATTGGTTGTCGCGGTGGTCCTGCTGATCATCCTGTTCGTGGTGATCTCGTTCGTCAACATCTGGATTCAGGCCCGCATGACGGGTGCGCCCGTGTCGTTTCTGACGTTGTTGAGCATGCGATTGCGTCGCGTGCCGATCGGGCTCGTGGTCCAAAGCCGCATCACCGCCGTCAAGGCCGGGCTGCCGCTCACCACCGACCAACTGGAAGCTCACTATCTCGCCGGCGGGGATGTCAACCAGGTGGTCCGCGCCCTCATTGCCGCTGAGAAAGCCAACCTCAACCTCGGCTTCAACCAAGCCGCGGCCATTGACCTCGCGACACACCAGTCCGGCAAGAGCGTGTTCGAAGCGGTCATGACCTCGGTCAATCCCAAAGTCATTGACTGCCCCAATCCCGCCAGCGGCAAGCAAACCATCGCCGCCGTCGCCAAGGACGGCATCCAACTGCAGGTCAAGGCGCGCGTGACGGTGCGCACCCACCTCGACCGGTTCGTCGGCGGTGCCACCGAGGAAACCATTATTGCCCGCGTCGGGGAAGGCATCGTGACCGCCATTGGCTCCGCGGAATCCTATAAGGACGTGCTGGAAAACCCGGATACGATCTCCAAACGCGTGCTCGAAAAAGGACTCGATGCCAGTACCGCGTTCGGAATCATGTCCATCGACATCGCCGACGTGGACGTGGGCGACAATATCGGCGCTCGGCTGCAGGCGGAGCAGGCGGATGCGAACAAACAGATCGCCCAGGCCGCCGCCGAAACGCGCCGCGCGCTGGCCGTCGCCAACGAGCAGGAAATGAAGGCGCGGACGCAGGAAATGCGCGCCAAAGTTGTCGAGGCCGAAGCCCAGGTGCCGTTGGCCATGGCCGAAGCGTTCCGCAGCGGCCACCTCGGCGTCATGGATTATTACCGCATGCAGAACATTCAGTCCGATACGCGCATGCGACAGTCGATCTCGGGTGAGGACGTGAGCAAGTCCGGGCCAGCCAGTTAACATGGTGAAATTCGCCGACAGCGGTGGGCTGATTTGGCTGATCATCCTGGTGATGATCAGTCTGGCTAAGGGCTGGAGCAAACTCCAAGAGTCCAAGGAGAGCCAGTCGCCAGAACCGGATGACGCGCCGTCCCCGGTCCCACCGAGGCCGCCGGTTTCTCGACCGCGGCAACGCCCGGTGTCTGTGCCGATGCCACGCGTGCCTCGTGCCGTGCCTCCAGCGATGCGGCGTCCCGCGCCTCAACCGAGCCCGATATCGATGCCATCCAGGCGAAAAGTCAGCGCGGACGATATTCGCCATGTCGTCGAACAAATGGGCCGAAAACCGCAGCCGATGGCGACGCCACCACTACGCTCGCCAGCACCGCCGGTCGTCAAACCGGAAGCATCTCCCCTGCCTCCGCTGACTCCGCTGACTCCGCCCCCTGCTCCGTCACCATCCCCCCAAGAGGCTCCCGCTCCAACGCAACCGATGGCAAATGCTCAGCCACCGGCCCAATCCTCTCGCGCTTCACAATGGATGGAGGCGCTCCGCGACCGCCAGAATATCCGCAACATTATTGTCGCTTACGAAATCATCGGCCCGCCCCGCTCCCAGCTCCTTTAGCTGCTCCCCAATTGCCGGGGTTTTCCCTGTCAGCCCCTCGGCCATCCTCTGGCATCCCAACTGCTCTCAACCAAAACCCATGTCAAAATTAATGGCTGCATCAAACCATAAGTACCTACTAAACAGGGAGATACGCAACATATGAGCCGCCGCATCCTCAGTCGCAACCGCCAAGCCTTCACCTTGGTCGAAATTATGATTGTCGTCGCAATTGTCGGCCTCCTGGCCGCGCTCGCCGTCCCCGGCTTCGTCAAGGCCCGCAAGCAATCCCAAGGCCGCCGCATCATGAATGACTGCCGCCAAATGGACGCCTCCATCGACGAGTGGTCCGTCAATAGCGGCATCGCCGATGGCACCACCATCGATACCGTGGCCGCCGGCACCTACCTGAAGACGACATGGAAAACCATCGACCTGCTCGGCAACCAGTGGGGCGGCACTGGCGTGACCGGCACGGGTCAAATCCAGGTCAGCACCGCCACCAAGAGTTCCCTGGCCGGTGTCGGCATCGACTGGGGAGTCTACTAGACTTCCGGCTGTTTGCCACCATCGGGACGCTGCGGTGCTCGGGAATGCGTCGGATTCCCGGCACCGCAACGTCCTTTCTCTCCACTCGGCCCGCGTCCATCCCCCTCCGTCCCGCCCGTCGTGTCGGCGCCGGATCTGAATCGTCTTGCCCTTCGTTCCCGGATAATCTATTCGGGTGATCATGCAACGCATCGGACTCTCCCTCATCGCACCATCGCCATCATGAAAATCGGCGTCATCGGCGGCAGCGGTCTCTACCAGATGGACGGCCTCCACCAGCAACGCTGGATCCGTCTGACCACCCCGTTTGGCAAACCCTCCGACCACTTCCTCACGGGACGTCTCGCCAATCGCGACCTCGTCTTCCTTCCCCGTCACGGCCGCGCCCACACCATCCTCCCCAGCGAACTGAACCACCGCGCCAACATCTACGGCATGAAAAAACTCGGCGCCACCCACATCATCAGCGTCAGCGCCGTCGGCTCCCTCAAAGAACAGTACCAACCCACCCACATCGTCGCCATCGACCAGTTCATCGACCGCACCAAACGCAGTGCCGACTTCACCTTCTTCGGCCACGGCGTCGTCGCCCACATCGCCTTCGCCGACCCGATCTGCAACCGGCTCCGCCACATCCTCGTCGACTCCGCCCGACGCGCCGGCGCCACCGTCCACGATGGCGGCACCTACGTCAACATGGAAGGCCCGGCCTTCTCCACCCGCGCCGAATCCCATTTCCACCGCGCCATGGGCTGGGACGTCGTCGGCATGACCAACTACGGCGAAGCCCGCTGCGCCCGCGAAGCCGAAATCTGTTACGCCACTCTCGCCATGGTCACCGATTACGATTGCTGGCACGCCGACCACGACGCCGTCACCGCCCAAATGGTCGTCGCCAACCTCGCCAAAAACTCCGCCACCGCCCAGCAGATCGTCCGACTCGCCGCCGCCGCGCTCGACCCCGAGGCCGATTGCACCTGCCGTCACGCCCTCGCCACCGCCATCATGACCCAGCCAAACGCCATCCCCCCGGCCGCACGCAAAAAACTCCGTCTCCTCCTGCAAAAATACCTGCCCAAGAAGTAGTTCCAGTGGAACGGGCATCATGCCCGTTCATTCTTAAGCAAAGCTGTTGTAGGCCGCGCTGTAGCCGATCCGCTTGGCCTCCCGCCCGTCGTTTCCCCCCTGTCCCGCTGCCCTCTCACAGAGCCCCGCGTCCATTCGGGGAGCACACGCGCCCTCGCGTGTCGTGGAGGACGCCCCGTCCCGCCACCCAATCGGCGCACTGAGCCCCCTAATTGCCTCCCGGACGCGTCAAACGAAGCCATTCCGGAGAAAACGAAGCCAAGTGCCAAATCGGCGTACTTTGACTCCTAACATATTGCCCCTCAAGCCAATCCACAAGTTGAATCACTCCGAAAAATTGGCTTCGTTTGGCAGATTTACATATTTTGGGGCTTCCCCCTCTCCGCGCCTGCCACTTATGTCAAAGAACTCCTCTCACAACGTGCCGTACAATATCGCAACCCGATACCCATGTCAAGCCCCGTTGTTGTAGCTGCGCTTCTATGAAGCGCGGTCCGTTCCTCGTCGTGCCGCTTTGCCCCTGTCCGCCATAGCCTTGGCGGAGGCGGATAGCGTCGGCTGTCACCAGCCGAAAGCCGCCCGCCTCCCCCACCCCCTGTCGCGCCGTAGCTTCAGCGAAGGCGGAAGCCCACGCTTGCCCGCCGCAGGCGGTGCTTGCCCGCCTCAGGCGTTGGTTTGGCCTCCGGCCATCACGTGGCCCATCCGTGCCATCCGTGTGAATCTGTGGCTCGCCCTTCCGTCCCCTTCGCGCCCATCCGTGTTAATTCGCGGTGAACATCCCCGCCCATCCGTGTGAATCTGTGTGAATCTGTGGCTCACCCTTCCGTCTTCTGTCTTCCCTAATCCGTCCTTTTCAGCAATGATGCTTCCCGTGAACACCAAAGCCACGGCGCACAAGGGCGGACCCGACGACTCGCCTCTGCCCAATATCACCCGCTGGCTCTGCGTCCACACACGACCGCGCAAGGAAGCCGGCGCGGAACAATACTGCCGCGACGTGCTCGGTCTCGATACCTACTATCCCAGGTTAAAACGCCTCAGAACCATCCGACGCGTCAAACGCTGGGTCGTCGGACCGCTCTTCCCGCGCTATTTCTTCTGCCGACTCAACCTCGCCCACAATTTCCGGGCCGTCCGATACTCGCCCCAGGTCATCGACGTCGTCAGCTTCGGCGGTCGCCCCACCATCGTCGATGACGAGATCATCCACCAGCTCCAGCAATGGGCCGGCGAGACCGTCGATATCGTCACCGTCCGCCCGGGATTCCGCCCCGGCGACCTCGTCGAGATTGCCGACGGCCCGCTCCGCGGTCTTCAGGCCGTCGTCCTGCAGGAGATGAGTGACCGCGACCGCGTGGCCGTGTTGCTCTCCACGCTCGGTTGCCAGGCCCGCCTCATCGTCAGCCGCTCCCAACTCATCGCCGAATAGTGGAACGGGCATCTTGCCCGTTCAATCGTCCACAGCAACCAAGTGCATGTCTCTCCTCTCCCCTCCGGGGGAGACGATTAAGGTGAGGGGGCGAATTGATGTTGGGAAAACCATCTTGCCGCGTTACACTTCGGCACGTGAACTTCTGGCAACCTCAACGCGTCGTCGTCACCGGCGGCGCCGGCTTCCTCGGTTCCTTCGTCGTCGACGCCCTCCACGCGCGCGGCTGCCCCAACATCGTCATCCCGCTGTCACGCGACTACGACCTGCGGGACCGCGCCGCCATCGTCCGCTTGTTCCAGGACGCGCGGCCAACACTGGTCCTGCACCTCGCAGGACGCGTCGGCGGCATCGGCGCCAATCGTGATCATCCGGGAAAATTCTTCTACGACAACGCCGTCATGGGCATCGAGTTGATCGAGCAAGCCCGACAGTTTCAGGTCGCCAAACTCGTGGTCATCGGCACCAGTTCCGCCTATCCGAAATCCACGCCCGTCCCGTTCGTCGAGGAGAACCTGTGGAATGGCTTGCCCGACGCCACCATGGCCCCCTACGCCACCGCCAAGCGGGCGCTCCTGGTCCAATGTCAGGCTTATCGCCAGGAATACGGCCTGAACGCCATCTGCCTCTTGCCGTCCAATCTCTACGGGCCTCGCGACGATTTCGACCTGAACTCCTCGAACGTAATCCCGGCGCTCGTCAGGAAATGCATCGACGCCCGCGACCGCGGCGACAAGCTCATCGAATGTTGGGGCACCGGCACCCCCACTCGCGAGTTCCTCTACGCCGCCGATGCCGCAGAGGGCATCCTGCTCGCCGCCGAACGCTACAACAAACCCGATCCCGTCAACCTCGGAAGCGGCGTCGAAATCTCGATTCGCGATCTGGTCAAGCTCGTCGCCAAACTCACCCGGTTCACGGGCGAGATCCGCTGGGACCCGGCCAAACCCGACGGTGCGCCCCGCCGTTGTCTCGACGTCCAGAAAGCCGAACGTGAGTTCGGCTTCCGCGCCGCCACCAACCTCGAAGCCGGACTCCGCGCCACCGTCCAGTGGTACGAAGAAAATCGGAAGGCGTAGCAAAGCTGGGACTCGAAAGTGCAAAGGACTCAAAAGCTGTCATTCTGAGCGCAGCGAAGAATCTCTGTCGTTCCACGGAAAAGACCCGCCGAAGCCACGCCTTGCCAAATGCCGCCGCTTCCACTATCCTAACGACTCCCGTGCTCCAATGAATTACGTCACGCTAGCGAAAACTGTCTTCGACATCGAGATCGACGGCCTGCGCCAAACACGCGCCTGTCTCGACGAAAATTTCTCCCGGGCCGTCGAGGCCATCGTCAAATGCCTCGGCAATCGCGGCAAAGTCGTCGTCACCGGCATCGGAAAGTCCGGCAAGATCGGCCACAAGATTTCCGCGACCCTCACCAGCACCGGCGCCACCAGCGTGGTGCTCGATTCCGTGGACGCGCTGCATGGCGACATCGGCGTGATCAACGATGGCGACTGCGTGCTCGCGCTGAGTTACTCCGGCGAGACCGAGGAACTGTCCCGCATCTTGCCGGCCATCAAACGATTCGATGTCACCGTCATCTCCGTGACCTCGCAACGCAAATCCTCTCTCGCCCGCCACAGCGACATCACCCTGCGCGTGAACGTGAAGAAGGAAGCTTGCCCGTTCAACCTCGCGCCCACCTCCAGCACCACCGCGATGCTCGCCCTTGGCGACGCCCTCGCCATGTGTGTCCTCGAAGCCCGCGGGTTCAAGAAGTCGGATTACGCGCGGCTGCATCCCGCCGGCGCCATCGGCCGCACCATGCTCGTCCAGATCAAGGACATCATGCGCACGGGCGACCGCAACGCCGTCATTGCCGATTACCGTAGCGTCAAGGACGCGCTCCTCGCCATGACCCGGGCCAAATCCGGCACCATCAGCGTCGTCAACAAACAGGGACGCGTCGCCGGCGTGTTTACCGACGGCGATTTCCGCCGCCACATCGCCCGCGGTCCCGAAGTGCTCCAAGCGACGATCCGCACCGTGATGTCGCCCAACCCGATCACCATTCGTCAGGACGCGCTCGCCGTCGAGGCCCTCAAGATTTTTCAGCAACGACAGATTGACGATTTGATTGTGGTCAACGAGAATAAGCAGCCGGTCGGCATCGTCGATTCGCAAGACCTGCCGAAATTCAAAATCATGTGACGCCAACAACCTTGTAACGCCTTTACCGGTTTTAACAGTTTTAACGAGTCAACGAACAGGAGCAGTGAATCATGCCGTCAGCCAACGATCTTCGAAAAGGAATGGCCGTCAAGTACAACAACGATGTCTGCGTCGTGCTCGACATGCAGCACCGCACGCCGGGCAATCTGCGCGCCTTCGTCCAGGCCACCCTCCGCAGCCTGAAAACAGGCAAGTCGTCCAACGTCCGATTCGCCTCCACCGAAACCATCGAGGTCGTTTCCAAGACCACCAAACCCGTCGACTTCAGCTTCAAGGACCAGGCCGGCTACCATTTCATGGACCCGGAAACATACGAAACGATCACGCTCAACGAGGAATTCCTCGGCAATTCCAAGAATTATCTCACCGAAAACCTGCGCTGCAGCCTGACCGAGGTCGAAGGCAAGGTCGCCGAACTCGAGCTGCCGCCCGCCGTTGATCTCAAGGTCATCGACGCGCCCCCCGGCATTCGCGGCGATACCGCCACCAACGTCACCAAGCCCGCCAAACTCGAAACCGGCATCGAAGTCGGCGTCCCCATCTTCATCAATCCCGGCGACACCATCCGCGTCGACACCCGCACCGGCAAATACCTCAGCCGGGCATAGTTGTCGGACGTATCGCCCGCTGGACTTGCTTCTTGGCGTAGATATGCAGACTTGGCTGTTACGCCCTCGGGTGCGCCTTCTCGTAGACCTTCTTCAGGCGCTCCGGCGTGATGTGCGTGTAGATTTGCGTCGTGGAAAGGTTGGCGTGGCCGAGGAGTTCCTGGACACTGCGGAGATCGGCACCGGCATCGAGCATGTGCGTCGCGAAACTGTGACGCAGCTTGTGCGGCGTCAGTGACGGATCGAGTCCCGCGGCGATCAGGTACTTCTTCAACATCCGCTGGACGCTGCGCGCCGTCAGACGGTCCCCGAATCTGTTCACAAATAGTGGCCCACGCGTGCTCCGCGCTCGCAGTTCGAGATACTTCTGCACCGCGTCGATCGCCGGCCCGCCCAGCGCCGCCAGCCGCTCCTTCTTGCCCTTGCCTCGAACCCGCGCGACTTCGCCCAACATGTCCACGTCGTCATCGTTGAGCTGAACCAGTTCGTGAATGCGCAGCCCGGCGCTGTAGAGCGTTTCCAGAATCGCCTTGTCACGCCACGCGGAAAGCCCGTCCTTCATCTTGCCTTTCACGGGCGCTTCCAGTAGCGCTTCCACCTGCTGGATCGTCAGGAACTTCGGCAGTTTCCGCATCTTCTTCGGAAGGGTCAGCCCCGCCAACGGGCTTTGTTTCACCCGCTCGGTGCGCACCAGCCATTTGAACAGGCTTCGCAACGCCGACATCTTCAGATGGATCGTAGCCCGATCAAATCTCCGTTCATTGAGATAAACGAGATACCCGCGGAGATGAAACGGGTTGATCTGCCGCCAGTCGCACGTCTCCTTATACTTCTCTGCAAACCAACCGGCGAACGCTGTGATGTCGGCGGAGTAATTGCGAATGGTCAGCGGCGAAGCGTCGCGTTCGGCGCGCAGGTAATTGAGAAACTCTTCGGTGAGCGCGTCTGTTACGCGGCCACCGGAGCCAGTTTTTTGATGTTCTTGCACTTCGGGTACGCCGAGCAGCCGAGAAATTCACCGAAGCGTCCACGGCGCTTCACCATCGGCGAGCCGCATTTCTCGCACTTCTCATCGGTCATCACCACCGCTTCCTTGGGCGCAGGCGGCGGGGCTTTGTGTTTCAACTCATCGGGCAGCGGCTTCGCATTGCGGCATTTCGGATAGCCCGAGCACGCCAGGAACGGCCCGCGGCGACTGTTGCGGATCACCATCGGCGAACCGCATTTCTCGCACTTCTCGTCGGTCATCACCGGCTCCGGCTTCTCGACCACCGTGATCTTGCCCGCCGCATCCCGCGTAAACGATTTCGCGTTCCGGCACTCCGGATAGCTCGAACACGCCAGAAATTCGCCGCGCTTGCTGGCTTTGATCACCATCGGTGATCCGCATTTCTCGCACTTGGCGCCTGTCTCCTCTCTTTCCACGACTTGGATGCTTCCGTCTTCCGCGCGTTTGAAGTTCTTTGTATTCTTGCACTTCGGGTACGCCGAGCACGCCAGAAACTCGCCGTTCTTGCCGGGCCGAATCACCAGTATCTCGCCGCACAACTCGCACTTGATGTCCGTCGGGACCGGCTTGGGCCGCACATCCTCCATGTTCTCACTCGCAGCCTTCAGTGTCGGCTCGAACTCCCTGTAAAATGTGTCCAGCATCTCGTGCCATTCGACCTTGCCCTCTTCGATTTCGTCGAGCAACTCTTCCATCTGCGCCGTGAACTGCACGTCCAGCAATTTCGTGAAATGCTTGACGAGAATGTCGGTCGTGACGTCGCCGAGTTGCGTCGGGAACAGCCGCCCCTTCTCCTTCATCACGTAGCGGCGCTTCTGGATTGTCGCAATCGTCGGCGCATAGGTGCTCGGACGCCCAATGCCGAGTTCCTCCAGGGCCTTCACCAGCGTCGCTTCGCTGAAGCGCGGCGGCGGCTCGGTAAAATGCTGGTCGGGGTGCAGCTGGATCAGACGTAACAACTCGTTCTCGCTCAGCGGCGGCAGCTTCTTGTTCTCTTCCTCCTCCGATGGCTTCTCTCTCTCGGCCTTCTTCTCCGCCTCCTCCTCGACGCCGTAAATCTTCAACCAGCCCGCGAACACCACCTCGGTCGCCGTCGCCCGTAACAGGAAGAACTTCGCCTCCCGCCGCGCGTCAATATCGACGCTCGTTACCTTCATTTCCGCAGGTGTCATCTGGCTGGCAACAAACCGTTCCCAGATCAGCTTGTAGAGCCGGAATTGATCGTGATCGAGGTACGCCCGCACGCTCTCCGGCGTCCGTCGCACCGAGGTCGGGCGGACCGCCTCGTGCGCGCCCTGCGAGTCCTTCTTGGACCTGTATACGTTGGGCGTCTCGGGCCCGTAGTCGGGACCGATGGTCTCGCGGATAAACGCCAGCGCTTCCGCCTGGGCTTCCTTCGACACATTGAATGAGTCGGTACGCATGTACGTGATCAAACCGACCGAACCCTCGTCCCCAACCTCCATACCTTCGTAAAGTTGCTGCGCGACCATCATCGTCTTCGACGTGCCCATGCCCAGAGCCTTCGACGCCGATTGCTGCAGCGTGCTCGTCGTAAACGGTGGCGGCGCACTCCGCTTCTTCGGTTTGATGTCGATCCTGGCGACCTTGTACTCGCACTGCTGTAGATCGGACAGGAGACCGTCCGCCTGCTCTTTGCTCCCGATAATCATAACGTCGGCCTTCGCCTCGCCATTGGGTGACCTGACCTTCTTGTCGCCCACCTGGACCAACTTGGCCAGAAAATGGTCCTTCGGATCGACCAGCTTCCGCAACTCGGCCTCGACCGACCAGTACTCCTGCGGCTTGAATGCGCGGATCTCGCGCTCGCGGTCCACCACCAACCGAACCGCGACGGACTGTACCCGCCCGGCGCTCAACCCGCGGGCGACCCGCTTGTTCAACAGCGGCGAAATCTTGTAGCCAACAATGCGATCGAGGATTCGCCGCGCCTGCTGCGAATCGACCAGCTTCATGTCCACGTGGCCTGGATGGTCGAAAGCCGCCCGCACCGCGTTCTTGGTGATTTCGTTGAACTGCACGCGGAAAAATTCGGGGCCGTTCCTCCCGCTCTTCAGAATCTCTCGTAAATGCCAGGCAATCGCTTCGCCCTCGCGGTCAGGGTCTGATGCCAGATAAATTGTCTCGGCGTCTTTGGCGGCTTCTTTGAGGTCGTTGACAACCTGGCTCTTCTTCTTGGAGATCTGATAGGTTGGCTCGAAGTTCTTTTTGATCTCCACGCCAAACTTGCGCTCCGGCAAATCGCGCACGTGCCCCATCGACGCCTTCACGCTGAAGCCCGAACCCAAATACTTGTTGATCGTCTTGGCTTTCGCCGGGGACTCAACGATGACCAGTTTTTTCGCCATACTTTCTCAATCTTGCTGCCATCAAGATCCAAACGCCATGTTGCGCACATACAGCTTGCCCGGCAATTGCCGGACCAGCCGCTTCATCTCCAATGATAATAACGTTGCGGAAACACACGCCGTTGTCAAACCGCTGGCGCGGATAATGTCGTCAATAGCCGTTTCCTCACGGCTCAGGTGCGCCATCACTTTTTCCTCCATCTCACTCAACTTCAAAGCAGGTTTGGTTCCTCCACTGCCAGACACAGCCTCGGCCGGCTCCGTGGCCGTTTTTGGCAACAGGTACTCAAATTCTCCCAGGATGTCCTCGGCATCCTCGGTCAATTTTGCACCGTCCTTGATCAATTTGTTCGTTCCCCTGGACAAAATTGAATCCGCCCGGCCCGGCACCGCGAACACTTGTCGCCCTTGCTCCGCCGCCTGGCTGGCGGTGATCAACGCCCCGCTCTTGAGATTCGCCTCGACCACCACCGCACCCAGCGACCAACCGCTTATGATGCGGTTCCGCATCGGAAAGTTCTGACGATCGGGTTTCACACCGAACGGGAATTCCGTCACCACGGCCCCGCCCTTCTCCACGATCTCGTTGGCCAGCTTCTCGTTTTCCGCCGGATAGACAATGTCGATTCCGCAGCCGATCACCGCCACCGTCCGCCCTTTCGCCTGCAGGGCCCCCTTATGCGCCGCGGTGTCGATCCCTCGCGCCAGACCGCTGACCACCGTCACGCCGACCCGACCCAACTGATACGCCAGCTTTCGCGCCATGTCCTGGCCATACAACGTCGTCCGCCGCGACCCGACTATGGCAATCGACAGCGCATCACGTTCCGAGAGCGCTCCCTTCACATATAAGATGATCGGCGGATCGTAAACTTCCCGCAAGTTCTTGGGATACTCCGCGTCGTCTCGAGTGACCACGCGCACGCCCGCCTTCTCGATTCGCTGCAGTTCACCATCCAGATCAACCTTCTCCTGCCAATTCGTGATGCTCCGCGCCACCTCGTCCCCCACACCTTCGACCTGCATCAAATCCGTTCTCGCCGCCGAGAGAATCGCCTGCGGCTCGCGAAAACGATCCAGCAACGCACGGACACGAATCGGTCCGATGCCATCCACCATGTTGAGTGCGATGTATGCTTCGCGCGAAGTCATGCGCGGTTCCAGCGCGGGTTTCCCGGTGACCTGTCTAGGCGACTGCCTTCTTACTGCGACGCTTCCACTTGAATTCCATCTGCGGCTCCTTCAGCAACTCATAATTCTTCAGCAGCCGCAGCGTTTGCAGGAGATCCGACTTCTGGTAGTTGCGGTTCGTCGCCACGCTCGCAATCAACTCCGGCAAGATCGACCGAAATGAAATTACCCCATCGACCCCCTTCGACCGCAATAACTCGATGCTCCGTTGCCGCATCTTGTTGTCCCGCGGCAATCCCGGCACCACCAGAAGCTTCACCAATCCCTCGCTCCCGACCAGCCGTTGCGCTTCCTCCACCGCCCGTTTCTCCACAAACCGGAAAATCTTCGGCTGGTGCGCCAGCAGGCCCGGCGCAAAAATCTCGGTATGCCAGCCTTTCACGGCCACAATCGCCCGCGACACTTGCGAAAGCGTCTTCGAGGTGATTTCGAATTCCGCCGGCATCGCCCCCGCTGCCGCCCGCGGGTTCAGCACGATCAAATCCACTTCCTCATCGGCGCTTTTCTGCCGGGCCTGCACAATGTACTTGCGGCGCTGGCAGACGAGGAACCCGTGCAATTCGAAGAATTCGCGGACAATCCCTTCGTCAACGGCAGACATTCACGACCTCCACAAAGTCCGCATCTGTGACCGCGTCCGAGACCACCGCGTCGCCCAAATGCTTCAGCAGCACAAACCGCAGCTTGCCGTTCCGCGCCTTCTTGTCGAGCCGCGCCACCGCCAGCAATTCTTCCAGCTTGAACTTGGTCCCCAGCCGCGTCGGCAAACCACTGGCGCCGATCAGATCGCGTACTCGCGTCGCTACCGCTTCGCTCAGCCCGGCGCGTTTCATCGACAGCCGCACGCCGCAGCACATCCCCATCGAGACCCCTTCCCCGTGCAGCACCCCCACGTATTCTGATAGTGCTTCCATCGCGTGACCGAGTGTGTGACCAAAATTCAAAATCGCCCGCAGCCCCGATTCACGCTCGTCCGCGCTGACCACTTCCGCCTTGATCTCGCAGCAACGCCGTACCGCGCGGGCCACCGCCCCCGGGTCGAGCGCCAGCACCTTCTTGTAGTCCCGTTCCAGCCACCCAAAAAACTCTGCGTCGCGAATCACCCCGTGCTTGATCACTTCGGCGAAACCGGACCGCAATTCTCGCTCGGGTAACGTCGACAGGGTGTCCGTGTCCGCCAGGACGAGCCTAGGCTGATAAAACGCGCCGACAAGGTTCTTCCCCTGCGGCAGGTTCACGCCCACTTTGCCGCCCACCGAGCTGTCCACTTGCGCGAGCAGACTCGTCGGCACCTGCACCAGGGCTATCCCGCGCAGATAGGTCGCCGCCACAAACCCCGCCAAATCCCCCACCACACCGCCCCCAAGGGCGATGACGAACGATTGACGGTCCAACCCCAGCGATGGGAGTTTCTCGAAAAGTCGATCCGCCTGCCGCAGCGACTTTGACGCTTCACCCGCCGGCACGCTGAGCACCTCCACGGTGATCCCGCGCTTGCCGAGCGCCTCACGCAACCGGCCCGCGTACCGCCGCTCGACGTTGGTGTCCGTGATCACCACGCCTCGCGTGCCCAACTTGAGAGGAACCAGATATTCCGCCGCTTGCGACAGCAAACCGCAGCCAATCAGAATGTCATAACTGCGCTCACCCAGTTCGACGCGCACCCGTTGCGGCGCGCCTTTCGCTTTGGATTCCATGAATTCGCTGGATTACAACCCCGCGTGCCAATACTTGTCAACCTTGAATCGTAACCACCCCCACGCGCACCACGCGCCGCGTCCGCTCCGTCACCTTGAATGGCTCGGCAATTCGATGCCCGACAACCCAGGCAATGCGCCCGTCCGCCGCGCACACCAGCGGTACACGACCGCGCTGACGTCGGGGTACCTTCTCGTCCACGAAGAAATCGTGCAGCTTCTTCTCACCACTCATTCCCAGCGGTTGGAACCGGTCGCCGTTCTCCCACGTGCGAACGAACAAACTGCCCCCCAGAGCGTCGGCATCGAATCGCTCGCCTTCTTCGCCAATCACAAACTTCACGCCAAGCTCGCCGATCGTTGTCTCCCCCTCCAGGCTCAACGGCCATCGACCACGGATAGGTTCCAGTTCGCTGCGTTGGGCTTTCCGCAGCCACTCGTATTCACGGTACGCCACCAGTTCGTACGGCAGATCGACCGCCGCGCCTGGCGAATCCCCCAGTGCTGCATGACGAACCGCCTCGATTTGATCGAAGGTGAAACTCGGCGCGCTCTCAGCGTCGCCCCCAAGCCAGAAGCGCAGCACCCGACGCTGGATGGCCACCGGACAGTTCGCCAGCGCCTTCACGTTCACTGCGTCGTTCTGGCAAACCGTCATGTAAAACCGTTGGGCGACGTGATGCAGGAGATAGAAATCCTCGTCGCGTAAAATTTCCGCAGTATGAAGCAGCACCTCGCGGACTGCGGGATTGAAATCGCGTTCCAGCATCGGCAACAGCTCGTGCCGGATGCGATTACGCGTAAACCGTGTGTCGGTATTGGACGCATCCTCCCGATACTTCAGCGCTTGGGCACTCAGGTACTCGAGCACTTCGACCCTCCGCACCTTCAACATCGGCCGGATCACCCGTAGTGTGCCCAGCTGCCGCTCCGGCCAGATGCCAATCAGTCCCGGCACACCTGCGCCACGCAACAGTCTCAGCAGGAACGTCTCCACCTGATCGTCCGCCGTATGCGCCAGGGCCAGCTTCCGGATGCCCGTCTGCGCGGCGACCTTGGCGAAGAACTCATGGCGCGCGCGACGGGCGCCGTCTTCATCGCCGGCCACCTTTTGCCACTCAATCGTATTGGTCAATCCATAGTGCCTGGCTAGGTCGCGCACGAATTCCGCATCCGCGTCGCTCGCCGGCCCACGTAATTGATGGTTCAAGTGGCACACGTGCGGCCGCCAGCCGGATTTGACGAGTGCGTCCAGAAGTGCCACGGAATCCGCTCCGCCGGACACACCCACGAGGAGCGCCTCGCCCGGCTCGAGCATTTTCGCCAGCGTGGCCTGAACTTTGGATAGCATAACAACTTCCTGTGTCACCCTGAGCGCAGCGAAGGGTCTCTGTCGTTTGCGGGCGCCTTGGAGTCAGAGATTCTTCGCTTCGCTCAGAATGACAGCCTAAGCGGCGTGTATCTCTTTCAATCCGCCCATGTACGGAATCAAAACCTCCGGGATCTTTACGCTGCCATCGGCTTGCTGATACGTCTCCAAAACCGCGACGTACAACCGCGCCAGCGCCGTGCCGCTGCCGTTGAGGATATGCACGAACCGGTTCTTGCCGTCCGCGCCCTTGAACCGGATGTTGGCCCGACGCGCTTGGAAATCCTCGCAGTTCGAGCAGCTCGACACTTCGAGATAGGCGTTCTGCCCCGCCGCCCACACCTCGATATCGTACGTCTTCGCGCTGGCGAATCCCACGTCGCCCGTGCACAGCAACACCACGCGGTAATGCAGCCCGAGCAATTGCAGCACCCGCTCGGCATTGGCCGTCATCTTCTCGAGTTCAGCGTAGCTCGTTTCCGGTTTCACGAACTTGATCATTTCGACCTTGTCGAATTGATGCACGCGGATCATCCCGCGCGTCTGCTTGCCCGCCGCGCCCGCTTCCCGACGGAAACACGGCGTGTACGCGCAGTAGTAAATCGGCAACTGGTCTTCCCGCAAAATCTCTTCGCGATGAATGTTCGCCACCGGCACCTCGGCGGTCGGCGCCAGATACATGTCCTCGTCCCGCAACCGATACATGTCCTCCTCAAACTTCGGCAACTGCCCCGTGCCGATCATGGCGTTGCGGTTGATCAGAAATGGCGGGGACACTTCCGTAAACCCGTGCTCGCGCGTGTGCAAATCGAGCAGCCAGTTGATCAATGCCCGCTCCAGCCGCGCGCCAGCGCCCTTGTAAAGAATGAATCCGCTACCAGAGATCTTCGCCGCGCGGGCGAAATCCAAAATGCCCAGTCGTTCCCCGATGTCCCAATGCGCTTGCGCCGGAAACGCGAATTTCGGCGCTTCACCCCAACGTCGCACCTCGGGATTGTCCGCGGAATCTTTTCCGACCGCCACGCTTTCGTGCGGCAGGTTCGGAACCATCAGCAGGATCTCGTGCAATTTCGCGTCAACGCCCGTCACCTCGGCGTCGATCGCGCTAATCCGCTCGCCCACCTGCTTCATCGCCGACATCGGCGCGCTCGCGTCCTTCCCCTTCGACTTCAGCGCGCCAATCTCCTTGCTGACCTTGTTGCGCTCGGCCTTGAGGGCGTCGCCCTCCGCCACAAGCTTGCGCCGCTGCTCATCCAGCGCGGCAATTTCGCCAATGCGCGCCTCGTCGCCACCCCCGCGCGTGGCCAGCCGTTCGCGCACGAAATCCGGTTTCTCACGAATGAGTTTGATGTCGAGCATGAAAGCGGATGATAAGGTGACGCGCCCGCCAGAGCAAGCGTGTCAGAAACCGATGATTTTCGACGCCGCCGCGAGGGCTTCCACCAGCTTGTCGGGCTGTTTGCCGCCCGCTTGGGCAAGATCCGGTTTGCCGCCACCGCCGCCACCGCAAATCTTGGCAAGCTCGCCAACGATTTTGCCAGCGTGCTTGCCCTGCTTCACCAAATCCGGCGTCACGTAACAAATCAGCGACACTTTGCCCGGTGGCGCAGGCGTCCCTGCCTGCGATTCCACGCCGCCCAGCACGACAACGCCGCTGGTCATCTTTGTCTTCAGCACATCGATAACCGCCCGCAGCAACTCAGCATTGGCGTCACCAAGATTGCCGACGAGCAATTTGCCCTGCTGCGTGGTGAGCAACCGCTCCGCAATGGCCGGTGCCTGGGACTGCATCGCCGCCTGACGTTGTTTGGCCAGTTCCTTCTCCTGTTCGCGCGCCTTTGCCTTCTCGGCCTCAGCCTGCTCCCGACCAGCCTGCCTTTCGATAAGCTCCTGCGCAAATTGTCCACAAACCGCCTCCACGCGCCGAATCCCCGCCGCAACCGCCGACTCGCGCATGATCTTGAACAAGCCGATTTCGCCTGTGGTCTTGGTGTGCGTTCCGCCGCAAAGTTCCATCGAGAAGCCGTCCAGCGCCTTGTCGTGTCCGCCAATTTGGACGATGCGGACGACATCACCATACTTGTCGCCGAAGAACTGCATGATGTTCGGTTTGCCGCGCACTTCGGAATACGGCATCTCGAACCAGAATACGCGCGCGTTTTCCTTGATCCGCTCGTTCACAAGCCGCTCAATGTCGGCAATCTGCTGGTCGCTCAGTTTCTCGGGTTGATTGAAATCGAACCGCAATCGGTCCGGCGCCACCAGCGACCCCTTCTGCCGCGCCTCCCGACTCACCACCTCATGCAACGCCCAGTGAAACAGATGCGTGACCGTGTGATGCCGCTGGATATTGCCACGTCGTGCTGCGTTTACCGCTACACGGACTGCTTCGCCAACTTCCGGCGCGCGTCCATCCGCGAGTTTGGCGTGATGAACGTAGACATTCCCCTGCTTTTGCGTGTCCAGAACGCTGAGACGGCCGATCTCCGTCCATTCATGCCCCGGCACGTGAACCAATCCCGTATCCCCAACCTGTCCGCCCATCTCGGCGTAGAACGGCGTCTTGTCGAGGACGACATCGAAAGTCTTTTCCGCGCCCGGTGACACCGCTTCCACGACGGCTTCGGCTTCGAGATTATCGTATCCAAGGAATTTCGTCGGCTCAACCTGCAAGTTCTCCGTCGCAACCGTCACCACCGACTTCTTCTTCTCGTGATCGTCACGCGCACGCTGCTTCTGGCGCTCCATGTACTGGTTGAATGCTTCGACTTCAACGGTCCAGCCTCGCTCACGCGCGATTAGTTGGGTCAAGTCTAGTGGAAATCCGTAGGTATCGTACAATTCGAACGCGACTGCACCGCTGATCACGTTCGGTGGCTGCCCAACGGCCATCTTGATGTTGCTCGAGTCCATAGCCTTCTCAAGCAGTTCAAGCCCGCGGTCCAAAGTGCGGTTAAACAGCCCCTCTTCTTCCCGCAACACCGCTTTAAGTTGGTCTCGACGCTGCTCCAATTCAGGAAAAGCCACTCCGTAAGTTCTCACGACGACATCCGAGAGCCTATGAAGAAACGCCTCATGCATACCCAAATTGCGACCGTACCGCACGGCACGGCGCAGGATCCTTCGGAGAACAGATCCGCGGTCCCCTGTGGACGGTTGAATTCCATCCGCAATGGCGAAGCTGAGGCAGCGGATGTGATCGGCGATGACGCGGAAGGCGATGTCGATCTTGATTTGTTCGCCGTCTTTATCGGACGGCAACGTGCTCGTGTACTTCTTGCCGCTCAGCTTCTCCAATTCGCGGAAGATCGGACTGAAAACATCGGTCTCGTAGTTCGAAATGCGGCGCGTGAAATCCTGGAAGCCGTTGGTGCACTGGATCATCGAGCATACGCGCTCGAAACCCATGCCCGTATCCACGTGCTTGGCCGCCAGCGGGGTAAGCGAGCCGTCAGGGTTCGCGTTGAACTGGATAAACACGAGGTTCCAGATCTCGATGCACCGCGCATCGCCCACATTGACAAGTTTGCCACCGTCGCCCGCGGGCGTGAGATCGATGTGAATCTCGCTACACGGACCGCACGGGCCCGTGTCACCCATCATCCAGAAATTGTCCTTCCGGCCGCCGGGAAGAACGTGGTCGGCGGGCAGATGACGTCTCCACAAATCACGCGCTTCGGCGTCGGCGGGGGTCTGGTCATCGCCTTCGAAGTACGTGGCGTACAGCCGCTCTTTTGGAAAATGCCAGCGCTCGACGAGAAGTTCCCACGCCCAATCGATGGCTTCGCGTTTGAAATAATCGCCAAAACTCCAGTTGCCGAGCATCTCGAAGAACGTGTGGTGGTACGTGTCGAGGCCCACGTCTTCGAGGTCGTTGTGCTTGCCGCCAGCCCGAATGCATTTCTGCGTGTCCGCCGCCCGCAATTGCGAACCGGCAATGGCGCCCGGCCATCTGTCCACGTCGGGCCCGCGCTGTCCGAGGAAGATCGGCACGAACTGGTTCATGCCCGCGTTGGTGAACAGCAGGTTCGGCGCATCGGGCAGCAGCGAACTCGACGGCACGATGGTGTGCTGTTTCTCGCGGAAAAAATCCAGAAAGCTCTGGCGTATCTCGGCTGAAGTCATTTGTACGTGGATACTGTACTCAATTTGTCATTCTGAGCGAAGCGAAGAATCTCAGCCGTTGAGGTAAAACGATAGAGACCCTTCGACAAGCTCAGGGTGACAGCCCTCGGGAAACAGGGTCGAGCTACTCGGTCGCGCCGATCTTCTTCGGCACGTGCGCTCCCGCGGCGATCTTCGCGTGCACCGCCGCAATGATCGCATCGAGCATGGTGCCGTTCTCGCGCAGGAAATCCTTGGCCGATTCGCGGCCCTGCCCGATTTGCTGGCTGTCGAACGCCAGCCACGACCCCTTCTTCTCAATTACGCCGAGGTCGGTGGCCACATCGATGACCGAGCCTTCCTTGGCAATCCCGACATCGTACATGATGTCGAACTCCGACTCGGTGAACGGCGGCGCGACCTTGTTCTTCACGACCTTCGCCCGCACATGGCTGCCCACGACCTTGCCGGCGCTGTCCTTGATGACATTGATGCGGCGCATGTCGATGCGCACGCTGGAATAAAACTTCAACGCCCGACCGCCGGGCGTGGTCTCCGGATTGCCGAACATCACGCCGATCTTCTCGCGAATCTGGTTGGTGAAAATGCACGCCGTCTTGGCCTTGTGAATGCACGAGGTCAGTTTGCGCATCGCCTGGCTCATCAACCGCGCCTGCGCCCCCACCGTGGCATCGCCCATCTGTCCTTCCAGTTCCGCGCGCGGCACGAGCGCCGCCACGGAATCGATCACCACCACGTCCACGGCGTTGCTGCGAATGAGCGTCTCCGCGATCGTCAGCGCTTCCTCGCCGCTGTCGGGCTGGCTGATGAGCAAATCGTCGAGATTCACCCCGATGCGTTTGGCGTACGACGGATCCACCGCATGCTCGGCATCGACAAACGCCGCCAGACCGCCGCCGCGCTGGGCGCTGGCAATGATGCTGAGCATCAGCGTCGTCTTGCCGCTGCTCTCGGGACCGAACACTTCGGTGATCCGTCCCCGCGGGATGCCGCCCACGCCCAGTGCCAGATCCAGCGCAAACGCACCCGTCGGTATCACGGGGATATCCACCCGGGCCGTTTCGTCGCCGAGCCGCATGATCGAGCCGGCGCCGTATTGCTTCTCGATGGCCGCGACTGCGGCCTGCAAATTCTTGTCCTTCAGCGCGCCCGCTTTGGCGGCTGCGGTTTCCTTGTCCTTGCCCTCAGGTTTTGGCGGCATCATGAATCTCCTTTTGGTTCGGCGCTCCCAATCCGTGCGACGAAAGCTTCGTGTAGATCGATCCCTCGGGATGAAGCTGGCTCTCCATCAGGTGGATGGCCTCCACTCGCAACGTCCCGAACGCCGTATCTTTAAGGGAATCGACGGCCCTTGTCAACGCAACGTCCGGGCGCGGAACCTTGATGCGCCCGAGCGTCAAATGCGCCGAAAACTCGCGGTGTTCGGGCTCGAATCCCAGCGGTTGCATGGCGTCCTGCACTGCGCGAGCCAGCATTTTGAGTCTGCCCTCCGCATCATCGCATCCAACCCAGATGACGCGCGGTCGTGATTCATTCGGAAACGCTCCCGCGCCATGCACCGCCAGGTCGAACGGTTGATGCTGGCTTGCCACGAGTTGCAACGTGGATTTGATCGTGTCAACGATCGCTTCCTCGATATAACCAAGGAACTGCAGCGTGAGGTGGAGGTTATCGATCTTCGTCCAGGAAATTTTCACGCCGACGTGCGCTCGTTTCAGCCGCGCCTGCGCCTCTTCAATCGACAAGCGCACGTCGCTGGGAATGTCGATGGCAATAAACGCGCGGATCATTGTTTGTAAAGTTCCCGACGAACAGCATCCAGTGCATATTGGGAGACGAAGAATTTGAAGGTCTCGCGGTCGAAAGTCAGGATGTGGCGACGAACGTCGGTGCGTCCGAGCGTTGCCAAGCCGATGTAGACCAAACCGACCGGTTTTTCCGGCGTGCCGCCCGTCGGACCCGCGATGCCCGTCGTGCTGACGCCAAAATCTGTCCCGCTGCGCACGCGAATGCCTTCGGCCATCTCGCGGGCGACTTCTTCACTGACCGCGCCGCGTGCCTTCAGCGTGTCTGGGCGCACGCCCAGCAACCGCACCTTCGACTCGTTGGAATAGGTGACGCAACCGTTGATAAACACCGCGCTGGACCCGCTGATGTTTGTGATTCGATTGGAAATCGTCCCCCCCGTGCAGGACTCGGCGACGGCGATGGTCTTGCGCGCGGCGGCCAGCATCTTGACCACGACTTCTTCCAGGCGGTCGTCCCCGGGGCCATAGATATCGTCGCCGAGGGCGGCCCGAATCCTTTTCTCGGCCTCATCGGCGGTCGATTGGAGATGCGAGATGATTCGCACTTCTATCTCGCCCATCTTCGCGCTGTAACCGAGTTCGACATCCTTCAAATCCGCCAATGTCGGGGTGACTTTTTCTTCGACGATGGACTCGGCAAGCCCGACGACGCGGAACGTGCGGCAATCAAAACGTGCCTGCGCGCCAAAATGTTTCTGCAGCACAGGCAAGACGTATTCCTCGAACATCGGGTTCAGTTCACGCGGCGGACCGGGCAGCAGCAGCACCAGCCGGCCTTCATGGTCCAACGCCAGCCCAGGGGCTGTGCCGTTGCGGTTGGGCAACACCTGCGCGCCAACCGGCACCAGCGCCTGGACGTAAATCGATTCGGGAAGCCGAATCCTCCGTTTACGGACGCGCTCCGCGATGGCCGCAGCCACGCCCTCGTCGCGAACGAGTTTCCGCCCGAGTAATTCGGCCACGACATCGCGTGTGAAATCGTCGGAGGTGGGGCCAAGCCCGCCCGTGATAATGAGCACATCACTGCGCGCCAGCGCTTCTTCAACCGCCGTGCGCATTTCCGCCCGGTCATCGGGAACCGTGACTTGGCGGTCGAGCCGCAAGCCGATGCCGGCCAATTGGCGGGCGATGTGGCTAAGGTGCGTGTTGACGGTGAACCCCAGCATCAGCTCGCTGCCGGTATTAATGAGTTCCACCCTCACGACCGCGAGCCTAGCCAAGGGGTTGGGCAAAGTCAAACGACGCAGCGCATCATTTACTGGGGAGAAGTTCTTTGGGAAAGTTTACCGGGCGATAGTTTGGTTCACCAATGGTGCCGCCGACCTTATATTCGAGAATCCTTGCCAGAGGCCACCACAGCACGTTGATGCCAGGCCACGACTTCAGGAATTGCGCCTGCACGCGGAAATCCATCCGGCCATCAAATCCAAGCTGGCCGCGGGCATTCGCTGTGAAGGCGCCAGCGGAGACTCCCATGTCGTCGGTGCGAAACGCCTGATCGACCATAACAAAAGTGCATTGGGCACGCGTCGCCTTCGTGTTCCCGAGGGCTTGCGAGAAGATTCCGAATAGCGGCGCCTGCCAGAGCACCCCGTTCGTGACGGAGAACTCGCCCTTGCCTTGCAGGGCCCCGAGGTCTGCCCCGCGCCCGTTGATTGCTGCCTGTCCACTCAGCAATCCTGTGACCGTGCTCGCGCGCTTTTCGATCGCGCTGAGCACGGTGTTGACATCGGAATTCTCAACGGAAAAATCAAAGTTGTAGGTCGGATCCGCCTGCGAAAAGGCGAACTCCGCGTGGCCGCGAAGCTTTCCGCCATAGAAGTCCGCGTCGAAGTCGTTGATCTGCAGCGTATTGTTGGTGAACACCAGCGCCGCTTGCGCCTGCGTGGCAGTCAACTTCCAATACGAGAAGCCCTCGTTGATAACATGCGCCGACCATGCGGTTCCGTAGGGATTGTCGAAGTCGACCAAACCGCGGACGTTCGCTTCGGTGCGGGGGCCAAACCGGTACGGCGCCATGACCCTGGCGGCCTGTTCGCCGAGCAGGCCGGCCATTTCCGAAACGTTGGCCGTGGCGGCAATGTCGAAGCTGACGCGATGGGCGTTGAAGTCGGCAAAGATCGTCCCCCGAACATCTCCCTCGCGCCGCCGCAACAATAAATCCCGCGTGTCCAGCTGACTTCGCCGAAGACGGAGCCTGGCGGAGGCGGCTTCCAGTCCGACCCCGCGGTAACTGCAACGGTCCGCCGTGACAAGCGCATCATACGCGAACGCGTCCGGGTCGACAAAATCTCCGCTGACCTTCGCCACGATGTGCGGCGGCGTTTCAAACCACGCCGGCTCAACGATCTGTCTTACATTCCCGACCATCAGCGGAAGAAGCCGGGTGGGATCAACCGTGCTGTCGAACTCGTACGTGAAATCGCTGCTTTCAATATTGTAGTCGCCGTGGCCAACCACCCGCCCTTCCGGAGTGACAACCTCGACGTTATTCAATCGGACTTGGGGACCGTGATCCTCGTACGCGAACTTGATCGAGCGGAATTCAACTCCCCGAAAACTGAGCCCTTCCGTTTCCACGGCGCCGGTCAGTTCGGGCAAACTGCCCGTTTCCGGGCCGAGTTGATAGTGGGCTGTGATCCTGGGATTTTTCTCCACGCGCAGGTCGCGAAGGATCGGTCTGGCATTCTCAATGAACAGGGGAATGATGGCCGCGGGATCGGTGGTGCTGGAAAACGTTACGTCGAATTGGCCCATGGCAACGTCGTAGCGGCCCTGAATGGCGACATCACCGCCGTAGAGCGTCGCGTCGCAGTGGCGCACGACAATCGCCCCGTCGCGCATGGCGACGTCGACCGCCACGGAATCAACGAGCAGGTCACGATACTGAAGGTGGTTGCCATGAAACCTTGCGGTAACCTGGCTCGCCAGCGGCTGGCTCAAATCGAGATTGAAATCCAGATTCAGGTCCGGAGGTTCCGTCACCTGAATGCGGTTCAATTCGCGCACCGCTTTTGTCAGAAACAGAAACTGTCCTCGATTGGCGCCGGGCTGCGGAGTCGTTGGCGCCGTCGTCGTTGGTGCCGGCGCACCGCGCAGGATAAAGCCCGACACGTTCAAGCGAATGCCGCAATAGACACCCGTGAGTCTGTCCACCCGCACCGAGCCGTCGTCGCCCAACTCAAAGGTGGCATAGGCATCGGACGCCGTAAACTTGGCCGGGCCATTTTCATCCGGAGGCGTCGGCACCGCGACCACGGCATTGGCAATATGAATGGCCTGGATGGGGTTTTGTTTGTGGATCAGCCGCCGCAGGTTGAACCGCAATTCGAGTTCGTCGATCTGCGCCAGCGGTTGTTCTGGAGCCCGGGCATCAGCGAACGTCGCCTCCGAAGCCACAAACCCGCGAAACAGGTCCAACCGAATGGAGCCGAATTGCGCTTCGTAGCCTGCTTTACGGAGTTCGCCAATCAGCGCTTCTTTCAGGAAACCGGGAAACCCATTAAAGTGCAGGTAGCCGAGCGACAGCACAAACAACACTACCAGCACAATCACGAAGCGGACGAGCAAACGGAACAGAACTTTCACTTCCCGGATTCTTAAGCCTACGGTCTCGGCCCGTCAACGTGATTCCCCCGAAATTCGTGCCGTCGACACCATCCTCTGTGTTACAAACCCCGGGGACCAGGGAACAATTTCCGAGGATTCTCGCAATCGTCACGATTTCGGTGGGGCATTCGTCGGTGGGGGTGGCGGCGAGACGGCTTCTGCCGCGGGGGGACTCATTACAGGTGGCGCGTGGGTCGTTGAAGCGGCTGCCGTTGTCGGGTTGGACGGCGTGACCACGCCTCTCATCAGCGTATTGGCGCCACTGGTCGAGATCGTGAACACCAATGACGGCTCGCTCCACAGCGCGTACCGGCTATCGGAACCCTGCAGTTTGCCCAGCTCCAGCGACCGCGCCCTGTCGCCGGCCGTGGCGGTAATTGTCACCTCGGGCTGGTCCAGTCCGTACTCGGTCACGTTATCCCGGCCTTCGCGGACGAATTCTTCGGCGCGCAGCGCACCCCACTCATCCAACAGGTGCTGCAGCGCATCATTGTCGAGAATGCCTTGCGATGGCTCCACCAGCTTCCACTTCTTGTCCGCACCGCGCTCCACAACCACCCTGCCCGCCTTCCCTTCGATCACCAGCTTCGTGATCTCCTCGGACGACGTGTCAGTCAAACGATGGGAACGCAGCGCCAGGTAGTTCGCCGGCAACCACGAGACGATGTTGGTATCCACCCCATACACAAACGGCTCGTCCGCTCGCTTCACAAACCGAACGCTATTCGATGCATCCGGCGACCCCACCAGCAACTGGGCAATCGTGTTGGTCCCCTCACCTCGCAGGCTCACGGTCGTCACCGGGGCAGCCAGTCCGTACTTGTCCAGATCGGTTGCGATATCGGCGGCAAATTGTTCGGCGGTCAACCCGCTGAGACGACTCAGCAATTGTTCCACCGCCGTTGGCTCCGCGGCCACGGCCACGGGGGCCGTGATCTTCCAGGCCGAATTGGTCTGCACGAGAGAAATCTTGTCCGTGCCGTGCAGTAACTCGATCCCGCGGATATCATTTTCAGAAATCGTGAGCACGTGGGCATCGCGCAAATCGTTGGCTTGTACCGCAAACTTCTGCGCCGCACTCGCTGGCACGGTGTAGATCGAATCCGTGCTCTTGAGTTTCGCATACACTTTGCCGGGGTCATTCGTCAGCGCATGTCCCAGCAGAACCGTCTTGCCCGATTCACCCGTCCACACGGTCACTTCGCGCTCGGGCTCGTCTAGTTGGTAGGTGTGGACGTCCCGCGGGTCTTCACTGACAAAATCCGCCACGCGCAGTTCATTCAAATCGGCCAGCAATTCGCTGACTTTGCGCTGATCCGCACGGGCTGCCAGTGGATGCGTCAATGTCCACCGCGGCACTGCGTTCGTTGTCGCGCTGGATTTCGCCAGCTCGATCATGCGGTCGGCACTCTTGATTTCGATGCGCGTCGCCGACGCGGGCAGAAAATCGACCACCGTACGGTCACGCAAATCGTCGAGGGTACGATTCAGGCGGTCGTAGATCGACTTGGGCGCGACGATCACATCTTCGTTGCCCTGTGCCTGGACATATACCGCATCTTTCGTCGGCGTCTCATTGCCCACAAGCAGCACGAGGGGCTGCTTCTTATCCTGCAACGTGAGGCGGACGCGCGGGCTCTGCAGGCCGAAGCCTGCAGGACGGGTGCCCTTCAATTCCTTGCCACTGATCGTGCGGTTGCGCTCGGCGAATTCCAGTTCATCGAGAATCGAGCTGACGGTGCTATAGTTGGCGCGGCAGTTCAGCGGCTGCGTGATCTGCCATTGATCGACGGCCTTTTCCACCGCATACACTTGGTTCGTCAACTCGACCCGCACGGCGCTGATGTCCTTCGATTGGAATTCGAGCACGCGCCTGCTCTTCGCCTGCGCCTCGTCGGTGGAAGTCCCACGATAATGGTCCAGCACGACCAACCCGCCGAACACTAACACGATAAAAACCAGGACCAGTGTCGTTCGCGGTTTCATGTTAATGCTTCTGCCATGGGTGATGTCGCCAATCGCCGGCGACCGTCATTTCCGTCGCCCCAACCACACCATCAACCCAATGATCGCCACCGCCAGCGGCATGCCCGCCATCACCAAAACGTACACCGCCATCTGCTGGTTCGGCGACATGGCAAGTCGGAATTCCTCGGGTGTCTTCGGGCTGACCGCCACCAACTGCTCACGCTGAAGCAGCCAGTTCAGCGAGTTCATGAAGAAGTCCAGGTTGCCACCGGCCAGATCGCTGTTGTCCACAAACCGCGACGTGCCCACCACGACCATGCGCGTGACGCCAATGTCCACATTCACTCCCTGCGGCTTGCTGGTCTCGACCGCGACCGCCAGCGGCAACGGCCCCGCGATGTCCGTCGCGGCATTAAACGCGGCATGCTCCGTGTCCGGGTTCGTCTCCCCCCAGTATTCGGCACCCGCCCTGACCAACACCGTCACCCGCAGCTGGTCCGCCGTACCGCTCTCGGGGTGTGGCACGCGACGAATCGAACGCGCGTACGGGAATTCCGTATTCGTGTCGGCCAGCTTGGCCGTAATCGGATGCGCCGCGTAGTCGGCGCCCACCGCGTTGACATTCAGCAGCTCCGTGCCGAGCAACACGCCCGCCTTGCTCATCGCCAGATCTTCGTCCACCTGCACACCCCAGCGCCGCAGAAACGCTTCCAGACCGCTTTGCGTCCGCGGGTCGAGCATGATCAATAATCGTCCCTTGTTTTTCAGATACAACTCCAACGCGTCCAGTTCCATCTGCGAAAACGCCTTGCGCGGCCCCGCGATCACGATCGCGCCCGCGTCGGTCGGCAGCGCCTGTTTCTCTTGCAGGTTCCACTTCTCGACGGTGATGTTGTCTCGCTTGATGTACCGCGCGATCTCCGAATAACCGTTCGCCTGCCCGAAATCTTCCGGGTCGCGTTCGCCGTGCCCGGTAATAAAATACACCTTGGGCGGCGCTTCTTCGGTCACCGTTTGAATCGCCGCCAGAAACAACCCCTCGCCCTTGAACGCTTTCACCCGCGGTTCCTCCGTCATTTCCGGACCGCGGTCGAGATCGACCATCTCGTCCAGGCGGATGTACTTGTGGCGGGTGCCATTGGCGAAAATGACCACGTCGGGTGAATCGAGGTTGTATTGCGTAACGAGTTGCTGGGCGCGGGCCAGATCGCGTTGCGGATCGACATATTCCACTCGCAACCTGTCCTTGCCGTAGAACTGGAATTCCTTCAGCAAGTTGCGCACATCCTCGAGAACCTTCTGGACGTATTCCTGACGACCGGACTCCGGCAAAAAGACCACGACGTCGAGCGGCTGCTTCAAGCTCCTCACCACTTGTTTGGTTTTCTCGGACAACTTGTAGTATCCTGACTTCGTCCAGTCGAAGCGCAGGTAATGCCGTGAGGTCAGCCAGTTGACCATCACCACCAGCGCCAGCACGGCCAGAATCTGCACGAGCACGTTCGCGCCAATGACCAGCCGGCGTCGCCGCAGAGTCGGAGGTTTGTTGTCGGATTGTGCAGAGTCGCTGGCCACCGCAGTCATCTCCATTTCCTCGATTCGACCACGCGCGTCGTGGTGAACAGCACCAGCACCGTTCCAGTCAGATACAAAACCAGCGGACGGGCGTCCACAATCCCCCGCTCGAAATCTTCCATTTGATCGAACGCCGACACGGCGTGAAACACCTTGCCCAGCGGCCCGGCGGGAAAGAGGAACGTCAGCCAGTTCAATACGATCAGCATCATGAACACGACGGCAAAGGACATCAATGCGGCCGCGACCTGGCTCTTGGTCATCGAGGACGCCAACAAGCCGACCGCGATGAAGAATTGCCCGATCACAATCACGCCGAGATACCCGCTTAAGATCGGCCCCAAATCGAGCATCGCCTCGCTGCCCGTAAAATGTCGCAGAATCAAGACGTAGAAACCGGTCAGCGCCCACATCATCGTGTACAGCACGACCGCGCCGAGATACTTCGCCAGGACGACCTCAAAATCCGTCACAGGCGCGGTCATCAACATCTCCAGCGTGCCCGCGCGCTTTTCTTCCGCCAGCAGCCGCATGGTGATCATCGGGACGACCACCAGCGATGGCAGCCAGAACATGCTGAACAAAATCTTCATGGCGGTAAGCTGGGTCGGGCCGGTATTCAGGTAGCGGACGACCACCGCGAACGTTACTCCCATGACCAGCAGGAAGAACATCAGCGCCACGTATCCCAGCACCGAGGCGAAATACGCGTTCAATTCCCGTCGTAACAGCGGGGCCACGTTCGTCATCGCAGCACGCTCCGGCGCTGTTCGCGCCGCTCCTCCTCAGCCTCATCCTCCTCGCGCGTGATCTGCACGAAGATATCCTCCAAGGTCGTCCGCGACCGCGTCAATTCCCGCAACGTCCATCCATGGCTCGCCACCGCCTGATACACTTTCTCGCGCGGGTCCGTGCCCGGTTTGGGCGCCAACATCACCTGCACGAAGCCGTCCTCGAGCTGCTTCGCCTCGACCGATTCCACATTCTCGACCGCGCGTAGCCCGGCCTGCACTTCCGGAACCGGGCCGCGGACTTCCACTTGGATCAACCCGCCCGCATTCAACGTCTTGGTCAGGCTGTCAGGCGTGTCCGAAGCCAGAATGCGGCCATGGTGAATGATGATGACGCGGTTACACGTCATTTCCACTTCGGGCAGGATATGCGTCGACAGCAAGATCGTGTGCCGCTTGCCGAGGTCCTTGATGAGCTGGCGGACCTGGCGAATCTGCACCGGGTCCAGCCCGATGGTCGGTTCGTCCAGAATCAGCAGGTCGGGCTCGGCCAGCAGAGCATCCGCCAAGCCGACGCGTTGCCGATACCCTTTCGAAAGATGTCCAATGATCCGATGCGCCACATCCTTGATTCCCGTCGATTCCATGACCTCCGGGATGCGCTCCTTGCGCTCGGTACGCGGGAGCCGTTTGAGCTTCGCGCGGAACTTCAGGTACTCCGTCACGCGCATGTCCGTGTATAACGGATTGTTTTCGGGCATGTACCCCACCCGTTCCCGCACCTCCAACGAATTCTCGAATACATCCAGCCCGGCCACCTGGACCCGCCCCGACGTCGCCGGAATGAACCCCGTCAGGATGCGCATCGCCGTGCTCTTGCCGGCGCCATTCGGGCCGAGAAAGCCGACGATCTCCCCGCGCTGGACTTCAAACGAAACACCGTTGAGCGCGGTCACCCCCGCGTACCGCTTCGTCAGGTCCTCTACTTTGATCATCGGTTGCATACTGCAGCGAGAAACCACCCGGAAACCCTGTTGACTTCCTCCTTCATTGCTTCAGACGGAAAGCACCCGCGTTTCTAGCACATCGGCATTGACATTGGCAAGCCGCGGAATGTTCAACCGCGGGAGCGGCGAGCCGACCGGACGCACGCAGGTTCACCCCTCCGAGTTCAAACAGACCATCAGATGAACAAGGCTAGAGCTAACACAGCACCGGGCGTCGGTCGCGAATGGTTTCTATTTCTTCTTCACAAACTTCAGCGCCGCCGAGTTGATGCAGTACCGCAGCCCCGTTGGCCTCGGACCGTCTTCGAAAACATGTCCCAGATGCGCGCCGCACCGTTTGCAAAGCACCTCGGTCCGCTCCATGCCAAACGAGTTGTCCGGTCTCGATTCGATATTCTCCGGCGCGACCGGCTCCCAAAAACTCGGCCAGCCCGTGCCCGATTCAAATTTCGTATTCGATTTGAACAGCGCGGTACCGCAACAAACGCACCGATACAAGCCGTCGTCGTGACTGTTCCAATAACCGACCGAACAGGCGCGTTCCGTGCCGCTCTCCCGGGTCACCTTGAACTGCTCCGGCGTGAGCTGTTTCCGCCACTCGTCGTCGGTCTTGACCACCCTGTCGACCGTGATGGGCCCGATCCGTTTGCCGTCGTCACTGAAATCAATAATGGTCACCTGCTTCGGACTCCTTTCCTCGCCATACGCCGCACGCACCGCCGCGCGGATCACCAGCCCCACAATCGCTGCGCTCACAAACATCGCCATTCTCTTCGTCATCGCTTTCATCGCTCCCTCGGAATCCCCTTCAACTCCCGTTCAACAAACTCCGAAAATGCTCCCGAAACTTCGCCACCTTCGGCGCGATGATAAATTGGCAATACGGCTGCGATCCGTGCAACCGGAAATACTCCTGATGATAATCCTCCGCCCTGTAAAACACCCTGAATGGCGTCACCTCCGTCACGATGGGCCCGTCCCAGATCTCCGCCGCCGCGATGTCCTTGATCACCTGCTGCGCCGCCGCCTTCTGCTCCGCGTCGCGGTAAAAAATCACCGACCGATACTGCGAGCCGACGTCGTTCCCCTGCCGGTTCAAGGTCGTCGGGTTGTGCACCGTGAAAAATACCTCCAAAATCGTCTTTAGCGAAATCACCTTCGGGTCGAACGTGATCTGGCTCACCTCGGCATGCCCCGTGTTGCCCGTACATACCTGCTCGTACGACGGGTTCGCCACCGTCCCGCCCGAGTAGCCCGACTCCACCTTCTCCACGCCCTTCAACTGTTCAAACACGGCCTCGGTACACCAAAAACAGCCGCCTCCGAGCGTGATCGTTTCCCTAGGTGATGAGATGTTAGCCGTTTGGCTCATGGCGTTGACTCCGACTAATACTCCCGCGACGATTGCGACCGTCCTCAGCATAACCGTTGGATGCTCTCTTGGCGACTCGTGTTTCACACTTTCGACCGGACAAATCCAACCCCGCAACCTCTTGTCGTCGATTCCACCAAATCTACGCGCGAAAACGCCGGCTGGATTTCCAAATCACTTCGTCCCACCCAATAACATCTGGACTCCGAGATTGGCCCATTGCAGATCGAGCATCCTACGGCGCGATTTGGCAACTCGGCAGATGGTGTTTCTCGGCGTACCGCTGGTGATATTCCTCGGCGGGCTTGAATTCCGAAGCCGGCACGATGGCGGTGGCGATCGGTCGATCGAATGCTCCCGATGCCTGGAGTCTGTCCCTCACCGCCAGCGCGGTTTTCTCTTGTTCGGCGTTGTGAAAATAAATCGCCGAACCATACTGGCCAACGCTGTCAGAATCGCTGACGCAAAAGAATTCGGGATTGTGCGTTCGAAAGAAAGCTTCCACCAATTTCTCGTAACTGACCCGCGTGGGATCATACGTGACCTGACAAACCTCCGAGTATCCCGTGCGATGGGTCGAAACCTGCTCGTACGTCGGATTTTTCAGCGTCCCGCCCATGTACCCGACCATCGTATCCGTGACCCCTTTCACCTGTCGAAAAGCCGCTTCCACGCCCCAGAAGCACCCCGCCCCAAATGTCGCCGTTTCCGTCGCGCGTTCGTTCCCTTGAGTCTGCCCGCCCGCCAAAAGCAGCAATCCAACAACAATCAAGGCGAGCAAAATGAAATGGCGCATTCTCACATCATCACAACGTTTCGATGTCCCATCCGGCAATTCGTTTCGCCCCCTTGACGCTACGAGCGCGACCGCCTAGTATCGGGCCGCAACAACAGGAACACCGCATGGCAGAAATCCAACCTTTTCGAGGAGTGCTTTACAACACCAAACGGGTCAAGGCTGACGACGTTTTGACGCAGCCGTACGACAAGATCACGCCGGAGATGCGCGAACGCTATTTGAAACTGTCGCCCTACAACCTCATCCGCATCGAACTTGGCAAGGAAGAGGCTGGCGACACGGAATCAAACAACAAATACACCCGTGCCCGCGATTTGTATCAGGCCTGGCTGCGCGAGGGCGTCCTGCGGCGCGCCGCGAAACCGGCGTTGTATTATCTCGAGCAATCCTTCGCCGCACCGGACGGCTCCGGCCCGCGAACGCGCAAGGCGCTGATCGCCCGCGTGCGACTCCATCGCTGGGATGAGGGCGTCGTTCTGCCGCACGAACATACGTTGTCCAAACCGAAGGCCGATCGCATCGCGCTCCTGCGCGCCTGCGGGTCGCAGCAAGGCCAGATTTTCATGCTCTACCCGCACCCGCAACGCAATCCCCTGCCCGCCCCAACCAGCGGGCCGGCATTGACCGCAACGGACGATTACGGTGTGGTGAACAAGCTTTGGGAAATCACCGATCCCGCCGCCATCAACGCCGCTCAAGATTCCCTGCGCGAGATAAAGTTCTACATCGCCGATGGCCATCACCGCTACGAAACCGCACTCGCTTTCCGCGATGAATGCCGCGCCGCCGCCGCCAAACCCGACCCGAACGCGCCCTACGAATTCGTCATGGCCACACTGGTTGACATGAGCGACTCGGGATTGGTTGTGCTGCCCACGCATCGAACGGTCACCGATCTCAGCTCATTTCAACCTCAGCAATTCCGCAAGCAACTGGAAAAGAGTTTTGTGATCGAGGCGCACCCATCACTGGAAAGACTGTTGGCGGCGATGAAAACCGGGGGCCCTCTCATCGGGATGCGCGACGCCGGTGGGTTCGCGCTGTTGCGCGCGAAAAACCTCGACGCACTCCGTCCCCTGTTCGCCCACAAGCCTCCCCTCTGGCACACGCTCGACGTCGCCATCCTCCATGTCGGAATTCTGGAAGCCTTCCTCGGCATCGACGAAGTTCGCCTTCGCGACGAGGCCAACGTCACCTACTGGCGCGAACCCGACAAGGCCGCGGGACTCGTGCAGACCGGCCAGGCGCAACTTGCATTTTTCCTGAATCCGACGGACGTTCAGGATGTGAAGGCCATTGCCGACGCTCGCTCGCGGATGCCGCAGAAGAGTACGGATTTTTACCCCAAGCTCCTGTCGGGAATCGTGATCAACGACCTTCGTCCCGATGATGCAACCTGAAGCAGGAGCACGGATGGCCATGTTGCCAATTCGGGAAACAAAACCGCCACAGGGTAAATCCAGCAGGAAAGAAGATCTCCGGTTCGAAATCGCGTTTTTCGAAGGCGTCACCGTTCGCGACCCCGGTTTCGTCGAGGCGCTACAGATCCTCGGCGACGCCTACACCAAGACCGGACAATGGGAAAAGGGACTCCAGATCGACCAGCGGTTGGCGAAACTCTGTGCCGACAATCCGCTCGTATTCTACAACCTCGCCTGCAGCTACTCGTTGCTGAACCGTGTGGATGAGGCGTTTGCCGCGCTCGACCAAGCCGTCAAGTTGGGCTATCAGGACGCCCGCTGGCTCACCAAGGACCCCGACCTCGACAATCTACGCCACGACAACCGATTCGAGAAAATCCGCACCGATCTCTCCAGGAAATCCGATAACCGACCCCATTCAGCAAGCTAGCCGCACCGCTCGCTCGATAATCACCTTTGCCACCTCGATCTTCGGCATCTGCGGCAATCGTTGTATGTCTCCGTCTGCCGTGAGGATGGCGACACGATTCGTTTCGGAGTCGAATGCGCTCGAATCGTTCGCGACGATCAGATCGAGTTTCTTTCTCGCCAACTTCTCGCGCGCGTGCTTTTCCAAATCATTCGTCTCCGCCGCGAAGCCGACCAGCACTTGCGATTTCTTGCGGCGACCCAGTTCTACCAGAATGTCCGGCGTCGGCTCCAGTTCCATCACGCCGCTGAAGAAACCCTTCTGGATCTTGCTGGCTGCCGTGGTCTTCGGACGAAAATCGCACACCGCTGCCGCCATGATGCAAACGTCCACCGAACTGAACCGACCCCACACCGTCTCGGCCATCTCTTGGGCCGTCGTCACCGACACGAATTCGACGCCTTTCGGAGCCGTGAGCGATGTCGGCCCGCTCACCAGCGTGACATCTGATGAAACCGCCAAAGCTGCTTCGGCAATGGCATACCCCATCTTCCCTGACGAGCGGTTGGAAACGTAGCGAATCGGATCGAAAAACTCCCGCGTCGGTCCCGCCGTGATGAGGAAGCGAAGCGGAGTGGAACTCATGGGTGTTTCCGTCTGCGCCGATCCGTCGTTCTACGAAAGCATCTTCTGGATCTTTTCCACAATCTTGTCCACGTCCCACAGCCGGCCGATCCCTTCGTAGCCGCAGGCCAGCAAGCCCTTCTCGGGTCCGATGAATTCGACACCGCGCGACTGCAGAATCTTCACATTGGCCTGCGTCGCCGGATGCAACCACATCTTGCCATTCATGGCGGGCGCGACCAATACTTTTGCTTCAGGCCGCAACGCGAGCGCGATCGTGCTGAGCGCGTCGTCGGCAATGCCGTGTGCGAGCTTGGCGATGACATTGGCCGTCGCAGGTGACACGACCAATATATCCGCCGTGTCCGCCAGTTGCAGATGGCTCGGCCGCCAGTCGCCCTCGCCTTCTTCAAACAAATCGATCGTCACCGGATGCTGCGACAAGGTTTGCAATGTCAGCGGCGTGATGAACCGGGTCGCGTCCTTCGTCATCACGCAAAATACGTCGTGGCTGAGCTTCTTCAGTTTGCTCGCCATGTCCGCGGATTTGTACGCCGCAATCGAGCCGGTAATGCCTAGAAGGATAGTTCGTTTTGCTGCCATGGTTTTCCGTCCTTTGCCACGCGCATGGTCCGACATTTTTCCGCAATCACCACCGATTTCCCATACTCGAAATCATCGTCGAGTGCCCCGCTGACAATCACATAATCATACTCTTTCCAATGCGTCATCTCCTGCTGGGCCAGCACCAGCCGTTTACAGATCACCTCATCACTGTCTGTCCCGCGCCGACGCAACCGCGTCTCCAACAACTCCAGCGACGGCGGCATTAAAAAAATCATGACCAGCGCGTCCGGATAAGCGAACTTCCCGCCGCGCACGCACTGCGCCACCTGCTGGGCTCCCTGCACCTCGATGTCCAGCAGCACGTCGTGCCCCATTGCCAAATGTTCCTCCACAAACCCGCGGGGTGTGCCGTAATGGTTGTTGTTGTATTGCGCATGCTCGAGGAAGTCTCCCGCGGCAATTCTCCGTTCGAATTCTTCCGTGCTCAGGAAAAAGTAATCATGCCCGTTCTGCTCGCCCCCGCGCGGCGCCCGCGTCGTGCAGGATACGGAATAGACAATGTTCGACGACCAATTCAGCAGCCGCTGGCACAACGAACTCTTCCCGCCGCCCGATGGCGCCGAGACGACAATCACCAAGCCGGTCCGCGCCGCTGTTGCGTTGGGCTCGTTCATTCGATGTTCTGGATCTGCTCGCGGATTTTCTCAAGTTCGGCTTTCATCTTCACCACCTGTTGCGAGATTTCCGCGGCATTCGCCTTGGAGCCGATGGTATTGATCTCCCGCCCCATCTCCTGCGCCAGAAAATCCAGCGTGCGTCCGACAGGTTCGGCCAATTTCAGACAATCGCGAAACTGGTTGAGATGGCTGCTCAACCGCGTGATCTCTTCCGAAATGTCGCAGCGATCCGCAAAGAACACCACCTCTTTCACAAGGCGTTCATCATCCAGCGGCACGTCCAGCCCCGCGTCCTTGACCCGCTTATGCAGTTGCTCGCGGTAACGCAAGACGATCTCGGGGGCCGACTTCTTGACCAGATCCAGCCCCTCTTGAAGAAAGTCGAGTCGCTGCGCGAGGTCGTTCGCGAGGAACTTGCCCTCTTTCTCGCGCATCTTGACCAATCCGGCAATCGCCTTGCGTAGCGCCGCTTCCACGCTGGGCCAGACGCTCTCCGCGTCGAAAGTCGCCTCCGCCAACTTCATTACACCGGGCGCGCGCAAAATTGTGTCGAGGGTGAGCGAGCCGTTCAATTTCATTTCCTTTTGCAGCTTCTGAATCGCCCGGTGATACGCTTTCGCCAGCGCCGTGTCCAATTCGACCTGTTCTTCCGCCTTCGCGCTGCTGCGATGGAACGCAACGACCACCATCACCCGCCCGCGCGATAAGTGAGCGTTGATCTCGTCGCGAATCCGCGGCTCGAGCTCGACCAATTCCTTGGCGAGGTTGATCGAGATATCGCTTTGTTTGCGATTGATCGAGTTGAGTTCGACGGTGAATTTGAATCCGTCCTTCGCCGCCTCGCCGCGGCCATATCCGGTCATGGATCTCATGCGTTCCTCATTTCAATCGATAATTGCCCAGCAGCGCGAAGATGGCGGGCCACAAAACAAGCGCGTACACCGACACCCACACGACGAGCAGCAAAAAGTCGTCTTCGACCGTGGGAAACCATTCCCGCGCTTCGACGGTCAATACGACGCCGACAACAATGCCGAAGGCGATCAACCCTTGATGCGCCGCCGGTGTCAGCCGCCAAATCTTGCCGCACCGCGGACAAATCCGTTCCCGTCCCCACAGAGAATGGGCAAAACTTTGCACGAGCGGAACCAATCGTTTTTTGCAGTGGCGGCATCGGAAATAGGGCCTCATAGATTCAACAACCGCGCCATCTGGCTCACATCTTTGTCCCCGCGACCGCTCAAGTTGACAATCACAATTGCGTCGCGACCGATCTTCGTTGCGTTTGCCATCACATACGCGACGGCGTGCGCTGATTCGAGCGCCGGAATGATGCCCTCGCTCCGCGAACAAAACTGGGCGGCCTCCAGCGCCTGACGGTCCGTCGCGTACGTATACTCGATTCGCTTTAGGTCGCGCAAATAGCTGTGCTCGGGGCCAACTGCCGCATAGTCCAATCCCGCCGAAACGGAATGCGTGAGCATGATCTGGCCGTCATCATCCTGCAGCACGAAGGTCCGCGTCCCCTGCAACACCCCGACCGAGCCGCCCTTCTGAAACCGCGCCGCGTGCTTGCCCGCGTGGATGCCTTCGCCACCGCCTTCAACGCCGACCATCCGCACGCCCTTGTCCTTGAGGAACGCGTGGAACAACCCGATGGAATTGCTGCCGCCGCCGACGCACGCCACCAGCTCGTCCGGCAACTGCTCTTCCTTTTCCAAAATCTGCCGCCGCGCCTCGCGCCCGATCACCGCCTGGAAATCGCGCACCATCATCGGATACGGGTGCGCCCCCAGAACGCTGCCGAGGATGTAGTAGGTGGTGCGCACGTTCGTCACCCAATCGCGCATCGCCTCGCTGATGGCTTCCTTCAGCGTCTTCTGCCCGGCGTTGACCGCACGCACTTCCGCACCCAACAGCCGCATCCGGTACACATTCAGCGCCTGACGCTCCATGTCCACCGCGCCCATGTACACCACGCACTCCATGCCAAACATCGCGGCCACCGTCGCCGTGGCCACGCCATGCTGACCGGCCCCGGTCTCGGCAATTACGCGACGTTTCCCCATGCGCCTGGCCAGAAGCACCTGGCCGATGGTGTTGTTGATCTTGTGCGCGCCCGTGTGGAGCAGGTCCTCGCGCTTGAGATAAATCTTCGGCCCGCCCAGTTCGCGCGTCATGCGTTCGGCAAAATACAGGGGCGTCGGGCGACCGCAATACTCGCGCAGATAATACGCGATCTCGTCGCGAAACCGTTTGTTGCGTCGGGCCTTCTCGTACTCGCGGGCCAATTCGTGCAACGGCTCCATCAACGTCTCCGGCACAAACATGCCGCCGTACGGCCCAAAGTGCCCATGTTTGTCCGGTACGGTTGTCAGGTGCTCTTGCACAATTCGATGAATCTCCGCAATTTCTCCGGGTCCTTCTTGCCGGGCACGCGTTCCACGCCGCTCCCGACGTCCACAGCATACGGCCGCACGCGGCGGATGGCTTCCTGAACGTTGGCCGTCGTCAGTCCTCCCGAAAGGATGATCGGCGGTCCAATCTCCTTCGCTTTCAGCGCCAGCGACCAATCGAACGTCTTGCCGGTGCCCCCGCGCGATTCGTCAGTGTAGGTATCCAGCAACAGAGCGTCAACATCGTACTCAGTGGCGGCGCGCAGCGATTCTTCGTCGCGCATCCGGATAGCCTTGATCGATTTCGCCGCAAACTTCTGGCAGAATCCCGGTGGCTCGTCCCCATGAAATTGCAGCGCATCCAGCAGGCATTCGTCCAGCGCCTTCTCGATCTCGTATTCCAACTCGTCCACGAATACGCCGACCTTTGTCACGAACGGCGGCAGCGCGTTGCAGATGTTGGCCGCTTCGCTCACCTTGATGTAGCGTGGGCTTTTCGAATAAAAAATAAACCCCAGCGCGTCCGCGCCCAACTCGACCGCCAGTAACGCGTCGTTCAGATTCGTGGTGCCGCAGATCTTGATCTTCGTGCTCATCGGCCCATAAGTTCATGAACTTTCGACTCAATGTTCCCACTACGCATGAGCGATTCGCCGACGAGAATCGCGTCCGCGCCGGCTTTAGCGACTCGTTCAACATCAACCCGCCCATGAATGCCGCTCTCGGCCACAATCGTGTACTTGCCGCACATGCCCCGCCGAAGTTTGGCCGCCAGCTTCTCCGTCGTCGCCAGGCTCACGGAAAAATCACGCAGATCGCGATTGTTCACCCCGATAATTTCGGCCCCGGAAACAACGGCTCGATCCAACTCTGTTTCATCGTGCACCTCCACCAAAGACGCCAGATGCAACTGCGCCGCCAACTCCCAGAAGTCCTTGAGTTGGTCGTCATCCAGAATCGCCACGATCAACAGAATCGCATCCGCGCCATGGGCAACCGATTCGTATATTTGCAACTCGTTGATGATAAAGTCCTTCCGCAACAGCGGCAACTTTACCGCGTCGCGGATTTGTTGCAGGTATTCGACCCGTCCTTGAAAAAACTTCTCGTCGGTGAGCACCGATAGCGCGGAAGCCCCGCCATCTTCATAGTCGCGTGCAATTCGGATCGCATCGAAGTTTTCCTGAATCACGCCCGCCGATGGCGACGCCTTCTTGATCTCAGCAATGAGCGCCATCCCGTTGTCGGGACGCAGCGCACCCGCGAAGTCGCGAAACTCCTTCCGCGCCGCCGCTGCTTGCTTCAGCTTATCCGCCTGCGGTTTCAGCTTCGCCACCTCGAGTTTCTTCTCGGTAACAATTTTATCGAGGATGTTCATCCGATGTCTGTCAGCATGAGATGCACGACGAGTTATTCCTCGTCCGTCACGCCCTGCTTGCGTGTGCGCGGTTGGCCCGCCTTGAGCCAGGCGCCGATGAATGGATGCAGGTTGCCGTTCATTACACCTTGCACGTCACTGGTTTGGTAGCCCGTGCGCAGATCCTTCACCATCTGATACGGCTGGAACACGTAACTGCGAATCTGGTTGCCCCAGGCGATCGCGCCCTTCTCCCCGTAATATTTTTCCATCGCCGCCCGTTTCTCATCCTGCTGTTTCTCGTAAAGGCGCGCTTTCAACATCTTGATCGCCAGTTCGCGGTTCTGATGCTGGCTGCGTTCGCTCTGGCATTGGACAACAATGCCCGTCGGAATATGCGTCATGCGCACCGCCGTCTCGACCTTGTTCACATTCTGTCCGCCACGACCACCGGAACGGAACGTGTCCACCTGAACCTCTTCCATCTTGAGTTCCACCTCGTCCGTCTCGCTCAATTCCGCGACCACGTCCACGCTGGCAAACGATGTGTGCCGGCGTTTGTTCGAGTCGAACGGCGAAATCCGCACGAGTCGATGCACACCGCGCTCCGCTTTGAGATAACCGTAAGCGCACTCTCCCGTGACCAGCATCGTGGCGCTCTTGATGCCGGCTTCGTCACCGGACTGGATATCCACCAGATCGACCTTGAACCCGCGCGTCTCGCAGTAGCGTTGGTACATTCGCAGCAGCATGTTTGCCCAATCGCAGCTCTCGGTGCCGCCTGCGCCCGCGTGGATGCTGAAGATGGCGTTGGAGTTGTCATGCTCCGCGCCGAGGAGGTTCTCCAGCTCGAACTGATTGAACTTCTGCTCGGCGGCGGTGACTTCCGTGCTGATCCCCTGTTCGGTTTCGCCGAGATCGATCAGCACTTCCGCATCGGAGATGTTCTGGTCGAGAGCGGCGAGTGTGCCCAGCTTGCGACGAATCGTGTTCGCCTCATCCAGAACGCTGCGGGCTTTGTTTTGATCGGCCCAGAATGTCGAGCCGGCCATGATATTTTCTAGCTCGACCAGGCGCGAGCGCTGTTTGTCGACGTCAAAGATACCTCCTCAACGCCTGATGGCGTTCGCGCAAACTGCTGACTTTTTCCTTCAGCTCTTCAATCATGGCACCGCTAACTCACCATATCATGCGTGGAATGTCAACCTGCGTGCGGACGGCGCAAAATAAGCGAGCCGCAGGCGGGCAACGTAACCACCCCCGTCAGATTCTTGCCGGTGACCATGTTGGACAGGGGCTCCCGGCCAAGGTTTACCTTGCGGGTGGCCGGTTGGAAGTTCAGCAGAAACACAAAGTCGTCCTTGCCGTCCGTGCGTACTTGCGAAGTGACCCCCTTGGGTAATTTCGTGTCGAGCACCCGCCTCAGACCGAGCTTGCGTATGAGCCCACCGTAGAAATCATCGTGGAACCGGTCATCATTGCGCGAGGCGATGTAGTACGCCCGCCCCTTGCCAAATTCGTTCACGGTCAGCGCTGTCTGCCCCTTGTAGAAGTCCGCGCCGTATCTCGCCAATACATGGGCCGACCCCGCGTGAACGAGATCGCACAGTTCGCGCGTCTGGTAACGGCCTGACAGTCCGAGTCCGTTCTTCGCGGCCGGAATCACCACATTCGTCTGGCCGTCGTGGAGAGCGTCGATTTCCTCGGCCCAAATGCCCAGGACATTTCGCAGCGGCCCCGGGAATCCTCCCAGGAAGCAAAGATCACTCTCATCGACGATGCCGCTCCAGTACGTCGCCACAAACGTGCCGCCTTTCCTGACAAACTTTTCGATCCTCTCCGCGACGCCCGGCCGCACCATGTACAGCATCGGAGCGATCAGGAACCGGTAGCTTGCGAAATCGCTGTCCATGCTGATCACGTCCACCGGCACGCCACGCGACCAGAATGGTCGATACTGCGCGACGCACGTCCCGCCGTAGTCGCGCCGTTTCCGCGACAATCCCTGCAGATCGTCAATCGCCCACTCGTTCTCCCAGTCGTAGATGATGGCAACCTCGGGATGGACGGTCGTGCCGATAACCGCGTCGAGCTTCTCCAGAATCTGGCCGACCTCCGCCACGTCCCGGAACACACGTGTATTTTCGTGACCGACGTGGTCAACGACCGCACCGTGGAATTTCTCGAATGAGCCCCGGCTCTTGCGCCATTGGAAGTATTGTGCCGTGTCGGCGCCGTGGGCCACCGCCTGCAACGACGAAAGCCGGTGCATACCCGGGCGTTTGAGCTTGCACACTTCCTGCCAGTTCACGTTGCTCGGTGTGCTCTCCATCAGCATGAATGGTTTGCCACCCTTCAGGCAGCGATAAATGTCGTGGATGAAGGCGACGGCGCTTCCCAGCCGCCAATCTTCTTCCAATCCGTGCCACGCCGGATAGCTGTCCCAGGAAACAACGTCCAATTCCGGCGCCATTTTCCAGTAGTTCAGGCCCGAGTATGTCCCCATCATGTTTGTCGTCACCGGCACGTTCGGCGTCACCTCGCGAAGCGGCGCAATCTCGTTCTTCATGAAATCAATGGTCTGATGCGTGACGAATCGCTTCCAATCGAGGTTGAGACCGTGAATCGCCCATTCACCATGCGGGGCCGGGGATTCAATTTGCGACCAATCGGTGTAGGTGTGGCTCCAAAACGCCGTCCACCATGCCTCGTTCAGCGCCTCCAGCGACCCGTACCGTTCTTTCAGCCACGCGCGGAACGCCTCCTGACAGAGCGCGCAGTGGCATTCGCCGCTGTATTCGTTCGAGACGTGCCAAACAAGCAACGCCGGGTGGTTTGCGTATCGCTGCCCGAGTTGGTGATTGATCAACGCCGTCTTTTCGCGATAAACGGGCGATGTGTAACAGTGATTGTGTCGGGCGCCGTGCCGGATGCGCGTGCGGTCAGCATTCACCCGCAAAACTTCCGGATACTTCTGCGACATCCACGCGGGACGCGCCCCGCTGGGCGTGGCGAGGACGGCAAACACGCCGTGATTGGCGAGGTCATCTATCACTTGATCCAGCCAATCGAAGGTAAACCGGCCCTCCTCGGGTTCGAGTGCAGCCCACGAGAAGATCCCCACCGACATCGCATTGCAGTGCGCGAGCTTCATCAACCGCATGTCTTCCTTCAGCACCTCGGGCGCGTGCAACCATTGCTCGGGATTGTAATCCCCGCCGTGAAGGAAATGCGGGCACTTCGGATTGATCGGTGGATAGCGCTTCGTCATGGCGAACGCTCAACTAGCACGTTTCGCCCGCGGGCCTTTCGGTGTGTCTTCAACCACCCAGCCCTGCTTCGCCAGTTGATCACGAATCTCGTCAGAGCGCTTGAAATTCTTCGCCTTGCGGGCCCCCTGCCGCTCTTCGACAAGCCGCTGAATATCCGACGGAACCTCAGACTTTGTCGGCATGCCGAAACCGAGTACGCCATCGATTCGTTTCCACGTGGCGAGAATCCCGGAAGCTTCCTCCGCCGTCAAAGCTCGTTTGTTGGTCTGGCGAACGAATTCGAAAATAGCCCCAAGCGCGGCGCTGATATTCAAATCGTCATCCAACGCTGCCTCGAATTCCGGCAACAGCGTTCCGTCGTAACTGCCGGAACAGGAGCCAGCGATCTCCTGTAACTTCAAGAGAAAGTCGTCCATTCGTTGCAGCGCTGATCGGGCAGCCTGTAGACCGTCGAACGTGAAATTCAGTTGCTCGCGATAATGCGCCGAGAGCAGCACGTAGCGAATTTCGCGGCCTGTCCACCCCCTTGCGAGCAGGTCGCGCAGTGTGTAGACATTATTGAGCCGCTTGCTCATCTTTCTGCCTTCGACCAATAAATGCGAGTTATGCAACCAATAACGAGCAAGCGGTTTGCCCGTGACTGCCTCACTCTGGGCAATCTCATCCTCGTGATGTGGGAAAATCAAGTCCTCGCCGCCACAGTGGATGTCGAAGGTTTCCCCAAGATGTTGCATGCTCATCACACTGCACTCGATGTGCCACCCGGGACGACCATCGCCCCACGGTGACGGCCACTTCACGTCGCCGTCTTTTTCATCCCATGCCTTCCACAAAGCAAAATCGGCCATCTCCTCCTTGTCGTAGTCATCGCTCTTGATGCGCGCCATCGCCGTGCTCTGGTCACCGACCTGTCGATGGGAGAGCTTGCCGTAGTCGGAAAACGATTTGATCGAGTAGTAGACACATTTGTCGTCGCCGACATAGGCGTGATTCTTCGCAATGAGCTTCTTGATTAACGCAATCATCCCGTCGATGGATTCTGTCGCGCGCGGGGTAATGTGGGCGCGCTTGATGTTGAGCGCGTCGAGATCTTCAAAGAACCGCGCGGTGTAGGAGTCAGTGAGTGCCTTCAGTGTCTCACCTGATTCCCGCACCTTGGTAATGATACGGTCTTCAACATCGGTGATGTTCATCACGTGCTTGACGTCGTACCCGCGGTATTCCAGCCAGCGCCGTAGGAGATCATCAAACGCAAACGCCCGGAGATTGCCGATGTGCACCGCGCTGTAAACCGTCGGACCACACGTGTACATGCCCACGTGCGGAGGATTTATCGGGACAAACTCCTCTTTGCGCCGCGTCAGCGTATTGAAGAATTGCAGGGCCATGACGCGTTACATCTCCACGCTCGCGATGGCCACAACCACAATGCCTTCCTTACGACCCGTGAATCCCATGTGCTCGCTCGTCGTCGCTTTGATGCCGACTTGCGTCGGGGCGACACCCAGATGTTTTCCGAGAACTTCCTGTATCTTGGGAATGTGCGGGGCCATCTTTGGCGCCTCGGCAATGATCATCGCGTCCACGTTGTTAATCCGACCGCCCGCCTTGCGCACGCGCTCGGCGCTTTCACGTACGATGACCATGCTGTCGAGATTTTTGAACTTCATGTCCGTGGGCGGGTAATATTTCCCGATGTCGCCCAGCGCCATCGCACCCAACAGCGCGTCCGCGATGGCATGCGCCAGCACATCCGCGTCGCTGTGACCTTCCAAACCGACCTCGTGCGGGATCTCAACGCCACCAATGATGCATTTGCGTCCCGCCGCAAACCGATGCACGTCGATTCCAATGCCAACACGGTTCATAGAGCGTGGGAGAATAGCATCACTGCCTCTGGTGAAGCAATGCTTCCGCAATGGCCAAATCCGATGGCGTGGTGATTTTCAAATTGAGAAACGGCGTTTCGACCAAATGAACCTTCTCGCCCAGCAACTCCACCGCGGCGGCTTCATCGGTGACGACGATCTTTTTCTCCAAGACCTTCGCGTACGCATCCCGCAGAAGGCTGTATTTCACCGTTTGCGGCGTTTGCACCGCCCATAATTTGGTGCGATCCACCGTCCGAACCACCGTCTTGTCCTCGTTGGCCTCCTTGAGAGTGTCCACAACCTTGGTCGCGGCGATGCCGGTCCCGAACGCCCGGGCGCTGGCTATCGTGGATTCAATCAACGCGGGCGTGACCAGCGGCCTGGCTCCATCGTGGACCGCCACAATATCCGTGCGGGACTCGCAGGCTCTCAATCCGTTGCCGACCGAGTCCTGGCGTTCGGTGCCGCCATCGGCGAACGCGGCCACCTTCTTGAATCCAAACTCCCGGACGATCTGCTCCGCTTGTTGGGCGTAATCGGGTCGCCGCACCAGAACCACCGCGTCAATCGCCGGGCACTGCTCAAACGCCGCGAGCGAGTAGTACACCAGCGGCTTGCCGAGAAGTTCGATGAATTGTTTGTTGTGACCGCCGCCCATCCGCGTCGAGCGGCCACCGGCCAACACGATTGCCGAAACCATATTCGGCAGACTAACAAAACTCCGTTGATCGGAGCAAGCTTACCCCGCTCCGACTGTGGACGGCTCCGGCTGCGGCTCGCTCTCAACAACAGTTTGGCTCCCGCCGGGAAGCTCGGCGAACGCCATGCGTCCCGCGGCGGTTTGCAGCACGCTGCTAATTGTCACCTCCACCTCGTGCCCCAGAAGTCGCCGAGCCCGGTTGACCACGATCATCGTGCCGTCGTCCAGATACGCGAGGGCCTGCTGCGGTTCGCGCCCTTCCTTGAGGAGGCGAACCGAGAGGGTCTCACCCGGTAAAACAACTGGCCGCAACGATTTCGCCAGGTCGTTGAGATTAAGCACCTTGACATGCTGCAATTCGGCAATGCGACTGAGGTTAAAATCATTTGTCAGGATTTCTGCGGGAAGCATTTTCGCCAACTGCACCAACTTGCCGTCTACTTCCTTGATGTCGGGCACTTCATTCTCATGAAACTTCACTTCCACGCGCGGATTGAGCTGCAGCATCTTGAGGACTTCGAGGCCGCGCCGCCCGCGCGCCCGCTTCACGTCGTCGGCGGCATCGGCGATATACTGCAATTCGTTAAGGACAAACCGCGGGACGATGAGCACCGCGTCGAGAAACCCTGTCGTGCAGACATCCTGAACGCGACCGTCGATAATAATGTTGGTATCGAGCAACACGAGCCGTTCGGGTTTGTTTTCTCGCATGAACTTCACGTAGGGAATGACGAGGTTGAACTCGTCCTTGGCGCGGTAGGCAATGACCATCGCCAGGTAGGAGCAGACCACGTACATGGCGATTTGCGCGATCAGCTTCGGCTCCTCGTCGATGAATTTGAACAGAACCGAGTTGCCAATGAAGTAGCTGACGGTGAACCCGACCAGAATGCCGAACGAGGCGGCGGACAGCCCGCGCAGCGAAAAGCCCTTGAGCGCCTTGTCGACGCCGATAAATAGGCCTCCGCCCGCCAACCCGATCAGGATCGCCAAGAGGGGATGCTCCGCCCACTGGTCGTGTAATTGGGAGATGGACCAACTCCCCAGCACGCACAGGATCAGAAAAAACAATCTCAGCATCAACAGCGTCATGGCTCTAAACCTCCTTCCGCCACTCAATAAATGAGCATGTTTGGGGCCAGTGCTCCTTCCCCATCGCCGTGGCTGCGGTGACAAATCGTCCCATAAAACCACGCGCTGGCACCCCGAATGTTCACGTGGTCCACCGCCTTTCACGCGCGTTGGCAGCCAGCGTCGGCGGATAGTCGGAAAACCGAAGCCTGCTCCGATCTCGGCGGTGCCACCTGCCCCGACCGGAAAGTCGGGGTCGTGGCCAATTATGAACACCGAACGAAACCATTCTAGGCCATCTGCCGAGCCAAAGATGCCGCGCCGATCTTTGAATCAAAAGAGCCGTGTAATCGGTGCAAAACGCCACCAACTACCCCCGAACGAAGCCAAGTGACAAAATGGCGCACTTGCATCTCTAACAATCTGTCCCTCAAGCCAATCCACAACCTCTAACACTCCAAAAAATTGGCTTCGTTTGGCAGAATTACATATTATGGGGGGCAGTCCCCCCTCAAGCCGCACTCGGCGAGTGCGGACTGCCCTTCCGTATTGGGCAGCCGGCACGGCTGCCGTCGTACCGTCACCATGTCCCTATCTCCTCGCCCCTTGGGGGAGAGGATCAAGGTGAGGGGTCTTGCCGTCTCCCCTTTCCCCTATGTCAAAGAACAACCAAACCGCGCCGAATATACACAATCGGATATCTACTGTCCAGTCCTTTTTCACTAGCGGATACCCCGACCCTTAATCCGTCGCGCCGATCTCCCCTGAATTGTAGCGCAAGCGGGCCGCTTCCCCTCGCCCTTCCCAAGGGAGAGGGTCGGGGTGAGGGTCGTTCCCCATTCCGCCATCAACCATCCGCTGCGCCCCCCCACTTTCACCCTTCTCTCCCGCCCCAACCTCTGGCACACTGCCCCCGGCCCTATGACGTGGCCCCAATTCAAGAAAAAGTGGTCCCGCTACTCCGGCAAGGAATCGTCTTCCGTTGTGCGAGGCTCCCCCGCTGTGCGAGGGTCTCCCGACCCCGCACATCCCATGACCGAAGGTCTCCCGCGCCAAGCGCGAGGATGAAAAGATTCGGTGCCCTATGGCCAATCCCGAACATCTCGCGATCCTCCAACAAGGCGTTGAGGCTTGGAATCGGTGGCGCGATGAGAATCCCGGCATCGCGCCGGACCTCAGCGGCACGGACCTCAACCGCGCAAACCTCATTGGCGCGAATCTCTACTACGCGGACCTCAGCCTCGCGAAACTCAGCCGCGCAGACCTCCACGGCGCGAACCTCAGCCGCGCGAACCTCATCTCCGCGAACCTCAGCGACGCGGACCTCAGCCTCGCGAACCTCGGCTACGCGCACCTCAGCGGCGCGGACC
>Ga0187875_10000238_pt1 | contig 50173 bp, 37 predicted proteins | sample June2016WEW_17_1_2_FD_132978 | JGI IMG/M metagenome (GOLD analysis project Ga0187875, IMG submission 132978) | Peatland microbial communities from SPRUCE experiment site at the Marcell Experimental Forest, Minnesota, USA - June2016WEW_17_10 | ecosystem: Environmental > Terrestrial > Soil >...
CGGCGGCCGTTGAAGATGACGCGCAGCAGTTGGATCTACTTCGCGAGCGACTTCCCGGCGGATCGCTTCCGCCGTTTTTTTTCCTGCGGCGTCTGCTCGGTCTGTTGCAGCGACCGCAAACGGCCGAGCGTTCGATTGACCTCGACCAATTTGCCGGTCAAAGACTGAAACCGCCGGAACTCGGCGATCTCCGCTTCGGCCTTGCGCACGGCTGCTGGGGAGGCAAGATCCTGCGTAGCGGTCTTCCCGCCGATCTTCTCGGTGAGCTGAAAGTGCGGACCATGTCCAGGGTCATTGGGTTTGGCGCAATGACACCCCGGTTTTCCGCAGCGGCGAGTGGCGCTGGTGATGGAACCTGGTTGGAAGTCGCCGAGTTCGGAGATCTGTCGGAGCAGCGTGGATCGGTCGTCAATCAAGGTGGAAAGCGGATCAGTCATGCGGTTCTCCTTCTTACCGTCTTTCGTACTTTAAGATTCGGGCCCCAAAAAAGAAAACCCTCATCCCGTCACTTCCACGTCGCGCACCCCATGGCGTGCCGCACGTTGACCGGGAGCGAGGCCATACGTTAGGATAAGAGTGCGGGGTGGAGCAGTCTGGTAGCTCGTTGGGCTCATAACCCAAAGGTCGAAGGTTCAAATCCTTCCCCCGCAACCAAAACTCCTTCCTAATCAATAACTTCCAAGAAAAGCAAAAAAGGCAAAAAAGAGCTTGCTACCAGACTCTTCGAACTGCGGCCGAATTCAGGCCTCGTGAACCGCATCTACTTCGTTCCAACGACCCGCTACCACAAGGGCGGCGCCGCGCGGTCGACACGCGCCGAAGCACTGATTTTCCAGGTGTTTTTGGAGGTTAAGCTTAACCAGATCTGTAAATCCGATTAGCGGACATCGCTGCAGGCTGGCGCCTGAAAGGGAGAGACCTTTGGGTCCAAAGCCCAACGGTCTTGGTTTCAGTTCTTTGTAAGTGGATTCGCTGCTGGATATCGGCATCGCAGGCGATTTAGCTCCGGTGATGGCCAAGGGACACGTTGTTTCAATGACTCCGCACGGTCAGATCATTTCACGGGCCGATTTTGGCCGCGCATGCTGATCGCCTCACCAGGCGGTCAATCGCGCCCGCACCTGAGCTGAGGGCACTCGGAGTTCTACCGAAGGGGATAGCAGTTCGAAAGTGGGAGCCATTCCCTCAACAGTTAGTCGACCGTTGAACTGGCGACGCACCTAGCAGGGAATGGAGGCTTCAAGCTCTTTTGTCAGTAGACCCCGATTGGGGTTGCAGCCGGCGCGTCAGGCGCCCAGTTGGCGCAGGACGGTAGCGTGATCGAAGTATACCTTCTCGCAGACCAGGAGGTCGCCTTCGAACACGAAAATGCACGCGGCCTGAACTTCCATCCGGTTTCCGGTGGCGGTGATACCGGCCCACGGTCCGCGGTGCGTGCCGCCGAAGCGGCATTCCACAATCACGGCGTTGTCGGCATGATGCACCGCGATCTGCTCCAGCCAGAAATCCGGAAACGCGCCCAGCATTTGGGTCAGCAAGCCGTGCACCGCCTCCCCGCCATCCACCACGGCGCCCATAGCCGGCACCTCATAGCGGGGATGATGAAACGTCGCCAACGCCGCCGCCACGTTGTGCTGGATCGTTTCCGCCTCGATATGGGCTTTCACCACGGCGTCCCGCCGTGCCCGCAGGTCTACTATGTTCTCGGTCGTCATTTGTCTCTCCTTACGAATTGCCTGTTTTTGCATCTGTTGGAGCTGGAAGCCGCTGATCTGACGATGAACTCTGACGGCCCGGCACCCCGAGCGAGCCAGCGCGGATCTCCGGGACCTCGAGAATTCGAATGCCTTCCGGCGGCCGCTCCACTGCCAGCGCCATAGTTTGAGTCATTTGCGAAAGGGTGACCAATCCCAGCCGGCGTGCCGAATCGCGGGTTGCCGGCAGTGCTCCCAACATCCAGTAAAGCGGCGCCAGCACAAGAGGCCACCGCCGGCCGGGCCCCAACACGTACCAGGGCCGCAAAATGGTGGCGTTCAGGCCGGCTGCGCGTATGAATTCCTCGACGTTGGAACGCACCGCGATGTATTCTCTCATCATGGGCGCCGGGTGGGCCACGCTTACGTATACGAAGTGGCGGATAGCGGCAGCCCGTGCGGCATGCACGGCGGCCGTAGCGGCCGGCAGATCGACCTGACGGAACAGCGCCGCTTTGGCCGGGCTCGGGTGGCTGACGCCCACCAGGTGCACGAGCGTGTCGGCCTCGCTGAGCAGGTTGCGATAACTCGCGTAATCCAGCGGATCGCCGATGGCGGTTCGGCAGCCGGCAGTCACGCGGTTTTCCGAGCCCGCACGAACCAGGGCACAAACCCGGTGGCCGCGGGAGAGCAGAGCCGCGGCTAGATTCCGCCCCAAGAACCCCGTCGCACCGCTGATCCAGACGCTTGCGCTGCAGGGTTCCCGCGGAAAACCTGAGTTCATCTTTCCCTCCGCATTTTCATTACGCCGGCCGCGCGCTATCGGATTCAGGGACATGCCGGTAGTACGCGCTGCGCCGGGCGAACAGATTCAGGCTGGCCGGGAAAGACGCCTCCGATGGCATATAATACCGGGATCATGCGGTTCGTGCGGAGGATGTGCGCACTCGGCGCGTGGAGCTGGCTTCTGGCACAGGGGCCGGACCAATCCGCGCCCGCCGATCGCGCCCGCCGGCTGATGGAGGACGCCGGGAAGCTGGCGGACCAGCGCACCGGCAAGGCGATGGAACAGGCCATCGCCGAATATCGGCAGGCTGCTCCGCTATGGCATGAGCTCCACGACACGGCACAGGAAGCCAAGGCGCTGGAACAGATCGGGGTGCTGTCTCTCCGGCTCGGAAACTTCAAGGTGGCGCTGGAGAATCTGAGTGCCGCTCTGCCGATGTTTCAATCCGTCGGAGACAAGCAGGAAGAGCAGGGCGCGTTGAATAATATCGGCCTGGTCGAATCGCGGCTTGGCAACCAGCGCCGGGCGATTGAAGTGGAGGAGCAGTCGCTGCGGCTGGCGCAGGAGATCGGTAATCGCAACGAAGAAGCGGTGGTGCTCAATAACCTTGGCTTGGCGTACCACGAGCTGGGCGAGGAGCGGCAGGCGATCGGCGAGTTCGAGAAGGCATTGGCGATCCAGCACGAGCTGGGGAACGTTGCCAACGAGGGGGCAGCCTGGAGCAACCTGGGTGCGATTCATTACACCCAGGGCGATCTCGACGAATCGCTGGGGGCCTTTGAGCGGGCGCTCGAGTTACGAAAACAGGGAAACGATCGCCGAGGCGAGGCCAACACCACGGGCAAAATCGCCGTTCTGCGCCATGCCTTCGGCCAGGATGAGGAAGCGCTGGAGTTATTTCAAAAGGCCCTCGAGATCGACCGCGAGGTAGGCGATCACTCTGAAGAATCCACCGCGACCATGAACCTGGGCAGCGTCCTGATGGCGCTGGCCCGCTACCCGCAGGCGGTGGAGACTTTCGACCGCGCGATGCGCCTCCAGGAGCAGTGGGGGAAGACCAAGGACTGGGGGAACCAGCTCAGCGCCAAGGCGGTGGCGCTCACCGCCACGGGGCAATACGAAGCCGCCCAGAAAGCACTTGCCGACGCGCTGGCGGCGCAGCGGTCGATGGAAAACCGCCGCGGTGAAGCCGAGTCCCTCGCGCGCCTGGCCGCCTTGCAGCTTTCGCGCGGGAATCCCGGTGATGGCGTCCAGCCGGCCACCGACGCGGCGCGGATCGCCGCGGAGATCGGGGAGAAGCGATCGCGCGCCGAAGCCCTATACCGGCTGGCGCGCTGCCAGAAAGCGCTCGGCCATGAGCAAGAAGCGCTGACGGCGATCGACGAAGCTCTGGGTCTTTCAGAAACCGTGCGCGCGGGCGTACCGGACTACGACCTGCGCGCCGCCTTTTTTTCCACGGTTCGCGATCAGTACGACCTGAAAGTCGCGCTTCAGGTCGCGGTGGGCGATGTGACCGGCGCGTTTGAAACCGCGGAAGCATCCCGCGCGCGGTCGCTCTACGATTTGTTGCGCCATCGCCTGCCTTCCGGTACGGCACCGGATACCGGCAAAGCGTCCCTGGTCGAACTCGCCAGGGAGCTTGACGCGAAGACCGTGGTGCTCGAGTACAGTCTGGGCCGCGACGCCAGCTACGTGTTCGTTGTGACCTCGGAAGGAACCCGCGCGGTGCCGCTCGGGGGACGCGCCCAAATCGAAGCCGTGGCCCGCAAGCTCTATGCCGCGTGGAGCGCTCGCCAGGATTCGCCCGCCGATTGCGAGGCACTCAGCCAGATGCTGCTCGCACGGGTTCGGGACGATATCCGCGGCAAGCGCGTGGTAGTGGTTCCGGACGGCGCCCTGGCCTACATCCCGTTCGATGCGCTTTTCTCCAGTCGCGGCCGCCGATTGATCGAGGATAACGACGTAGTCGCGGTGGTTTCGCTTTCCAGTCTGAAACTGATGCGGGATCGAACCAGGGACCGCCGGCCGGCGTCCAAGCTGGTCGCGGTGTTTGCCGATCCGGTGTTCAGCAACAGCGATCCGAGAGTGCGGCCGGAGGTCGAGGCGCCGACCAAGGCGGCCCGCGGCGCGGAGTTAACTCGGTCCGCCGGCGACGCCGGACTTGCCGATATGGACCGGCTGGTTTCCAGCCGCCGGGAAGCCACGGCCATTTCCGCGCTCGCGCCGGAAAAGCAGCGTTGGGAGGCGCTCGATTTCGACGCCAGCCTCGCCGCGGTCCAGGATCCCAGGCTGGCGGATTATCGCATCGTCCACTTTGCCACGCACGGCATGATGAACAGCCGCGATCCGCGGCTTTCGGGCCTGGTATTCTCTCTGGTGGACCGGCAGGGACGGCCGCAGAACGGTTTTCTGCGGGCCGACGAGGTGGCGAATCTGAAACTGGGGGCCGATCTGGTGGTGCTGAGCGCCTGCCAGACCGCGCTCGGAAAGGAACTGCGCGGCGAAGGACTGCTCGGTCTGGCGCGCGGATTTATGTATGCCGGCGCACCGCGCGTCATCGCCAGTCTGTGGAGGGTGGCGGACTCGGCAACGACGGATCTGATGTCCGGTTTTTACCAGGCGCTGCTGGGCTCGCACGTGCCGGCCAGCGAAGCGCTGCGATCGGCCAAGCTCCGGCTGATGCGAAATCCGCTGCGTTCGGCGCCTTACGATTGGGCTGGATTCTCGCTCGAAGGCGACTGGAGATAGGGCTGGGGGCGGCAACCCCGCCGGCTACCGCAAGGTCACCTGGAACGGCAGGCGCGCCAGCGTTTGATCACCCGCCAGCAACACCACCACGTAACGCCCAGGCGACAGAAGCTGGCCGGGAATGGTCAGCCCGGTGGAATCCGCGTTGCCAGCGGGCAGATTAGAGGCAGTCCAAATCGTCTGTCCGGATGCGTTTCGAAGTTCGGCGGCCGAAGCTTGGCGGACCAGATCGGCCGGCAGCGCCAGGACGACCGCGTGAGCTCCGCGCGGAACCGCCAGTTGCTTCAACGTCCCGCCGCCCCCGTCGCCACGCTCCAAATCGAGCGCGAAGATGGGCACTGCCTCAGGGGACGCGTCGCCCCTCAGCCTGGCTGCCGCCTCGCGCCAGGCAGCCGAGGAGCGCTGTTCCTCGGCGAGGAGCGAGGCTGTCGCAGCCTGCCTGGCGCGCGATTCCGACAGTTCGCGATACCAGATCAATCCGGGAACCAGCGCAAGCACGATCACTGCCGCGGCCAACGCCCTTCCCTGCCAGGAGACGACGGGCCGGGCCCACAACGGCAGCGGACGGAGCGCCGGCGTCCGGCGGTCCCCAGAGGCGGCAATCGCGAGCACCCGCCCGCGTAGCGCGCGCGGCGCTTCGGGGCCATCGAGGATGGCGCCCATCGAATAGGCCCGCGCGTACGCCTGGCGCAAACCTTCGGTGCAGGCCGCGCAACCGCGGTCCAAGTGCGCGCGGAGCTCACGGCTATCGGGCTCACCCATGGTTCCCATCGCGTACAGCAAATAGTCGGGTCGCAGTTCTTCACAAGTCATCGGTTTTCGGACCCCAGGCTTTCCCGCATCCGCAGCATCGCCCGCCGCATCCAGGTTTTCACCGTGCCGAGGGGCTGGCCCATGCGTTCGGCGATTTCGGGTTGCGACATGCCTTCGAAATAGGCCAGCTCGATGGCTACGCGCTGGTCGGCACTGAGCTGTTCCAGCGCGCGCTTGACCTGCCGCGCCATGTCGAAATTCAGCGCCTCGGCCGGAAGACCCACGAACCGCGCGGGATGCTCGGTCTCATTCAACTCCATCATGTTCGCGCCGCGGCGCGACTGTGCACGAAGATAATCGAGGGCGCGATTGCGGGCGATGGCCAGCAGCCAGGGACCAGCCGCTCCGCGTTCCGAATCGAACGCGCCGGCGCGGTTCCATGCCCGCAGGAAAGTCTCCTGCACCAGGTCCTCGGCAATTCCGGTGTCCCGGACGATCCGCAGCGCCAGCCGGTAGATCATCCCACCGTAACGGTCGTAAAGTTCGGCCAGGGCTTGCGGTTCTCGCCGCTGCAGCCGCAGCACGACATCCCCATCCTCCATCGCCAGAACTGCCAAGATCAGCGGAAACATACGCTCACCCAGTACACGATTCGTTCCATGGATTATAGCCGCTGATGACATTTCGCGCTACCCGAATGAAATACGCCGCCCCAGCACAACTCGGTTTCACGCGCGGCGATGAATCCGAAAAGCCGCCCGGCGGCGTATAACCGTCGATTGCCGCATAGGAGGGCAAAAGAAACATACGCGAGCGGTCATGTGCAGTCTTCGGGCGCTGTGCCTGACCGCGTACGGCCAAGCCGCCGGCCGCCCGGCGGACGTACCGACCCTCTAGAACGAAGGGTAAGCCGCGCCAGGGGGCATGGTTTCCCAAATCAATCAGGAAAAGGACGAACATCATGCAACGAAAAATCAAAATGATCGCCATCACCGGCGCGATTCTGGCCCTCGGGGCCGGCCTCGCGCCTAATGCCAACGCCTGCAGCAACAAACTGGGCGCCATCGCAATGCGGGCGCCAGCACTTCTGCCGTCCGCCATGACAGCGGCGCCCAGCGAAACACCGGCGGCGCCAAGCGAAACGCCAGCGGACGATCCCGCCCGACCCGGGAGTTCCGTTGTGGGCCTGTGGAGCGTCACCTTTTATTCGGAAGGGACTAGCGTGGACGTGGCCTTCGACGCCTGGCACAGCGACGGCACGGAAATCCTCAACGACTTCACGGACCCGATTGAAGGCAACGTGTGCCTGGGCGCCTGGACGCAAACCGGGCCGCAGACCTTCAAGCTCAAGCATCCGTCGTGGACCTTCGACAGCAGCGGCAACCTGACGGGGACGGCATACATTTTCGAGACCGTGACGGTGACTTCCGGCGGCAATAAATACGCCGGCACGTACACGATCAAATACTACGACGTTTCCGGGAATCCGACGGGCACCTTCTCGGGCACTCTGGCGGCCACGCGCGTCACACCCGATTGAGCGAGGGCAGGGTTGAACCTGCCCTTTAGCTGGGGCGACGATTGCGGTCTGAACCATAAGGTCCAACGGTTGCAACAACTCAATACCTTGATTCGCCTGTTTATCAGCCGTCCAACACGAATGCCGCGCAAATTGTATACACTATGAGCCGGGCGATGAGGGCCGGCGGCGCATTAGCGTCGCGATACGGGCAAACTTCTCACAGGGTTGAGGTGGCTGTGTAGATGGCAGGGGAAAACCAGAGCTGGCTGGCGGACAATCAGAGGGCGCTGGTGGCAGCGCTGGCGGAGGTGAAGGCGCTGCTCGAGGTGTACGCCAACACCGGACCGGGGGGGCGGCCGGCCGCGCCGAATTCTCCTGAGCCGGAGCCGCGGGCGCTGAGGGCCCTATGTTCCAACTTTGAGCTTTCGCCCTTCGAGCGAAGCGTGCTGCTGCTGTGCGCAGGCATGGAACTGGATGCCTCATTTGCGGGGCTGTGCGCCAGGGCCAATGGAGACGCCGCGCGGCCGTGGCCCACGTTCAGCTTGGCGCTGGCCGCGCTGCCGGGAGCGCACTGGAGCGCTGTCACCCCGATGGCTCCGCTGCGCCGCTGGCGCCTGATCGAGCTGTCGGGCGGTCCCGTCGCCCCGGTCACCTCCAGCCCGCTGCGAATCGACGAGCGGACGCTGCATTATCTCGCCGGGATCGATTACCTGGACGAGCGCCTGGCGGCCCATCTCGATCCCGTTCGCGCGCAGGAGCAACTGGTTCCGTCGCACCGGGAGATCGCCAGGAGAATCGGCGCCGTCCTATCCACGGCGCCGCAGGACGGCCTGCTTCCGATTCCTCAGGTTTTTGGCGGGGACGAATTCGCTCGAAGAGCCATCGCCGCCTCGATCTGCGGCCTTTTGGGTGTGCAGTTGATGGCTCTCGCCGCGGATACAATTCCGACCGGAGCGGCCGAGATGGAGGCGCTGCTGCGGCTTCTCGAACGCGAAAGCGCGTTGTCCTCTTTCGCCATTTGCGTCGAGGCCGATTCCCTCGAAGGCGGCCCCGCACCCCACGTCGCCCGCTTTCTGGAACGCTGCCGCACCGTCCTGATCCTCTCGTCGCGCGACCGTTGGAAGCCGATGCGCCGTCCGTTGACCTCGGTGGAGGTACCAAAACCCACCAGGGAAGAACAGCGGACGTTGTGGCAAGAAGCGCTTAGCGGAACGCCGCTCACTTCCAACGGCCAGGTGCATCACCTGGTTTCGCAATTCAATCTGGGTATGCCCGCCATCCTGGCTTCGGCGAGGATGGCACTCGAAGGCGGCCCCAACGACGATCTGGCAGCGCGTGTTTGGGACTGCGGCCGCGAGCAGGCCCGTCCGCGGATGGAAGACCTCGCGCAACGGATCGAATCGTCCGTCTCGTGGGAAGACCTTGCCCTGCCTGAGCACGAACTGAGCCAGCTCTGCGACATCTCGGCTCACGTCAGGAATCGTGCCACCGTGTACGATACCTGGGGATTCGCCGCCAAGAGCTCTCGCGGACTGGGCATCAGCGCTTTGTTCGCCGGCGCTTCCGGCACCGGCAAGACCATGGCGGCCGAGGTGCTGGCCAACGACCTGCGGTTGGATCTCTATCGCATCGACCTTTCGAGCGTCGTCAGCAAGTACATCGGCGAAACCGAAAAAAACCTGCGCCGGGTGTTTGAAGCGGCCGAAGATGGCGGCGCGGTGCTGTTCTTCGACGAGGCCGACGCCTTGTTTGGCAAGCGCAGCGAAGTGAAGGACAGCCACGATCGCTACGCCAACATCGAGATCAATTACCTGCTACAGCGCATGGAGTCCTACCACGGCCTAGCCGTCTTGGCCACCAATATGAAGAGCGCTCTCGACACTGCGTTTCTTCGACGCATCCGTTTTGTCATCAATTTTCCGTTTCCCGACGAAGCGCAGCGCGCCGCTATCTGGGAGCGCATCTTTCCCTCCGGCGTACCCAGGGAGTGCCTGGACCTGGTCCGGCTCTCCCGGCTGCATCTCGCTGGTGGAAGCATACGCAACATGGCTTTGAACGCAGCGTTCCTGGCCGCACAGGGCGGCGAACCGGTTCGCATGTCGCACCTGGCGCAAGCCGCGCGCAGCGAGTTCGCCAAACTGGAGAGGCCACTGAACGAGGCCGATTTGAGAGGCTGGCAATGACCTACGACCTGGTATCGCGCACGACAACCGGCTTGCTACAACGCTCCTGCGCTTGCGCCCGCGGCGGCGAGGAGTGCGAAGAGTGCCATGGCAAACATTCCCTGCAGCGCCACTCTGCGGCGCTCGCCCATGTCTCCGCATCCGGCGCCATTCCCCTGGTGGTGCGGGAAACCCTGGGCCGCCGCGGCTCGCCACTCGATTCGCGGACACGCGAGTTTATGGATTCGCGTTTCGGCCACGATTTCAGCCGCGTGCGGGTTCATAGCGATGAGCTAGCCTCGGAATCGGCCCGCGCCATTCAAGCCCAAGCATACACGGTGGGAAGCGATATCGTTTTTCGCAGCGGCCTGTACTCCCCAACTACCAGCCAGGGGCGCGCGCTGCTGGCACATGAGCTAGCCCACGTGGTGCAGCAGGGTTCGGACGCGCCACTACCTTCCGGCATGGATGGCGGCCCCACGGATCCTCTTGAAGTGGCTGCCGATACCATGGCGAAAGAGGCTCTGGCGGGCCATCCCAGGCCGCTGGGTCCCTTGGGGCACAGGCCGACCGTGGGCCCTCTCGCCCTATTGCAGAAAGCGCCGGCGGCAAAACCGCTCACCCACGGCGAAAAGATCGAAGAGGCGCGCGCGGCCGCGTACATCCGCGTTCAGGTGGCCTATCATCGAATCCAGGGAGTAGCCGGCTCGGGCGGGCCTCCCGGCGCCAGGGGGCTGAGCGGTGAGGATATTGCCGCGGTAGAAGAACGGCAAAGAGCCACGCGGCTCGCGCAGGTGCTACTCGATTGGCCCGACCCGGATATGGGTAAGGTGGAGACGACCGTTTCCAGTATGCTCACCGCTCTCAGGCCTGGAGGGGCAGTCAAGGAGGCCGAGGCTACGGACACCCACTGCAACACCCTTAGGCCCGGCTACGTGCTCGGCAACCAGCCGCCCATCGTTTTGTGCCCGGCTTTTTTTGGCGACTCGGCGGAGGAGCGAATCCGCACCATGATTCACGAATCGGCGCACGTGTCCGGCATCGGCCAGCCGAAAGGAGAGAGCTACTGTGTCGAGTTCGATTGCGAGCACCCGTGCGGCGACGCCAACAGCGCCGATTCGTGGGCGCATTACGTGAACTGCCTGAGCGGCCAGCCCGCCGACGTTCCTCTTACGACCACGGGCGGATCAAAGGCTAAGCCTTCCGGTGGAGGGGCAAAGTCCGCACCGCCTCGCGGCAATTGATCGTTCCTGCCCGGGAGCGCATGATATGATATGCCCACACGCGGCGCGAGTCACGTGTGAGGGCTAGGGGATGCTTGCTGGGCCGACATCAAAAGATCACCAAAGGCCGCAGCCGGCAAAAGCCAAGCCCGGGCCCTCGTCCCCTGAGCGGGCGCCCGCGGCCTTGGGCTCATTCCAACTCGGCGCCGGCCAGCCCCTCGACGGACACGTCAGGTCCCGGATGGAGCGGAGCCTGGGCCATAGTTTCGGTGGCGTCCAGGTCCACACGGACCACCGGGCCGCGGCTCTTTCGGGGAGGTTTGGAGCCCGGGCGTTCGCGTATGGGCAACATATCGGCTTCGGAGCCGGCCAGTATCGGCCCGGTACGCTTTCGGGGGACTTCATCCTCGCGCACGAGTTGGCCCACACCGTCCAGCAACGCGGAGCCGCCGCGGCCGCGGCCGGGACTCTGGTCATTGGCGATGCGGCCGCCGAGCGGGACGCCAATCGCGCCGCCGCGGGCGCCGTCGGGTCGCCGTTTGGCGTTATCGGTCCGCTTGCGCCAACCCAGCGCCGCGGCCTCAGTCTCAGCTTCAACGGCTGCGGCGGACCCCCGGCCAACTATGGCATCACCATCCCCAAAGGACCGGAGGATATTTCAGGCCAGGCGTTCACGGTCGACCCGGCGCTCCTGGCGACCGACAAGACCCGTAAGTTTCTGGATCCCACCGATAACACCGTAAAGCCCGTATACACGGAAGCCACCGGCTACGTGAAGAATCCGTCGGCGGTAAGGCTGGAAACGCAGGTCAAGAACGGCAAGATCAGCGGGCAATTCGAAAACGGCAAGTTCATGTACGCGATGGACGAAAACGACGAGATCTGGATCGGAAAGCGGCTTTCCGGACCTCGAGTCGAGGGAGCGGAGCCGGTCACGGGGACGCCGCATCCCACGCTCATAGGCGGCAAGAATCCGAGGGTGCTGGGCGCCGGAATCGTGGAGATCCGCGGCGGCAAAATCTACCGCGTCGATAATCATACCGGGCACTTCAAGGTCAGTCAAAGCTCTTTGCGGCAGGTTGCCAAACGCATCACCAACCTGGATCCCGACGTCTTCCATCCGGAGTTCAAGATGGAGTCCGTACATGTGGATGCCCAAGGCGTCGAGACGTTCAAGCGCTTCCGGTCGCTCAACCTGCTCAAGCTGAAGATCCAACAAATCGACGTCTCCAAGTTTCTGGGCAAGTTCAAGTGGAAAGCAATCAAGGGTAGGTTCAACAGTCCCAAATTCAGGTCGGCCGGAAAGACGGTGGCGGCAATCATTGCGTACCTGATCTTGAATTACCTTGTGTCGAAGTGGATGGAGAGCATCGAAAAGGACTTAATCGTTAAGCAGATCGGCGAGCTCGGGCCGGGAATTCAGGATGCATTGGACGACAAAGCGGAGGAGTTCGATGCGCTTTTGGCGGAAGACCCGAACGGAGACGTTTATACGAATGTCCGATTCGCCGTCTTCACCGTCGACTTGACGGATACGAGCGACCCTGCCGCGCCTCCCGAGACAGTTCCTTCTCTGCCGATGGTGCGCCTGATCGGCGTCGGATACAGCCGTACTCCGTGGGACCCCACGCCGGTAGAAAAGTCGTTTCAATCCGCCTGTTATCAAGGGTGGACCCACGTGCAAAGCCTCACCCTGAGCGAGAAGGTTCCGGTTAAGGAGGTTCTCTACGAAGACCAGGAGGCCAAGCCAGAAACGGCCAAACCATGAGCCAAGTGAACGAGTTCCTCGATAGTTTGCCGCGCACGCGCATCTTTCGCAACGGGCGCGAACTCCCGGCCTTTCTGGCGGCGGGGATGGCCGGCTTCTACGCCGCGGTGACGGTGGCGATGGGAGCTGCATTGGCCACGGGCAGATCCGTGGCAACCATCGTTGTTTTGAGCTGCGCCGGCGCGGCGTCGTTCTACGGGTGGGCCTGGCTCCGCCGGTGGATCGCCGGCAAGGAAAAGTTGGTGCTGCTGGAACATGTCTGGCTGGCGCTGGCCGTGTCGGGCGTGGCGCTATGGGCCATCCGCGAGCCGGTGCTGCCGTACCTGGACATAGAGAGCATTGCGCTCGGCGTGTTCCTGGCGTTCGGGCGTCTGGGTTGTACGCTGGCCGGCTGCTGTCACGGGCAAGCGTCGTCAGTCGGCATCGTCTGTGGTGATGCTTTCGTCCCGCACGGGTTTCCCGCCGAGTTGGCCGGAGTGCGGCTATTCCCCGTGGCTGCGCTCGAGATGTTCGGACTGGTTGCTATTGTGATCTGCGGCGCTATCGCCTTGCCGTTTAGCCCGCCGGGCCGCGTGCTTGCCTGGTTCCTGCTGGCCTATGCCATTCTTCGTTCCGCGCTGGAGAGTTTCCGCGGCGACGCACGGCCCCACCTCCTGGGTCTCTCCGTGCCGCGATGGATGGCCATGACGCAAGCCGTAGCCGTATTATTCTGGCTGGAGAGCGGCCGGGGCGGCACGGCGCGGTATCGTCTTTTCGGTCTCGCGGCCCTCCTGATCGCGGCCGTATTCCTCAGAATTGCGACGGACCGCCGCGCCCGCGTCCTCAATTCCCGACACGTCCGGGAAATTCGGAATTTCGTCGCCGCCCGAATGCAAGCCGGGCTGCCGGACCGGCCCGAGGCATGGACGAGCTCCCGAGGCGTGACCGCAGCTATTTCGCAGGCAACCCACCAGGACGCGGCGAATGCGCATGTCTCGCTCTCGCTCCCCGGCGGCCGGCGCGACCTCCCGGTCCTGTGCGAACTCGCGGCGCGAGCGCTTCCCGAACTCCAACCCGAGGCTACCCGCTTCGGCGGCGCCAATGTGCTGCATTGCCTGGTCCCGGCGCCGCTCGGCGCCGTTCGAAACCGCAATCGTGGCCTGCATCCGAAGCTTTATGGGATAGTGGTCAGGGCGCTGCAACAAACGCCGCGGCCTTCTGTCCAGCCGGAAGCTGGTCCCGTGCAGGAGGAGAAGCCAGCGGCGGCAGTCGGGCGGCCGTGGCGCTTTCCAGCTATCGCGGGTCGCCAGTAACATGTGAAAGAAACGCCGGCCAGGAGGATGCATGGCGAAGAGATCCGAGCAGGCACGACGGGTGTTGGAGGTTCTGAACGCCAGACAGGCAGATGCGGGAACCGGTAAGTGGTTTGACCACATTCTGGACGCATTGCCGGCCGGAAGCGAGTTAGACCCGGACACACTCCTCGCTTTAGAAAGCCACCTCCGGGGAGGCTATGGGTCGGAGTATCTCAAGATCGGCAGCGACTTTGCGGAGCATCTGCGATTCTGGAAGACGCTGGCCGGGCGATTCCCCGAGAATCCGAAACTTGGCGCCATCTACGCCGATACTCTGCTGATCGGTGGCCATATACCCGAGGCTATGGACGAGTTCTTACGGGCATTTGAGCGCGAGCCTACTCTTCTGTACGAGTTTGGAGGCGAGCTCTACGATTACATGAAACAGATGGGTGGCCGCCGCTGGCTTGGCTACCGGCTTACCACTGTGCGCGCGGCCATGGCGGAAGCGAGCGGGAACGGCGATACCATTCGCCAGCAACTCGAGGACATCCGGCGCGAATTCATGGGCGATCCCGAGGCAATGCGCGAGATTGCGAAGCTGGCTTCCGAAGCGTCCCGGAAATAATCGCGATTCCCGCCTCCACCATGAGACAGATCGCAGCCGCGGCGGCCGCGGGAAACCAGAGGGCACGCCGCCAAGGTTGAGCGGCCCACGCAGCGCCGAGCGCCGCCGCAACCAGAACGACGGAACACCACTGGGCTTCGGAAAGCCGGCCGAGGTAGTGCCGCCAGTCTCCCCGCAGCGTCTCCAGGCCGAATCGCGCGATTCCGTACCCGGACAGAAACAGAACCGTCGCGTCGCCGGGTTGATGCGGCGACTCGAGAATCGCGATTCCTGCCGCGCACAGGGCGAGCAGACAGAGAGACTCGCAGGCTTGCACGGGACTGAATCGCATCTCCGGATCGAAGTTCCTTCGATCCGCAACGGGCCGCCATGGATACTTGGGGCCGAAGCCGGCCGTCCGTCCGTGGCAGCACCCCATGGCCAGGCAGCCAAGGCGTCCGAACGCGAGCAGCAGGGCCATTCCGATCGACCAGGCATCCAGGACCGGCAACACCGGCAATGCGGCGATTTCAGCCGCGGCGAAAGTCGCCAGCAAATTCACCACCACGTGCCGCAAAAGGACGAGGCGAGGTGGCCGCGCCAACCAAATGTTGCAGCGGCAGTGTACCAAGAATGCGACGGCATTCAAGACCACCAAAGCCGCGAGCCAAGACCATGCCAGCCCGGCGTGCCGGCCGGCGAACAGAAACACAGCGCTTCCCGCCGCCACTCCCGCGCCCACGAAGACATTCCATGAGGGAACAATCCGGCCGCGCACGACGAAGATAGGCGTGGCAATCCGATCGAGCAGAACATTGCCCCACCGATATCCCGGCTTCGTGGAGGCGAGCATTTACGCCATTCTAGCGCGCGATTCCCGCAGATTCCCGCTTGCCGCTTCGTAATGCCGGATCGACCGGATGATATCGAGATCGTGAGGGAGGTTCAGTTCATCCGTCGAAATAAGTATCAATTCGTACGGTCCGAGGCATGAATTGGGCGCACAGGTTCATGTGGCAGCCCTCGTGCGAAAAGATAGCGCCAACTTTTAGCTTGACGACACGGGTGAATTCGGAGATGATCTGTCGAGGGCAAGGCGACAGCTCAGAGGGCTGTGCGCAGGCTTGCGGTCTGTCTGTGCCGTAAGTTCGAGCCGCGTGGGCGCGGGATGAAAGGCGAAATTCATGGCAGAGTATCTGCACCCCGGAGTTTACGTCCAGGAAGTCCCTTCGGCAGTCAAGCCGATCGAGGGGGTCAGCACGTCCACCGCGGCGTTCATTGGCGTCGCCGACAAAGGCCCCGTGCCGGGGACGCTACTGCCCACGAAGCGTCCGGCGCAGCCCGTGCTGGTGACCAGCTTTACGGATTACAGCCGGCAATTCGGCGGGTTCCGAAACGATAGCTTCCTGACCTACGCGGTGCAGGCGTTTTTTCAGAACGGCGGTCAACAGTTGTATGTGGTCCGGGTGATTCCGCCTGCTCCCACCAGCCCGCCGTCGAGCCCTCCGGTGTCCGCGGTGGCGGCGGCGACGGGCACGCTCGGCTCCGGCGCCGCGGCGATGCCGCTTTCCGCCGCCAACCAGGGCACCTGGGGAAACAACATCTGGGTGCAGGTGTCTCCCAGCTCGGATGGCGATCCCACCAACAGTAACTTCAAGCTGCAGGTGATGTGCGGGGCGAGCGCGGCCGAAGCCAAAGGAAACGTGGTCGAGTCGTACGACAACGTCACCTTTGAAGGCAGTCCCACGCTGCTGCCGGGCGCAATCAATCCGGGGATCTATGCGCGTCAGGCGGTCAACAGCCGGTCGGAATATATCGCGATTACCGGCGATTTCACGGCCAGTCCGCTGCCGGCAAGCAAGGTCCCGCAGATCGTGCAACTGGGAGGCGGCGGCGACGGCGACACCTCGACGGTAAACTTCGTGGGCCAACCCGCGGCAACCAATCTTCTGACAGGCTCCGGGATCTACGCGCTCGATAAGATCACCGACGTCAACCTGATTGCCATTCCGGGGCAGGGCGACATTGCCACGGTGAACGCGGGCGTGGAGTATTGCAAGAACCAACGTCCGCTGCAGGATTGCTTTTTTATCGGCGACATGGGAAGCATCACGGCGGACGGTACGCCCACCGGCGCGACCGATGTGCCGCTGGCGCGCCGCGACGATGCGACGCCGACGGTAAATACAATCGCCTCGGCGCGCGCGTTCGCCACCACCGGAATCGGAGGCCCGCTCCTCGACCGCTCGTCGGGCGACTACGGGGCTATCTATTTCCCGTGGCTTTACGCTCCGGATGCCATCGGCGTCGGCCGCAATCCGCGAATCCTACTCCCGCCGTCGGGGTTCATGGCGGGGATCTACGCACGTATCGACAATTCGCGCGGCGTCTTCAAAGCGCCCGCCGGCACCGAAGCCGGAATCGCCGGTGCGCTGGGACCCTTTGTGCTCACCAGCGATACCGAACAGGATCAGTTGAACCCCGTGATGGTGAACGTGCTGCGGGCTGTTCCGGGCAGCGGCCTGGTGGTCTGGGGCGCGCGCACGTTCGCCAGCGACTCGTCCTGGCGGTACATTCCGGTGCGGCGCATCGCGATTTTCCTGCGAGTCAGCATCTCCAACGGGATTCAATGGGCCGTATTCGAGCCCAACGACGAGCCACTCTGGGCCAGCCTGCGGCTGAACATCCGCGCTTTTATGCTGACCCAATACAACGCCGGGGCGTTCCAGGGCTCGACGCCCGACGACGCGTTCTTCGTCCAGTGCGACAGCTCCACCACCACGCAGCAGGATATCGACAACGGCGTGGTGAATATTCTGGTCGGGTTCGCTCCGCTGAAGCCGGCGGAATTCGTAGTCCTGAAACTGAGCCAGATCGTGAACCAGCCGGCGTCATAAGATCGGAGACCGGGCAAGGAGGCGTGAAAATCGATGCCAGTAGTCACGAAAACGGGCCGCGCGGATCCGTACCGCACTTTCCGGTTCCGGGTCAAATGGGACGGCCAATATGTTGCGGGCTTGACCAAAATGGGGGGCCTCAAGCGGACCACCGAAATGGTGGAATTCCGCGAAGCTGGCGTGAATATCACCAGCCGGAAGCTTCCCGGTAAGACCAGTTTCACTGCGGTCACGCTCGAAGCCGGCATTACTTATAACACCGCCTTCGAGGACTGGGCGAACCTGGTGAACGATTTCGCCAGCCACAGCATCACCAATCTGGGTGAATTCCGGAAGAACATCACGCTCGATCTCTTCAATGAGGCCGGTGCGAAGGCGCTCTCTTACAATCTGTACAATTGTTGGGTTTCCGAGTATCAGGCGATGCCGGATTTGGACGCTGGCGCTAACGCCGTGGCGATTACCACCATCAAGCTCGAATACGAGTGGTTTGAACGCGACACTTCAGTAGTGGAATCGCAAGGCCCCGCACCGGTTGCGTAACGGTTGGAGCGAATGGCGCCGGCGCGGGTGATAGAGACGGAACTGGCTCTGCCGGGAGGCCTGATTCTCGATGACGGCCGCCGGCTCACGCGTGCCAGACTGCGCGCCCTGACAGGGGCCGAGGAGGAGTGGCTGGCCGAAGCGCGCGGCGTGGCGAGCGCCGTCAAGGTCACCCGCGTGTTGTCTTCGTGCGTGATGGCATTAGACGGAGAGTCGGCGGACACGGAGCGGATCCGGAGGATGCTGGTGGGCGACCGCGATTATTTGATGCTCGAGCTCCGGCGGCTGACGCTGGGCGACGAGGTGGTGGCGGTAATCGCATGTCCGGCCTGTAACGCGCCACTGGACGCCGAGTTCCAGGTGAGCGACGTGCCCGTGGAACGGCGCCCGCAGACTGCGGCTTGGTACACCGGCGAGCGCGGTGTACGCTTCCGGCTGCCAACGGGTGGCGACCAGGAGGCGGTGCTCGGCCTGGAAGCGCCGGCGGCCGAGGAGGCTTTGCTGAAGCGCTGCCTATGGGGCGAGGAAGGCGTGGAGCTTAGTCGCGCGGAACGCGAAGCGGCGATCGCGGAGATGGAGCGACAGGCCCCACGCGTGGACCTGGAGTTAGACCTGACGTGTTCCGAGTGCGGACATAGGTTCCTGACGCCCTTCGATATGACAGCCTTCTTTTTCGAGGAAATGCGGGCTAGAAGCGGGCAGCTTCTGCGGGAGGTCCACACGCTGGCGTTCTATTATCACTGGAGCGAAGCGGACATCCTGGGTTTGGGACGGCGGCGGCGGCACGCGTACCTGAACCTGTTGAGCGACTCGCTGCGGCAGGAGTGACGGAACACGGTGGCGAACTATCTGCAGCGAGTGATCGCGTCGGGGGCGCTGACTGGCGTGGCGGAGAAGCCGCCGGTCTCGGTTGCCCCGATGGTTCCCCTGGCTCGGGCTCCGTTGGTGCCGCCGGACCTGGGACCTATCGTAAATGAGTCCGTCCCACGGGGGCGTTCGGCGCGCGAACTTGCCCATCCGGGACATCTTGGGGCGGAAGTGAAGCCCAAACCGGACGCAGGGGCCGGACCGCGGCTGGAATCCGCGCCGGCCGAAGTGGGAGATTCGCCCATCGTGGCCGACGCCCTTGCGCAGCGTTCTGAAAAGCCGATCGTGCCGGTGCCCGCACCGGCAGCTAGCCTGCGCCGCGCGACGTTCTTGCCCGGAGTTACACCAGGTCCGCGGATTCAGGCACCGAAGGGACTTCGCCAACTCACGGGACAATCGCGCACTGGCGCTGGACAGGTCGAGACACAGCCCCCGAGTCCCTTGGTGGTCGAGCACACCCCATCCCCGGTTCGCGAAGCGCCAACGGTGGAGGCTCCTGCGGCCTCGTCCGCCGCTCAACCTGACGATGTTGGCACGATGCGCGCGCTCCCATCGGCAGCCGTCCCGCCGAATCCAACTCCTCCGCCCACGCCCGATGCGCCACGCGAACCCGTTCGCGCCGCCGTCCCCACGGCAGTCCCAACCGCGACACAGCCGCAGCCTCCTCGCGAAGCGCCGGTCGGACCTATCGCGATTGTTTCGCGGCGTCAGAGCCGCATCACCATCGGGCGTGTCGACGTGCAGGTGAACAATCGTCCGGCCGTAGCGCCGCCGCGTTCGCAGCCGCCGCGCGCCGGAGCGGGCGTTGCGCCGCCCGGCCTGCTGGAAGCCATCGGCCTGGACCGCTTTGCCATCAAGCCATGAGCGCCACGGTGATCAAAGACGTGACGAAAGCTCTCCAAGCCCTCTTGCTCGGTCAACTGAATTCGGGAGGAGCGAGCACTGCGCAAGTGAGCCTGGTGCCTCCCGGGGAGGCGCTTCCCACCGGGCTGGGCGTGAATCTATATCTCTATCGCGTCATGGAGAGCCCCGCCACGAAGAATCTCCCTTGGCCCGGCGATCGCACCACGCCGCCGTCGAAAGCTCCAGCTCTCGGATTGGAACTGTCCTACCTCCTGACGCCGTTCGCGACCGTTCCGGACGCCACCAGCGCGTCGGGCGACGACGCCCACACCATGCTCGGCACCGCCATGCTGGGGTTTCACGAACACCCGATCCTCAACGACGTCCATATACCGGGATTTGATGCCGATACGGCGCTGTCGGCCGACCTCCTGAACAGCTTTGAGCAGATCAAGATCCGGCTGGCGAATACCAGCCTGGAGGAACTGTCGAAGATATGGGCCACCATCAATCAGCCGTATCGGCTTTCGGTAGCGTACGACGTCTCCCTGGTAATGGTGCCTCCATCGGCGCCGGTTTCGGCTGCTACGGGGGCGGTGGTCACTTCGACGGGGCTCTCGATCAACCAGTGGTCCGCGCCGTCTCTCGATAGCCTGACGCCGCCATCGGGGCCACTGGCTCACGTTGGCGCGGGGGGAGTTCTGGTATCGAATCCTTTGACGATCGCAGGCTCGGGTATGAGCATGCCGGGCCAAACTCCCAATGTGGAATTCGGCGGGCAGCCGGCGGCGATCGGTTCCGCTCCGCCGGCCACCGACTCGTCGCTCGCGATCTCGATGCCGGTCACCGTGGACGCGGGACCGAACGTGGACGTCTCGGTGGCCCTGGGCAGCAAGGCCGGCGCGCCGCTCACGTTTGTGGTGACGCCGTGGCTGTCGGTAGTTACTCCCTTGCGTACGGCGCTCGATGCCGGCGCCGGACCTCCGGCGCCGCTGCTGACCTTAACCGGCCAAGGGCTTACCGCAACGCCCGCGGGCGTACGCTTCGATGGACCCGCCGGCACAGTCGCGGTCACGGCGTTCGTGGGCGCGCCGGCCGACGCGCAGGTGGCGGTGACTATTCCCGCGGGGCTGGCGAACGGAATCTATGATGTGCGCGTGGTATTGAGCGACGCGGCGACGAGCGTTTCGAATTCACGAAAGCTCGAAGTGATCCCGCTGCTGGCAGCTCCCATCGGATTGGCCACCGTCACGGTGAGCGGCAATTCGGTTCACCAGTTGACGCTGAATGGAGCCCGGCTGAACGGCAGCGATGTGCGCGTACTCATGGATGGTGCGGTGTACGCCGCGGGAGCCAATGCCAACGCCGCCCAGTTGGTCTTCACGCTAGGACGCCTGCTCTCTTCAGGCGCCCACAATGTCAGCGTATCCGCCGATGGCTCGACGTCTCACGTGGTGGTCTTACAGGTGCCTTGATGGATATCGAGATTGAGCTTCTCCAACTGAACATCGCGGACGCTTCAGGGCACGAGCACAGGATTCGCCCGATCGCCGCGCGAGCCGCTGAAATACTGGCGGTCCGCCTGGAAGAGCGCTGGGCGGCGGGGCCGGGCGGCGGCGAGGCGAGCGTGCCGGACGTCAGCGCGGGAGCGGTCGAGTTGGAGCTGAATCGCATGAGCGACGAGCGTGCGGCTCTCTCCATCGCCACAGCGTGGATGGGGGCGCTGACGGCGAAGTTGGAGGCGGGAGGTTGAGATGGCAGCGCTAAAGGGAGCGTTCTTGAGTTTCGGCGCGGGGCTGCTGGGTGGTCTGCCGAATATTGTGGTGTTCCAATTCAATCCGGTTAGCGTAACGCGAACGCCGTCGCTGGCGCAGCCGCCGCCACCGTGCAACAACAGCGGCAGCACCGACGCGTTACAGCAGCCCTGCCTGCCCGGGGAAACCATGAGTTTCAGTCTCAAGGTGGATGCCAACGACCAACTGGCGAAGAGCAATCCCATTGCGGCGACCAGCGGAATCCTGCCCACGCTTTCAGCCTTGGAGTTGTTGATGGTGCCGCAGAGCGCGCTCTCCATCAATCTATCTAGCCTGATTGGCGGGAGCGGCGGCGCGGGGCCTTATCAGTTGCCGCCCAACAAACTGCCCACGGTGCTGTTTTTCTGGGGGCCGTTCCGCATTGTGCCAGTGGCGATCACCAGCCTGACCATCACCGAAACCGAGTACGACACGCTGCTCAACCCGGTGCGCGCGGAGGTGTCGGTCAACTTGCAGGTGCTGATTCCGAATCAACTGGCCGGCGACGCTCTGGCCAGCGGGGCGTACAACTATTCGCAGGGCGTGAAAGAGACCATGGCGGCCCTCAATCTGGCCAACGCGGCGCAGATCGGGGTGAGTTCGATTTTGTCGTTCGCGTTGTAAAGGGGCGTGAGAGGATGATCTTCCAAGGCAGCCGCTATCAGAACACCGGCACTTACCAGGTGACCGATGCACTCGGCCGGACGACGGCCTCGCTCAAGATCCGCTTCATTCCGCCCACGCCCGCCGGCTACTACCACACCTTCACGGCCGATCAACGGCTGGATTTGATTTCATACGCGTTTTACCGGAATCCCGAAAAGTCCTGGTTGATCGCCGACGCTAATAGCGAGATGGATCCCGAAGATCTGCTCGAACCCGGGCGGCAGCTCCTGATCCCGCCCGACCGGACCTGATGACACTCGATAAAGACGGACAGTCATGGCCACCAAGGCATACCAAATCTCGTTTGGCGGAACCGCTGCCGGAAACGATTTCTATGGAGACGTGGTGTCTTTGACGGTAGAAGAAAGCACCGCGGCGGCGAGCGCATTTTCGCTGCGGCTGATCAGCCGGTTGCAGGAAAACGGCTCCTGGGGCTATCTGGATGACGACCGGCTGGCGCTCTTCAACCCGGTGTCGATCCGGATGGGATTTACCGGCGGAGGTGGAACGGCCGCCGCATTGGGAAGCCTTTTGGGCGGAGGCAGCGGCGACGGCGGTGGGCTGTCCACGGTGTTCGACGGCTACGTCACGGCGTTCAAGCTGAACCTAAGCGCCGATCCAGCCAACAACTTCGTCGAGGTAAGCGGCATGGATTCCTCGGTGCTGATGAGCATGGAAGAGAAGATCGCCACCTGGCCGAATCTTTCCGACAGCGATATCGCGGAGCAGATCGTGGGCGCTTACGGTCTCGCGGTGCAGGCCGACTCCACCTCGACCACGCACCAGGAGGACGACACAACCATCGTGCAGCGTGGTACCGACCTGCAATTCGTCCGCGACCTGGCGCGGCGCAACGGCATGGAATTCTACTTCGAGACGGACGACGGCGGCACGGTCAATGCCTACTTCCGCGCGCCGCAACTTGCCGGCGACCCGCAGCCGGACCTGGCGGTTCAGTTCGGCGACCAGACCAACCTGAAGAGCTTCTCCGCGCATTTGAGCGGCCTGCGGCCCCTGAGCGTGAAAACGGAGCAAATGGACATTCAGGCGAACAGCGCCAACTCGGCGCAGGTGAGTGACGTTTCGCTGCCCCAGCTCGGCGCCAACGACGCGGACGCGCTGGTTTCCGGCCCGTTGGGCAGCCTGGTGACTCCGCAGGACGCGCTGGCGCAGACTCTGGTCCTCGGCCCGCCGACCAGCGACGCCACAGAGTTGCAGACTATCGCGCAGGCGGTTCGCGACGAAGCGGGCTGGTTCATCAACGCCACCGGCGAGATCGATAGCGATGCTTATCAAAGCGTGCTTCGTCCGCGGCGGCTGGTGCTGGTAAAGGGCGCCGGAACGGCATTCAGCGGAAAGTACTACGTCACTAAAGTGACGCACGAAGTGAAGGCGGACGGGTCTTATGCGCAGACCTTCGAGGCGCGGCGCAATGCCCGCGATGTGGACGGCAGCGAGCAGTTTGGCCAGAGTGGATCGGGGCTGCCCATTGCCGGAGGCTGAGGCGACATAGAGTGATTATGCCATCACAAACCGAGACGATTCTGGCGCGCTTGATCGAACGGGTGGAGGGACGCTATTACGGCAAGTATCGCGGCCAGGTTACCGACAACAACGATCCCAGCAATCTGGGGCGCGTGAAGGCACAGGTGCCGCGGGTGCTGGGCGACCTGCAGACCACCGGATGGGCGCTGCCGGCATTTACTTACGGAGGCGCGCCGGAGCAGGGGTTGTTTGCCGTTCCGGATATTGGCGCGGGAGTGTGGATGGAGTTCGAGGGCGGCGACCTGAGCTATCCAATCTGGTCGGGAACCTGGTACACCAGCGGCGACATTCCCGAATCGGCGCAACCGGGCAAGAAGGTGTTCAAAACCAAGAGCGGGCACAAAATCGTGCTCGATGACGATGGAGGCAGCCTGGAGATCACCGACAGCAATGGCAACACCGTAACGATGGATTCGGACACCGTGAAAGTGGCCGCCGGCAGCGCCGTGAAAATTGTGATCGATGCGCCGCAGATCGAGTTGGTGGACGGCGCGTCGCATCCGGTGGCGTTCGGCGACGAAGTTTTGCAGTACCTCACGCAACTGGTGCAGATGTTCAATGTTCACATGCACCCCGGCGAGATGGCGGCGGGAATCTTTCCGGTCGCGCCCATGCCGCCGGTGCCGCCGCTGCAGCCGCCCACGCCCAGCCTGTTTTCCACCAAGGTGAACTCGGGATGAATGTTATGGAAAGGACGGAATCATAATATATGCCTGCGCCAGCCCTGAGCCCGAACGATCTGGCTACAGCCATGTCCAGCGCGCTTCCCCAGGCCTGGACCGACGTTAAGGGAACTGCATATTCCGGCAATCCGCAGGATGTGCAGCCCATCTTACTGGCCATCTCGCGAGGACTCGTAACCTATCTCGAAGGATACCTCGGCGCCAACCAGGCCAGCCTGATTGCGTCGATGAGCCTGAGCGCGGGCGGCGCCGCGCCGGTGGTCAACACGGTCAGCAATCTGGCGTTGAGTATTACCGGAGTGTGAAGCATTCATGCCGAATCCAACCGATCCCCGAACGCAGCGCTTTCTCGGCTATCCCTACACCACCGGAAGCACCGGCGCGCCCAAGACCGACGGTCCCGACGATCATCTTCGCGATCTCATCCTGCAGGTGTTGTTTACCAATCCGGGCGAGCGCGTCAATCTGCCCACCTTCGGGGTGGGCGTACAGCAACTGGTGTTCGCGCCCAACGGCGATACGCTGCGGACCAGCGCGCAATTTCTTATTCAGACGGGCTTGCAGCAGTGGTTGGGGGACCGCATCAAGATGAACCAGGTCACGGTGTCGAGCGTGGCCGGAGAAGAGGAAACCGTCACCATCGAAATCGCCTACACGGTGAACGCAACCCAGCAGCAGCAGAGCATGCAGGTGCAAGTATAAATGTCGACGAACCCGCTCACGCCCGCGATCCAGTGTCCCTCGCCCGTGCCCGCGCCGGGCCTTCAGGGGATCGAGCGCGTGGCGGTGGACGACGCCAACGCCAAGTTGACGGTGGTGTTTGTCTCGCCAATTCTCTTACCTGCGCAGAACTTTCTGCTCAGCCCGTCCAGTTACACACTCACCGGCGGCCAGCGTTTGTTTCCACGCATTCTGCATGCGGATTTCCCGGCGCCGACCAGCCCTCCCAGTCCGATGGAAAGCGTGGTGCTGACGCTCGATGCCTTCGGCGATTTCTCCATCTATACATTGACCGTCAGCGGCCCCGCGATCGATCCGTTTTTCGCCAGCCGTAAGCTACGGTTCCGTCTGGCCTGCGACGACCGTTTCGATTGCAGCCAGCCGGCTGCCACGGCGCCCGCGCCCGCCAGCCTGCCGGTAACCATCGATTACATGGCCAAGGACTACGCCAGCTTCCGCCAGGCCCTGCTCGACTTCATTCCCACGCGTCTGCCGGATTGGACGGAACGCAGCGAAGCCGACATCGGCATGATGCTGCTGGAGCTGTTCGCGGCTACGGCCGACAATCTCAGCTATCTGCAGGACCGTGTGGCTAACGAGGCGTTCCTCGGCGCCGCCACCCAGCGGCGTTCGGTGGCGGGCCATCTGGCATTGATCGGCTACCAGATGGATGAAGGCGCTTCCGCGCATACCTGGCTCCAGATTCAAGTAGGGAGCCAGCCTGCGCTGCCGTCGGATTTCCGTGCCAGCAACAATGCCGCCACCGGGGAACCGCAGATCGTGTTCGAACCGCTGGGCTCGGTGACGCTCGATCCCGCGTTAAACCAGCTGGCGCTTTACGACTGGGGCAATCAGAATTGCTGCCTTCCTGCGGCGGCTCTGAATGCGGCCCTGGTGGGCGAGTTCGGCCAATTGGCAGCCGGAGATTATTTGTTATTCGATAACGGGCAGGGCCTTCGCGATGTTGTCCGTCTGACGGCCCCGCCGCAGGTGGTGGCAGTGGCCGGCGCCACGTCCCCGCCGGTAGGTTCGCCGCCCGCGGGCAACTCCATCACGATCGTTGCCTGGTCGGCGGCCACTCCGCTCAGCGCGGATTATTGCGTGGCACAGACGGTGGTGAGAGGAAACCTGGTGCCGGCCACGCACGGCCTGACCGTGTCCGAGGACCTGCGCAACCTGAACCCCGTGCAAATCGCGCAAGTGAACATGGAGGTCGCGGCTCTGGCTCCCGGGCAGAGCCTTCCTCGGCAGCGGCTGGCTCTTTCGCAAGCGCCGCTGGCGCACCTCGATCCGGAGACGTACGCGCTGGGCAATGGCCTGCCGCCGCTCGCCGCGGCTTCGGCTTCCGATATCACGGCGCAGGCGCTGCGCAGTATCGACACTCTTCAGGTGGAAGTCGACGGCGTAGTGTGGCAGGAGCAACCCACGCTGCTCGAGAGCCAAGCTGCTGACCAGGTCTACCGCGTGGAGATCGACGACTCCGGAGAGGCCACGGTGGTGTTCGGCGACGGAACCTTCGGCGCTATCCCGCCGCCGACGTCCACGGTCAGCGCTAGCTATCGCGTGGGCGGTGGTGCGGCTGGAAACGTGGGGGCCGATACGCTCACCGCAGCGTCATCCGAAACACCCATGCCATGGCTGATTTCGGTGACCAATCCCGTGGCGGCCACCGGTGGACGCGACCTCGAATCGGCCGATCACGCCCGGCGGATCGGCCCGGCGACATTCCATCAGCCGCTGGTAGCGGTTACCGTGTCGGATTATGAAGAGGCGGCTACGGAGTTTTCCGCCGGCGGCGGCGCGGCCCCGATTCAGAGAGCCAACGCCAACTTCGCATGGACCGGGAGCTGGCTCACAGTGACGCTGGCGGCCGACCCGCTGAACGCCGAAGGGCTGTCGGAAGATTTGCGGCAAGAGTTGCTGCAATACCTCGGAACCCGGCGTCTTGCCGGCTACGACCTGGAAGTGACCGGCCCCAATTACGTTCCCATCGAGATGGAGATTCAGTTTTCCATCATCGCGGGCTTCCAGCAGGAAGATGTCGAACAGGCGATGCTCGAGGCCTTTAGTAACGGCGCATTGGCCGGCGGAGCCAAGGGTTTCTACCATCCCGATAACTTCACGTTCGGCACCAATCTCTGTGTAAGCCGGATTTATGCGGCGGCCATGGTGGTTCCCGGGGTGGCTTCGTCTGCCATCACGCTGCTCGCGCGGCTGCATGCATTGCAGCCCGCGCAGGAAACCGCCGTCAATCTGGCGCAAGGATTCCTGGCCGTGGGCGCCGACCAGATTATCCGCCTGGACAACGACCCCAATTTCCCGCAGAACGGAACGCTTTCGGTGGCAGCGACGGGGGTAGCCGCATGAGCAGCCTCCCGCCCACCGCGTTTCCCGCGGCCGCCTGCGGATGCTGCTCCTCGCAGACCGCGGCGCCCGGCGTGCCGGCCGCGATTTCCAATGCCGCCGGCCTCGGCGCCATTCAATACCGCATTGGCGACTTCACCAGCTTCCGCGCCGCCATGCTCGCTGCCATCCCGGCCCCCGATCTTCTCGCCAGCGGGGCTACCAGTTTGCAATCGGCGGTTGGCCCGGCGGACACAGCGATCTCCGTCCTGGACAGCGGCACGTTTCCCGCCAGCGCCCCATTCCGCATCAAGATCGACTCCGAATACCTGCTGGTCACCAACTGTCTTACGCCAGCCAATTGGGCGGTGACGCGAGGCGATCCCCCCGCGAGCCACGGTCTCGACTCTTTTGTCACGCTGGTTCCACCCAATCCCTTCGTTAACTGGCATGCCGGGATCGACGCCGACTATCAGACGATCTTCGTCGAGCTTTGGGCCTATCTGGCCGATATCCTCACCTTCTATCAGGAGAGAATCGCCAACGAGGCCTACCTGGGAACGGCCACCCAGCGCGATTCACTGTTGCGTCTGACCGACTTAATCGAATACCGTCCCAGTCCGGGCGCGGGCGCAAGCGGTTGGGTGGGGTTCACGGCGGCGGCGAATCAGTCCCTCACCATTCCTTCCGGATTCCGCGTCGCCAGCCGGCCCCAACCCGGGCAACTCCCCGTGGTGTTCGAGACCACCGCGCCTATCTCCGCCGCCGGAGACAACAATTCCATCGCGCTGTCTCTTTTGTCGCCGGATATTCCGTTCGCGCCGGGAACGGTGGTGCTCCAAGGATCGAACCCCGGCGTTTCGGTCGGCGACTATCTGGTGGTGTTGGACGCGGCAGGCGCGGCATCGCCGTCGCCGAATCTGGTGCAGGTTACCGGCGTCAGCCCAGGCCCCGCGCCGGGCATGACCACCGTAAGCTGGGAGGACCTCCGGGGGATCTACCAACAGGCCACCAAGCAGGCGTTGGTGTATGCCTTTCGAGTGAGTGCGGCGCCCTTCGGTTACAACGCACCACTGTGGGACGTGTTGTCTCCCACGCTGACCAATTCCAACAAGCAGTTCTCCTCCCCACTGTATCCTGCGAGCTGGGAGATTCGCTCCATCCCAGCGCTGAACACGCTTGCCGTTGCGGCAGCGCCGCCCGAGTTGATCCCGAACGACTGGTTCTTCATCCCCGTCCCGGCGGACCCCACCGATCAGTTGTTTCTCGACCGCGTTTACAGCCAGCTTGTCTACAGCGCATCGAATCCGGGTCTGGCCGTACTATTGACCGACGACGGCGTTTTTCAGATTCTAAACGTCACCGACGCTCGCGCCATGGCGAAAGCCGCCTACACCATGGCGACACAATCCACGCGATTGACGTTCGATCAGCAAGCCATTCTGACCCAGACATTCCCGCTGCGCAATACGGTGGTGCTGACCGGAAATGAGCTTTTGCCCTTGCAGGTGGACCTGCCGATTCCGGACCCTCTGACCGGCGCTTCGCTGACGCTGGCGGGCATCCACACGCAACTGCAGGACGGCCAGACGGTGGTGATGCGCGGAAATCCGTTCGACCCCGCTTCCAACTCCGCCTCGCCCACGGTGGCGGCTGAAACTGCGATTCTCGACGGCGCACCGCGACCAGATCCTGTCAACGGAGTCACAGTCGTCAATCTCAAGCAGGGGCTCGCGAACCAATATTCGCTGGCTTCCTGCGTGCTGCTGGGGAATATTGCCGGTGTCACCCAAGGCCAGACGGTCAACGACGAAATCCTCGGCAGCGGGGATGGCAGCGCGTTCCAGTCCTTCCCGTTGAAGAAGAGCCCGCTCACGTATCTGCCTTCCACCGACCCGGAAGGGTTGTCGGCTGTCCAGAGCACTCTCACCGTGAGCGTAAACGGCGTAGCGTGGGGCGAGCAGCCCAATCTCGCCTCGAGTGCCCCCGGCGATTCGGTGTTTGTCACCACGCTCGACGATTCGGGCGAGACCACGGTCGTGTTCGGCGACGGGTTCAATGGCGCGCGGCCGCCCACCGGAGTCAATAACATTCATGCGCATTACCGCAATGGCTTGGGCGCGACCGGCAACCTCCCCAGCGCCGCCGTGCAGCAACTGGTGGACAGTTTACCCAACCTGCAAAAGGCCGCCAATCCGATTCCCACCAGCGGCGGCGCCGATCCGGAAAGCCCCGCCAGCATTCGCCAGAGCGCTTCCGGAAGCCTGCAGACGTTCGGCCGGGCGGTCAGCGCGGCCGACTATGCGGCGCTGGCTTCCAGCTATCCCGGAATCGCCAAGGCCAGCGCGGCGTGGATCGTGCAAGACCCGGCGACGCAGCTTGTAGTGGCGCATCCGTACGTCCAACTGACGGCTGCCGCCGTGAATCGAACGCCGCTGCAGGGGACTTCGCTGGCCAGCAATCTCCGCCGCTTTCTCGACGGTCGGCGCGATCCCAACGTGCTTTTGCGGATGCAAGACTTCACGCCGGTCTACATTGCGGTGACGGTGGAGATCGCGATCAACGCCCAATATCCACATCAGCCCACGCTCAACAACGTGAACGCAGCGCTCAACACCGGGGTCAATCCGGACGGGAGCCTGGGCTTCTTCGCGTTCGATCATCTGCAGTTCGGAGAGGCCATCTTTCTGAGCTCGTTGTATGCCGCCATTCAGGCCGTCCCGGGCATCGATAATGCGGTTGTCACCACTCTGGCGCGGGTGGCTCCGCCTCCCGCCGACCCGGTTTCGTCCGCCCCGCATGACATCCTGATCGGCCCAACCGAGGTCGCGGTCATCGACAGTAACGCATTCCCCGCGAGCGTCCTCACCATTATCGGGAAAGGAGGATTCGGCGGAACATGAGCCGCAACGACGCCCAGGATTTCGCACAAAGGCTGTACGCCCGAATACCGCGACACTATCGCGCCTACGACGCCGAGCGCGGCCAGCCCTTGTTGGCGCTGGTGACGGTGGTCGCCCAACAGGCAGCCAATCTCCGCCAGGATCTCGATTCGCTGTGGGACGATTTCTTCATCGAGACCTGCGCGGATTGGGCCGTTCCGTATATCGGCGCGCTGGTCGGTACGCATCTCTTGCAGATGCCGGTGGGTCAAAGCAATCGGCTGGACGTCTGGAACACCGTGCGCTGGCGGCGGAGCAAGGGGACACCCCAAATGCTCGAGGCGCTGGCCCAATCCATCAGCGGATGGCCGGCCGACCTGGCGGAGTTTTTCCAGACGCTGGGTTGGTCGCAGAATATGAATCACGTGCGCCTCGACCGGCCCCTGACGCCCGATCTGCGCGACCCCGCCCGATTGCGTTTGCTCGGCTTCGCGGCGGATCCGTTCGCGCATGCGGCCGATTTCAAACCTGCGAAACCGTTGGACCAGCCGCGCACGGTCGCGGGAGCGGGAGCGGTGGCCGCATGGGGCACGCCCGGACGATATCAGATCAAGAACCTGGGCCTGTTCGTCCGGCGGGTACGGCCCTTCGCGGTTCGCGGCGCCTCGCCGTCGGCCGCGGCTCCCGGGGCTGCACCAGCGGCGAACAACTCGTTTTTCAAATTCGATCCGCTGTTCCGGGATGTGCCTTTGTTCACCGTCGACGAAGCGTCGGTGATCGGCCGCGCGGCATTTGCCGCCGATCCGTCTCTCTATATGGGCGGCGCAGCGCCGTCCGTAGCGGTGCGGCAATTCGGAGTTCCTCTCGCCGTCGCGGCGGCGCCCTCGGCGCCCGCGCCGCCTCTGGGGACCGGACGCCCGTTTCAATTCGGCGGTGTGACACCGGTCGTTCTGCACGCGACGGCGGGAATTCGCCTGCTCGAACCGCGCGCGTTCGAGTTGGGCGCGGCGCATTTCCTGATTACGGCGCTATGGGCGCCACCGAACGGCACCCCGGCTACTCCAGGCGTCGCTTTGGGCGTCTTGAGTACGCTCGCAGCCGCCTCCGCGCAGTCCGCTTTCACTCCGGGCGCGTCGGGAACGGGCGCCGGCCAACTCGCCATCACGGTGCAGCTTGGGCGTAGCGGCGCTGGATTCCCGGGAACGCTGCCTCCCTCACCGCCCAGCCGGTTTCCGGGCGCCGTCATCGCCATCCGCGCGGCCCGTACCGGCGCGCTGAACGTGGGCGACGCCCTGTATGTTTACCTGCCTCCTTCGTTCGTGGGCGCAAACAGCGTGCTGACCTACTATGTCGCCGGTGACGGCAGCACATGTACCGATTCCGGTCTCGCACCGGCCGCTCTGGCTGGCGCGTCCGAAGGACAGACCTACCCCGCATTCGCCGCCAGCCCGAGCACGCTTCCGGCGGCGGCTTTTACCGCTCTCAATCGCATGCCCGGTGGCATGGCGCTGCCTGACCCGTCGCGCTTCGGCGGAGTGGGCGTGGTGGCCGAGGCAGCTCTCTTCACCGGTACGCAGTTCCTGACGCTGGGCGCCATCGCCACCGCGGCTATCGCCAACCCTGCGGCTTCCTATCCCGACGTGCAGGCCCCTACGCCGTGGCCGGCGTTTACCTACGCACCCAGCCAGGCCGCCCTCAATGGCGCGCTCTCTCCGGCCGGCACACTCACCATCCTGTTGCAGCCGCTGGCGCCCAACAGCTTCATCCCGGCAACGGAAATGGTCCTGGTGAATCGCCAGGGCCAAAGCTTGCTGATCTATCTCCCCGAGGTTTCCTCGGCACCCGCCACGGGAGTCCGCGTGCTGGTGGCTGACGATGGCAGCACTTACTTCTTTACACCCTCGTTGGCCTTCAACCCACTCAACCTGGCGCGCCCAGCGCAGGGACAAGCGCTGCCCATTCCCGGCGTCTGGCCCATCCAGCAGCGCTACCCGGTAGCGCTGAACCTGTGCCGCGCGGAGCGCACGGCGCTGCTCACCCTGGGCCAGCTCGGCGTCGATCCCGAATTGGGCCGCTTTGCGCTTCCCGCCGGGGACCCGGCGCTGGCCCAAGGCGGTTTCTCGGTGGACTTCGTGGAAGGTTTCGGCGACGCTATCGGCGCCACTTCCGGCCATGCGACCGATTCCACTCCCGCGACGCGATGGATCTCGCAATCCGGAGATGTGCCGACGGTGGAGATCCTGGCCGCGGGCGCGCCGGTGCATACCAGCCTGGCCGACGCCGTCGCCAATGCGCAGGACAAGGACGTCATCGAAATTGCGGACAGCGCCACTTATGCCGCAACAGCGGGAGTTACGTTGAGCACCGCGGCGGTGAAGAGTCTGACCATTCGCGCCGCGGCGGGACAGCGTCCCTGTCTCACCTTCTATGCGGGAGCGGCGCCCGCATCCACCAGCTTGACCGTTGCCACCCCCATGGATTCGCTGGCGCTGAGCGGCATTTTGATGAGCGGCGGTCCGATCGTACTGCAGAGCCGCGTTGCCAGCGTGGCCATCACAGCGTGCACGCTCGACCCCACCTCCGCGCCCGGCGGATGGTTGCTCGGCCAGGACGCCAATCCGGCCAGCGACGCGGTCTGGCTGTTGTCCCGCTCAATCACCGGAGCGTTACTAGCCGCTGCCGGAATCGCGCAGATCACGGTTACGGATTCCATCGTGGACCGGCGGAATTCGCTCGCCATCGCGGGTCTGACGGCTCCTACCAGCCCCCCGGGTGCGCTCGTTTCCGCCGCCGCAAAGACCGCCCAACTGGAGCGCGTGACGGTGTTCGGCCAAATCTCGTGCGAAGTACTGAAGGCCAGCGAGTGCCTACTGGATGAAATCGCCGTGGTCGAAGACCAGCAGTCTGGCTGCGTTCGCTTCTCCCGTTTCGAGCCGGGTTCGGTTTTGCCCCGCAGGTTTCAGTCGATTCCCGACGACGATCAGATGCAAATTTGTGGGAGTGCCGCGCAGTGCCTGGCTCCCCTTTTCAATTCGCGGACGTTCGGCGGTCCCGAGTATGGGCAACTGGCCGGGAATTGTCCCCAGGAGATACTCACTGCCAGCGAAAATGGTTCGGAAATCGGGGCTTTCGCGAGCAGCCAGAATACCATTCGGCGGTTGAATTTGAAAACCAAGCTGCAGGAGTTTATGCCCGTCGGGCTGACGGTGGTGGCCGTAGGGGAAAGCTAGAAACACGCACAGAAGGTTGGCAGCCGAGGAGACAAGATGAAAGGCGACTTTTCACGCATTCCGTTCGATCCAGCCAAACATTACGCCGGCGTTTTGCACCAGCAGGGGCGTGTCTGGCTCGATTCAGACTGGAACGAAGACGTCCTCGATCGCCTGGAAACCGTGCAGGCCGAAACGCGCGACCTGGTGGGGTTCTCGGGCGTCCCTTCCCCTGGCAGCGGCTTCGTGCTTTCGGCCAGCGCCAATTCCGCGGCTCCTGACGATTTCGGCATCTCCGCCGGACACTGCTACGTGGACGGCATTCTTTGTAGCCTGGAGCGCGCCACCTCCTATCACACCCAGCCCGACCTGCTCGACGCTCCGGCAATCCCCATCCCGACCACCGGCGCCGCGCTCACCGCCGTCATCTATCTGGAGGTTTGGCGACGGCTGATTACCTATCTCGAGGATCCGTCGATACGGGAGATCGCTCTGGGAGGGCCGGATACGTCGACTCGGCTCAAGACCGTGGTGCAAGTGAAGGCCGTGGTTTGGCCCAACGCGCCGCTGAATCCTACCTGCGCGCAGGGGTCGAGTCTCATTCCCGTGGCGGGCCAGGGCACGCTAACGACGTTGCAGCCCGCTCCTCAGCCGCAAAGCCTGTGCCAATTGCCGGACCCTTCGAATTACACCGGACGCCAAAACCGGCTGTACCGGGTCCAGATCCACGATGGCGGCGACCCCGCTGGCGCGGGCTCCAGCTTTCAGATCGCCCTAAGCGCGGATGCTGCCGCGGGAAGCACTTCGATTACGCTGGCCACCCCGCTGACCGCTGCCCAAACGGACGCCGCCGGGCGCGGCGGATATGTGATCGTAGCAGACAACACAGGAGCCTCCGAACGGGTTCCGCTGGCGAGTGTCGCCAGTGGCGGCGGCACGCTCCAGTTGGGGCAGCCGTTGCAGCAGGCTCACACCAAGGCGAATGGCGCCACGGTGACCGGCGGCGTCGCGCAGTTCAAATGGTCGCGAGACAACGCGTCTTTCGCAAGCGGCGTGACCAACGTGGCCGCGGACCGGGTGACGCTCACCCTCGCCAGCCTGGGACGCGATGTAGCTACGGCGATCCAGCAGGGCGACCTGGTTGAGATTTCGGACGACGCCAGTGAACTGGGCTCCACGCGCGGGCATCTCACTTATCTCAGTTCCATTCCCGATCCCGATACGTTCACGGTGGTGCTGCAGGATCCGCTTCCCGCGGCGTTCGTAGTGACTGGCGGACAGAGCGCCCGCAACATGGTTTTGCGGCGGTGGGACGGGGTCGGAGCCGCCAGCGCCGTTTACGGCGATTCCGCGACTCCTCAAATGAATCTTGGCGATGGCGTCCGGATTCAGTTTGGGGGAGCCTTGCTGCAGCCGGGCGACTACTGGCAATTCGCTACGCGCAGCGCGGACGGTTCGGTGCAGCCGCTGCTCAACGCCCCACCCGCCGGAATCCGCCGCTCGCGCGCGCCTCTGGCGATCGTGACCTGGGGTCCGCCGCCCGCCACCAGTCCTCCGTCGAGCCCTCCCGCGGGCGTGGCGATGACCGTGGTGGATTGCCGTAACGTGTTTCCTCCGCTGACCGGCTTTCCGCAAGCCGATAAGGGCACTCGCATCACCGGCGTCACTTTGATCGCACCCGGGACAGGGCCGGCTTCCGCGTTGGTAAATGACAGTAACATCCAGATATCGGCCTTCGGCGGTATCGACATACAATGCGAAGCCGCCATCGATCCCAATAGCATTGCCCGGCCCACTTGTTTTCTGACTATCGAATACCCCGTCGACATTTCGGGCCAGGGAGTGACCACCATCTACTTACAGGCGAAGGTTGCAGGGACGGTGACGACCTCCGGCGGAGTCATCTCCTGGAGGCCCTTGGCGCAGACGCCGGCCATGCTCTCGCAACTGATTCTTGCCAACCTGGCGGAGCGGGGGCTTCTGACGCGCTTGATTCTCAAGGGTAACTTCATCTGGTCGCAGAACGACCCCACTTCGTTTCTGGATGGCGAGGTTTTCGGCGCCCACCAAGCCGGCGTCAATAACTTGTCAATCACTCTACCAAGCGGAGACAAACGGCGGGGCGGCGATTTCGAGACATGGTTCTGGCTGGTGGCGGCGCCGTCGTTCGCCAACGGCATCACGCCTTCCTCGGCGCAGATTTATGGCGGTGAACAGCAGATCTTCACGGTGACTTTCAGCAGCCCTTCACCCACTGCCGGTACGCTGACTCTGACCAGCAGCGCGCCCACCGTCGCTACAGTCCCCGCCACGGTGGCTGTCGCTGTGGGGGCCACATCGGCCACTTTTACCGCAGCCTCACCTGCCGCGACCACCCCGGTATTGGGCTCCACCAATATCACCGCGGCATTTGGCGGCCAGAACGTCGTGGCGACTCTTACCGTGGCCCCTGCGCCGGTGCTTACCGGACAGTTACAACTTAGCGCGACGTCCATTTTGATAGGCGGTACTTCGACGGGAACCGTGACTCTCAACGGCCCGGCCCCGGCGGCGGGAGCCGTGGTTGCAATCGCCACCAGCAGCGCCTCCATCGCTTCGGTTCCCGCGAATGCGACCATTCCGGCGCACGCAACTTCGGGTTCCTTCACCATCACCGGTGTGTCGCTGGGGTCGGCGACTATCAGCGCCACCTTTGGCACCTCGCTTTCCGCCCTGGTCACCGTGCGCAGCCCGAAGGTGAAGGAGATCAAGGAGATTGTTACGGACGTGAAGGTAGCTAAAGAGAAGGATGTGCTCAAGGCCGTCGAGCAGGTTACTAAGGTCACCGAAATCAAGAGTGCGCCTGCTAAGACTGCCGAAGCCGGCAAGATCGCGGACGCGGCGACATCCATCGGGATAGGCGCCTTGGGTGGAGCGTTCACACAAACGGCCGCGCCGGCACGGTCGTTCATCCGGCCCGAGGAGCGTCCGGCGGTGGAGGAATCCATGCTGAATCCGGAAAGGGTTGAGTGATGCTTCTGATCGTCGCGCAACAGCACGATCGGGCGGCGGTGTCGCTGGCGGCGCGCTGGCAGTACCGCGGCGCGGCGGTGCTTACCCTCCGGGATCTTTCCGAGCCTGGCTGGAGATTCGAGGTAGGGTCGGCTTCGCCGTCCCGCGCGATTGCGGGCGGCCGTGCGTTCACCAGCGATGAAGTCTCGGGCGTTCTCACTCGTCTTGCAGCCGCTGGCTGCGCAGAGTTGAATCACGTCGCGGTGGAGGACCGTTCTTATGTGTCGTCGGAAATGACGGCGTTTCTGCTCGCCTGGCTTTCCAGCCTGACTTGCCCGATTCTCAATCGCCCGGCGCCGGGCTGTCTCTGCGGTCCAAACTGGCGAATCGAACAGTGGATGCATCTTGCGGGCCGGCTCGGCATTCCCGTGAACGGCGTACGGCGCTCGACGTCTCCCGCCGCCGCGGACGAGCGGGAGGGCGGAGCTAGAGTAACCGTGGTGGGCGGCCGCTGTGCGGGCGACGTGCACCTCTCGCTCGCCGCATACGCCCGGCGTCTGGCGGAAGCCGCGCAGGTGGACCTGCTGGAAGTGTGGTTCACCAACGCGGAAAGAGGCGGCAGGCTTCACAATGTCAGCCTCTGCCCGGATATCTCAATGCCGGAGATCGCCGACGCCATGCTCGAATATTTCGATTCGAGGACGCCGTGCTGATTCTCTTGTGGGGACTGGAGAATGACCCTCCGCTCGCCGCCGTGCGGGAACAGTTGCAGTCCCTCGGCGCCCCCATCGTATTTGCCGATCAGCGCGACGTGCAGGATATCGGGATCGATCTGGAAGTGAGCCAGAATGTGAGCGCTTCTCTTCGGATCCGCGGCGAGTCTTTCGATTTGGCGGGTGTAACTGCGGCCTATCTGCGTCCTTATAACTCCTGCGATCTCGCCGACATCGCATCCGCCGGCCCGGACAGCGCCGCTTGGAAACATGCCGCGCTCGCCGACGACATCCTGGCGTCCTGGATAGAGATTTCCCCGGCCTTCCTGGTGAACCCGTTTCCGGCCATGGCCGCCAATAGTTCGAAACCGTACCAGCTCGAACAAATCCGCCGGCAGGGCTGGAGCGTTCCCGAAACCCTGGTCACAACCGACCCCGAAGCCGCGCATGCATTCTGGGAGAAGCACGGCGACGTCATCTACAAGTCGGTGAGCGGCATCCGCAGCCAGGTGAGCCGGTTGCGCCCCGAGCACCGCCGGCGCTTCGCGGACATCGGCTCCTGTCCCACCCAGTTTCAGCGCTGCATTCGCGGGCGCGACCATCGCGTGCACGTCGTTGGCTGCGAGGTATTCGCATGCGACGTACGCTGCGATGCCGATGACTACCGGTATCCCGGCGATAGCGCCGTCGAGATGCGCGCCTGCGTATTGCCTCGTGACATCCAGGACCGCTGCCGCGAAACCGCCCAAGCGGCCAGCCTGCCGTTCGCGGGAATCGATCTCCGCCGAACTTCCGAAGGCGAGTGGTTCTGTTTCGAGCTGAACCCGTCGCCCGGATTCACGTATTACGAATCGCAAACGGGCCAGCCGATCGCCAAATCGGTAGCGCGGCTTCTCATGCAGGGCAGCCTGGCCGCTATTCCGCGTGAGGCTGAACTGAGCGCCTATGCTTGATCCGCCCTTTGAAGTGGTTCGTTGTTCGTGGCCCCGTCCGGTGACGGAGGAGAACGGACGCTGGGTATCCGAACCCGAATGGGACGCGCCTGCGATGCCCTGCCTTCCGCAGCCGTATTGGGAAATCGTCGACGGCCGGCCTTGCTTGCTCATCGACTGGCGGGAGACATTTCGCCGCGGCGTCCAACATCCGCCGAACGCCGTCTGCGGCGATCTCTGCCGCTTCCACGTCGTCTTCGAGATTCGCGTCTGTGCGACTGGCGTGCTATCTTTCTGGGACGATGACGGTTCTATCATCCGGTTGAACGGTTGCCTGGTGCATTGCGACCGTACCGCCCACGCTCTGAGGCGGAGCGAAATCGCGGTGACCGCCGGAGACCGCCTTTCGATCGCGCAGTGGCAATTCGTCAACGAGTGGCAGTGGGCCGCATCGTTTCATCCGGATTTGGACCAGCGTGCGCGCGAAGAATCCATCCTGCGCAACCGGCGCACGGTCGCAGCGCGCCTTTCTCAGCCCGACGGACCGCCCTTGCTGATCTTTTCGCACGCCGGTAATCCTGTGCGCGCGGCGCTGGCCATCTACAGCATGATCGTCAACGGCTACCGCCCATCCAGCGTTCAACTCTTTGGCGAACACCAATGGGATGCCGGTGCGCGGGCATTTCTGAAAGTCGCATTGCCTACCGCCGAGATTCACGCCACCGGCGCGCTGCTGCGTTCCTGGAACTCCCTGGCCGGGCCGGCCCTGACATCTTTCGCCCAGGAACACTGGTTTGTCATGAAGGCATGCTTGGCTTTGCTCTCTCCGCCTGGAGAATTCTGCCTGATGGATGACGACGTCTTCGTGCTCGATTCCGTAAGCGACGCCCTGGAGCGTTTCGCACAGTGCGATGCCGTCTTCTCTCCCGACACGGATCATGGCGCCGCGTATCTCTCGGTCTGGGGCCACACTTTCGGAGACGCCGAATTGTCCCCCGACCAGCTTTCGACGCGCCGCATGAATACGGGGTTGCTCTGGCTTCGCCCGGTGCAGGATCCCGCTTGGTTGGCCCAATTGATCCTACGGGGGCGTCCCTCGGTCGGAATCGGAGCGTGGGCCTGGGAGCAAGGGCTGTTCGCCAGCGTCTACGCACGCTGCAGCGTTCACCAACTGCCCTCCACTCGCTATTTATTGCCCCTGTGGGAAGGTTTGCCCGGAGGTGTCTTGGGATACGACTATCTTCGGAATCCCTGCGGCTTTGCGGCGATTCACTTCGCCGGGCTCCGGAACAAACCTTCCGATGCTGCCGCCGCTTGTTTGGCACCGCAAGTCTTAGGCCGGAACGGAACGCCCGAGGCGTAAAATGATGATCCGCAATATTTTTGCCTGCCTGGCACATGAAAACGAGGAATGCATCGTGGACCTGGTGCGGAATCTGCGCTTTCTGGATCCTTCCTCGGTAGTCTTGCTTTACAACGGCGGTCCCGTCCCCGGCTTGCTGCGCTCGGGTTTCCCGTTCGAACGATATGGTGCAGTCGTGCATCCGTCTCCCAGACTCATGACGTGGGGCCGTTTGCACGATTTCGCGTTGGACTGCATGCGTTTCGCTCTCGCCAACATTCCGTTTGATGCGCTTACGATCGTGGATTCCGACCAGTTGGCAACGCGCCAGGGCTATTCGGAGAGTCTAGGACGGGTTCTCGCAGATCATGGTACGGCCGGATTGCTTAGCAACGTTCCTGAGGTCTTGCCGCCCACGTCTCAAATCGGTCCGGTCCCGGCGGCGTTCCAGGAACTTGAACTATGGCGGCCGTTTCTGCGCCGTTTTCACGATGGAGAACAGAAATTCCCCCACTGGTCGTTTTGGCCGTCGACTGTTTTCACTTCGGACGCCGCGCGCGACCTGACAAGTCTCTTTGACTCCGAACCCTTGTTGCAGGACATCTTGAACCGCTCCCGCATCTGGGCGACGGAAGAGATCATTCTGCCAACTCTAACGGCTCTGCTAGGATACGAGATTGCCGCCAAGCCTACCAGCGACGACTTCGTAAAGTATCGCGCCGCCTACCATCCCGCGGATATCGAGCGCGCTCTGCTTCGCGAGGATGTTTACTGGCTACACCCCGTTGCGCGCCGCTATAACGATCCGGTGCGCACGCGCATTCGGAACTTCTTCGCGCACTATGACCGCCAGGAATCACGCGCAGCCGTGACCGAAACCAAAGAAGAAGATGGCTTGCTGCTCTCATTCCCCATTCTCGAGCGAATGCGAAAAATCGAGGGCTGGCTCGATGACGAAGAAGCCGATCTGTTGATCGCGGCGGCAACCCTGGCTGTGAACCTGCTTCCCGCCGGCTCTCCGTTCGTCGAAGCCGGCTGCTTCTGCGGGCGCGCCACCGTGGTGCTCGCGAGTGTCATCCAGTCGCTGAGGGCGAAGAGCCTCGTCTATGCCATCGATTCTCATGATGGAATGCAGGGCGCGCAGGACCAGGGATTGAAACCCTTCGGTCCCACGTTGGACCGCTTCCATGGGAATATCTTGGAAAACGGACTGGGCGATGTGGTCGAAACCGTCCAAGCCCGTCCCACTGAGGTGCCGTGGAACCGGCCCGTGGGATTTCTATTGATTGACGGGCTCCATGATTATCCCAGCGTTGCCCGCGATTTCCACCACTTTGCAGAGCGGATCTTACCCGGCGGATATGTCGCCTTTCACGACTATGCCGACTACTATCCGGGAGTCAGGTCATTTGTAAACGAACTGATGGCGCAGAACCAATATGTGGAGGTCGCCACAGCGAAGAGCCTGATTGTGCTTCGCAAGGAGATGACTCAGAAGGACGCGGCGCGAAGTTTCGCTCGTCCCGAAAGGAGTGAGTTGCCGGCTGTCCGCATGGATCCGCCATTCGCGCCACAAATTGTCCGGCGCCAGCCGTTGGTCTCCTGTATCATGCCGACTGCGGACCGTCGCGCTTTCATTCCGCAAGCCATTCGCAGTTTCTTGAAACAGGATTATCGCGCTCGCGAACTCATTATCGTCGACGATGGCTTGGATAGCGTCGCCGATCTGATTCCGGACGACGAATCGGTTCGCTACATTCGCCTTTCAGAGCGCTGCAGCATGGGCGCCAAGCAGAACCTGGCGTGCGAGCGGGCACGGGGCGAGGTGATCGTGCACATGGACGACGACGACTGGAACGCACCCTGGCGTGTATCCTACCAGGTGGATGCCCTGTCGCGGACTTCTCCCCGGAAACTGTGCGGACTGTCGCGCGTTCTGTTCTTTGAGCCCGCCGGACAGAGGGCATGGGAATATGTTTATCCTTTGACCGGCCGCCCCTGGGTCTACGGCGCTACATTCTGCTACTGCCGGCGCTTTTGGGAACAACATAGGTTCCCGGATATGAATGAAGGCGCGGATACCACGTATGTCTGGAATTTGAACGCCGACGAAGTCTTAGCGCTGGAAGATCACCGATTTCTTGTCGCCACCGTACATGCCGGGAACACCAGCCCTAAACGAACCAACAGCGCTGGCTGGCAGCCACGGTCGTGCCAGGAGATTCGAGGTGTGGTCGACGATGACGGCTGGTCCTTCTATGAGCGGATCAGATCCCTCTTATGCGCTTGACGAAATCGGCGAGCGGTCCGACTTACATAGAACAAGTTCAAGTGGCTATAGAGCCGCGCCTAGATAAAGGCGCATTCGGTGGGCAGCACGTTGCCCCACTGAACACCTTTTGTGAGGAGACGGCGCACGATGTCTATCGCGTTACCAACCGACTGCAAGCCGTGACTCTGGGTCCCGAAGTCAGCACAATGGTGAACTAGCTGCGGCCCTCAAAGCACATCGCTCCAATACCGCCGCGCCGCTGCCGAGAAGAGTTGCAGCCCGGGCTCCCGTCAAACGCGAGTGGAACTCACCGAGAATCGAGCGATCAACGTGCTAGTCCCACAAACGCGCCTTGCTCCGCCGATCGACCTTGGCGTGGAGTCGCAGCCTCGGAGAACAGCCGAACTCAGCGCCGCATGGTTCGCGAGAACAGCCATTCCGCCCAACGAACCGGACGAGCCAGCGCAGGGATAGAAACTCCGACTCTTTGCCCCCGCCCCGGAAGGAGAAATGTCCTGACCCGCAAGCCACCGCGCTAGGCTGGTCGTGGGGGTTCGGCGCACTGCGAACTTACGTCCCAACTGTGAACTGCCTGCGTCCAGCAACTCGCTTCATCTCGGATTCCGGGACCGTCCTCCCCATTTCCACTTTCTCATCCGCATGTGTGGTGCCGCGTTTTTCGTGCGAAGCTGTTCTTCTGGCAGAATACCCATAGCGGTTGATGTATAAGGGAGGATAGCGTTCGAGTGCCGTTGCCGATTCATGGCGGGAGATTCGGCGTGAGTCAATCGTCTGCCCAACGCGGGCTTTGTCCCCGGCCCGAAGAGTCCCTGTGGGCTGTCCAGGGGAACTTGAGCCTAGGCGCAGTGCTGAACCGTCGCGGGGATGGGGTTGGAAAGGTGCTACCAAACCTGCTACCACTTCCCGAGGAAAGCAGCCCGAAACAGCATGAACCAAGGGCCAACGAGAAGGAGTGTCCTACTGAAATACAAGGAACAGGATGAAACCAGACGAAACGAAAATCGATCTCATAACCCAAAGGTCGAAGGTTCAAATCCTTCCCCCGCAACCAATTAAATCAATAGGTTACGCGGATTTTTGAGCGTACACAAACTCCCATTGACTCCCAATAGCCGCGACCGGCATCTTGTGGTCGGTAGTTTGATCCGTTTTGCCGCTGTTTAGTACCATCTCTACAACTTTGCTGTGGGCCGGACGCTTACTGTCCGTCATGGCCTTTCCGTAAATGTTCATCGTGGTTTGAATACTGACCGAAAGGCCGCTGATGACGAAGAGGTCCGCCGGCGAATTGCTGCCCTCAAGGCTCGAAAGTCCGCGACGACATCATCGATAGGCGAGTTCGATTTCGACCCAACCCAACCGCTCCGGCTGATTACGCCGGGAAAACCCGCCTCAGACAAGTGAACCCGCGCGCAGTCCTGGTGGCCCGTTTAGCTAAGCGGACAGCAGTAGTCCGCAAGTGCTGACCGCCTATGCGCGGATCCTAACGCGTTTGTGGGGAGTAATCCAGCAAATCCAGATTCACGCATCTCTACAAACAAGGTTTGCGGCGGTTTGCTGCCAATCCGGAGGCGCCGAGTAATGCCCCCAGACTATGGAACCCTGCGCTTCACCTCGTCGAAGAAATTCAGCAGCATGGTGAAGTGGACCGGCCCCTTCGCGCCTCCCGCCATTTCCGGCGCGTAGAGTGCGGCGAAGCGCTTGCCGTCCGGTGCCAGGTCCAGGTTGAGTAATCCCGGATTGAAAAGCTGACTGTGGCACCACACCCGGGGCTTGCCTGGCACGAACGAATCGCCTTTTACCGTATAGTCCACGATCATGATCCGGCTATCGGTGCCTTCGTAAAACAGTTCCCCGCCATTCTTGGCCCAGAGCGCATACCCCCCGCCGCTCGAAACCTGCCATTTGCCCTCAAGCTTCGCCGGAAACGGCCGCACATAAACTTCGCCATGCCCCGACTCATTCGACAGGTAGGCGATCCAGTGGCCGTCCGGAGAGAAACTGGGACACAGCTCATCGGCCGGCGTATGAACGAATGGCTCCGGGGCGCCCGCTTTTGGGACGGTCGGGATCGGTCAGATCCAGCGGGAGCGTCGAAACATCCCCGGTCCGTGGAATTCTCTCAAAGTATGCCAGCCGCCGTCCGTCGGGAGAGAAGGACCAAGGAGCCAGAGTATTGGGACTCTGCAACAAACGCTGGGGATCCCCTGCACCGTCGCTGCGAATCCAATACGAACAGTGGTCGATGCCGACTGACCCGAAGGCATTATGCTTGCCATGTCGGCTACCTGATCAATGCCGGCGCGGGCTGGCCGGCCCAGGAGCTGTTTCACATGGCGGCAATTAACAGATTGCGCCTTTTCGTCGCGGTGCCCGAAGTCTATTCGCGGGCCGCGCAGAACGGCGCCAAGGCGTCGTTGACGCTCGGCGAATTCCCCGGCGCGACGTTCACTGGCACGCTCGTTCGCAATTCCAATTCGATTCGATCCGGTTTTCGGGGGAGCACCGGAGTTCATAACGACCCACGCTCGGGCAACGTAACCCATTGCATGATGACGCCTCGCCCGAGGACTGGGTTTTCCTGTGAAACATAGAAGCTCGCCGTCGCGGGGGGATCATATTGCACGATGGCGCCGTCCTCGAAGTAGCCAAAGCCGCGAATCTGTATATCCCGTGCCCCTGGTTGTGATTCCACGTCGATCAGGCGGGCCATGAACGGCACGCGGCTCCGTCGATACTCAATCTGCGAGAATTCGATCCCGATCAACACTTCACCGGCGTGCTGCCCATACATCGCGTGCTTAGAAGGTCGTGAAGACCGTTCCGGTCTGGACGTCGGTACTTGGTCGTTGTAGTTGAGGATGCGGCTCACTCGACCGTAGACATGTGCGCCCCGACGGATACTGCCGACGCTTTGCAGGGTATGGGCGCTAATCGGATCTCCGACAGATGCCTTACTTGCGTCTAGAGGCGTGTCGAGAACCAATTGAATCTGTAGACCCGCCTGGACCCTCGTCTTCTCCAAAGTAGGTGGCGAAGCCTGTGTCCCAGAACCCGACTCAAACGTTATCGTGCTCTCCGCAGTGTATTCCCGGCAATTCGAGAAAACGGATGTATTTCGCTTCATGGTTCCGTCCGACTCTGTCAGCAGAAGCTCGGACCCGCGCGCCAGCAGGACCGTCCTTCCGCCGACAAGAACCGGCCAGTACATCGTGCGGTTAACTATCGATCGAATCTTAAGACCTTCTGGAATGTCATAGGCTTCAAGATCGATTTGCAACACGTCCAGCGTTTCCGGGTCGATCCAGAATGCTCCCCGCGCTGCCGCGAAGCCGGATTGACTGGCGTTACTCACCGCCAGTACCCCGCGGTGGACATCATACTCGTAGCGCAAGGCCGGACGGCCTTCCATCGTCACCCGGCCCGAATACGATATTGTGGTCCAACGACTAGCGAGGACCAGGGCACGGTTGTCGGCGAAGTCGCCGCTGAAACTGGCGCCGTACCCTACCATCGCAGTCGGGGCCGTCGATTGAAATGCCGAGTTTCCCAGCCACGAAAACCGGTCAGCGCCCTCTATGTGAGCAATCTCGAGGTGTAGCCGGTCAAGGCGCCTGAACTGACGCTCGTTCGGTATCCACAAGGACCGTTCGATGGAGTCGACGCATACATAGTTGGGCACGCTCCCGAGGTCCGCTATCGCACGCTGCTTTATTTGTTGGAGAAGTATCGTGTTTTGGGTCGAAGAGTTATCCTCGGTCTGTACACCTGAAATAGCGATGATCATAAGGCCGAGCGCAAAACCCATTCTCCCAGTTCATCAGTCCTGTTTCGAGGAGTCAAGCCATTGTTGCATTCAAGAATTGGACAGGCAGCGCGCCAGGCTGGGATCGCGGCCAATCGCTGCGCGGGGCTGCGCCGAAGGACCAGGTAAAGACGCAATTCGAGCGAATCTTCCACCGCGCCAAGGTCACGCTCGGCAGTCAGATCCCTCGCACGTTGCCCCGTAGAGTGATCAGGGCATGCTCATCGATTGGGCGGACCAGACCCGAAGGCGCCGCGGATGCCGCGGCGGCTTCCTGGCCACGGGCAACGCCTAATCCACAAAGCCCAAACGCCAATAGAATTATTGACAAGGAAGACCGCTTGGAACTGCGCATCTGACTCACGGAAAATGAAAAAACTTCCATTTGGGAGTATTGGTGCCGAATATCTGCCTTTTCGTGAGTCATTCCGTCCCCATTTCGCGCTAACCCTTTTATGAGCACCCGTGAAGTTCCGGGAAATTAGAAAGAAAAGGTGACGATTATGCGCAGTTACGAGCGGTCTTCCACGTCTTTGTTTCTATCGGTGTTCTTCGTCCTGATGACGTCCGCCCTGGTTTCCCAGGGCGTCATGCTGGCCCAGGGCACCATTAACACGTACGCCGGCAGCGATGCTCTGTTTGCGGGAGGCGGCCAGCCCGCCACCTCCGCCCAACTGGTGAATCCGGACAATATGGCTTTCGACGCCCAGGACAACCTCTACTTCTCCGACAGCGGCCTTTCCATGGTGCTCAAGGTTTCGGCCGCCACTGGCGTAATTTCCGTCGTTGCCGGCAATGGCCTGAGCAGCGGCGGAGGCGATGGCGGACTGGCCGTCGGCGCTTCGCTGGGGAATCCGCAGGGGTTGGCCTTCGATTCGTCGGGCAATCTCTATATCGCGGACGAGGCCAACAACAATGTCCGGAAGGTGGATACCAACGGGATCATCACCACGGTGGCCGGCGGCGGTGGCGCGAGCGGTTTGGGAGACGGAGGGCTGGCAACCCAGGCCGGGCTCAGCTGGCCGACCGGGGTCGCGATCGACAAGGCCGGCGACCTTTATATCGCGGAGTACGCCAACAACCGCATCCGAATGGTCGCAGCCGGAACGGGGATCATCTCGACCATTGCAGGCACCGGCCCCACCGGCTATTCCGGTGACGGCGGACCGGCCACCAAAGCCACTTTCACCTATCCCACCGGCGTTGCGGTCGATTCCTCCGGTAACGTGTACGTCGCCGACTCAGATAACTGCGTCATCCGCAAGATCTCCCCGAGCGGGATCATCAGCACGGTTGCCGGGAACGGCCCGACGTTTGGATACGGGGGCGACAACGGTCCGGCCACCAAGGCGCAGCTCGGCAGCATAGGCGGCGTGGCCATCGATGCATCCGGGAACCTGTATATCGCCGACACCGGAAACGAGCGCATCCGATACGTCAGCGCGAGCGGCATCATCACCACCATCGCCGGAACCGGCGCGATCGGATTCAGCGGCGATGGCTCGCCGGCTACTGGCGCCACGCTGGACGATCCGGCCGCGGTGGCCGTGGACTCGAGCGGCGCGGTTTACGTGGCCGACATGGCGAACAACCGCATTCGCCGCTTCGTGTCGGGCGGCAACATCGCCACCTTCGCCGGAACGGCGGTATCGGCCGGGGATGGTGGAGCATCCACGCAGGCGCGCCTGGACAACCCCATGAGTGTTGCGGTGGACTCCTCGGGCAATCTGTACATCGCCGACCCCAGCGCCAATCGAATTCGCAAGGTGGCTCCATCGGGCACCATCACCACCCTAGCCGGTAACGGCGAGGCGGCATACGGAGGCGATCACGGTCCGGGACCCGAGGCGGCCCTGAACTATCCCGACGCGGTCGCAGTGGATTCGGCCGGAAACGTGTATATCGCCGACGCCCGTAATGAGAGGATTCGCCGCGTGGATGCGTCCACCGGGATCATCACGACGTTCGCCGGCAACGGCAGTTGCTGCTACGCCGGTGCGGGTACCGGCGGAGATGGTGGTCCGGCCACGGCCGCCACCCTTGAACTCACGACCTCCGTGGCGGTGGACGGGGCGGGAAATGTATATTTGGTCGACATGGTAAGTAACAACCATATCAACGCTCCGAGGGCCATCCGGCGCGTGACCACGGATGGGAAAATCAACGTCTGGGCCGGCGGCGCGACCACCACAATCGGATACAGCGGCGATGGCGGGTCGCCGCTCCAGGCCGAGTTCGGCTACAGCATTAGTATCGCGGCCGGCTCCGACGGCACGTTGTATATCGCCGACACCTCCAACAACCGGATCCGGAAGATCGATCCAGCTGGAAGCACGATCAGTCTGCTTGCCGGCAACGGTCAGTACGGCGATTCAGGCAATGGAGGCCCGGCATTGTCGGCGTCGGTGACGGGTCCCACGTCGGTCGCGTTGGACGCGGCGGGCAACCTGTACATCGGCGAAACGGGCGTCGTCCGGCAGATCACGCCCAGCGGCGTCATCGGCCCTTACGCCGGCAACGACCGGGCCAGCTTCTCAGGCGACGGCGGACCCGCTTTGTCCGCGTCGATCACCGGGGTAGACGGTCTGGCGGTGGATTCGGGAAACAACTTATATCTTGCCGACAATGGCAACCGCCGCATCCGGCAGGTGCAGCCCGCGGCCAGCCCGGCGATCGCCTTGTCGTCAACGTCCGTGACCTTCACCCTGACGGCCACCAGTTCCACAGCCACCACGCAGACGTTCGTTGTGACTAACACTGGTCAAGGCACGTTGCACTGGGCCGCTTCCGCAAGCACGACTTCCGGCGGCGAGTGGCTGTCTGTTTCGCCCGCCACCGGCGCCATCCTCGCCGGGCAGCCGGGAACCACGGTGACGGTCACCGCCAATCCCTCCGGTCTCGCGGCCGGCGATTACTACGGGCAGATTCAAGTCACTTCACCGAATGCGACCAGCCAGATCCAGTTGCTCACCGTGAGATTAACTGTCGCGACCGCGGGTGAAGCTCCGCCGGTGGTCTTCGCTGGCGGCGTGGTGAACGCCGCCAGTTACACTGCGCCAGTCGCGCCGGGAACGTTCGTTTCGATTTTCGGCGCCGGCTTCACCGATTCGACGAGCGCAATCGTGGCCTCGGCGTTCCCGTGGCTGGACGCGCTCGGCGGAACGTCGGTCACTATCGGCGGCGAGCCCCTGCCTCTCTACTTTGTGACCGCCGGCCAGATTAACGCGATCCTGCCCTTCGATCTGGCGGTAGACACCAGCCTGCAAGTCGTAGTGACGCGCAACGGCGCCGTCTCCGCGCCGCAACCGGTGAACCTGGTTTCGTCGCAACCGGGCGTGTTCACGCAAGCGCAAACCGGCCAGGGGATCGGTGCGATTCTGATTGTCCATCCCGATGGATCGTGGGTGGTGGCGGGCAACGGCAACTCGGCCAAGGCGGGCGATACGCTGGAGATCTTCTGCACCGGTTTGGGCGACGTCTCGCCGCGCCTGGTGGCCGGATACCCGGCTCCGCCTTCGCCGCTTTCGTACGTGATCGACGCCGTCACGCTGACTATCGGCGGCGTTAACGTCGTGCCGTTCTTCTCCGGAGCGGCTCCCGGATTCAGCGGCCTGTATCAGGTGAACGCGACGATTCCGGCCGGCATCGCTGCGTCTCAACAGTCGCCCCTGGTGCTGTCCCAAGGCGGCCGCGCCGGGGCCACCGTCACGGTTCCCATCGAGTGAGGCGCCGCGCCACACATCGGGACCGGGCATGCCCAGCCCGATTCGGGCAGGAAATCAGCCCGGAAGTGAAGAGGCTGATGCATTTTAACGAGAGTCGTCGCTTCACTGTATGAGGGGCCGTGCAGATCGACGGCGTCCCGGCGAGCGCGCCGGCTACGCCGGTTCCGCCATCGCTGATGCTGGGGCTGATCGGGATTTTGGCGTGCGGTCTGTGTGTATTCCGCAAGCGGATCTGGCGGAGACGCGACAGTCAGGACGACTTACGGGCAAGCTAAAGCATGGCCCACCGAGAACGGATATGTTAACGTATACTCACCGGCTGAAATGGACCACGGCATGGAAGCCGCGCCTGCCGCGGATGGCGACATCACGCTGCTGTTGCGCCAGTGGAGCGACGGGCGCGATGAAGCTTTTCGCGAACTGCTGCCCCTTGCCTACAACCGCCTGCGGCAAATGGCCAGCGCCCGCATGCGTTGTGAGCGGCCGGATCACACTCTCCAGCCGACCGCGCTGGTCGGGGAACTGTATCTCCGCCTTGCCGGAGCGAAGCTGGCGAACTGGAAAGACCGGGAACATTTCTACAGTTTTTGCGCGCGAGCCATGCGCTGGATCCTCACCGACCATGCCAGAGCGCGCGCTAGCGGGAAACGCCGGGGCGACCTGCTGCTGCCGCTCACGGAGGACATACGCTGGCTCGGCGAGCGGGAGGAGGACGCCTACGATCTCGACCGGGCGCTGTCGCGCCTCGAGGAAATCGATTCCCGCAAAGCGAAGGTTCTCGAGTTACGCATCTACCTGGGCTGCACAGCGAAGGAGACCGCCGACATCCTCAATCTGTCCAAG
>Ga0187875_10000239_pt1 | contig 50138 bp, 36 predicted proteins | sample June2016WEW_17_1_2_FD_132978 | JGI IMG/M metagenome (GOLD analysis project Ga0187875, IMG submission 132978) | Peatland microbial communities from SPRUCE experiment site at the Marcell Experimental Forest, Minnesota, USA - June2016WEW_17_10 | ecosystem: Environmental > Terrestrial > Soil >...
AGAGCCATTACTGCCACAGCTCCTGCTTCTTCTGCTATTTTTGCCTGCTTATCATTTGTTACATCCATAATGACGCCCCCTTTGAGCATTTGCGCCAACTGGACATTTAGTTCATACCTTTTAGCATCCACTTTAATTAGCCTCCTGACTTAATTTGTGTATTATAATACTTCACAAATACGTTGCATAGCAAAAAAATGATTAAACTACCAAAGCATTCTCGTTTTGATTTGTTTATTGTTTAAATATTGTTTGATTTCGGCAATTGTATAGGTTCGGTAATGCACCATGGAAGCGATCAGAGCCGCATCTGCACTGCCTTTTGTCAATACATCCGCCAGATGTTGGGGTACTCCGGCGCCTCCGGAAGCGATAACCGGAATCTGCACATTCTCGGAAATAAGTGCAGTTAAATTCAACTCGTAGCCGGTCTGCGTCCCGTCCGCATCAATGGAATTAAGGCAAATTTCACCGGCTCCAAGCCGCTGTGCTTCCTTTGCCCACCACAGGGCGTCAATGCCGGTAAATTTTCTGCCGCCATGTATAACTATTTCGTAGCCTGAAGGAATTTTATGGGATACTTCAACTTTTTTTACATCCATACCCAGCACAACACACTGGCTGCCGAATGCTTTGGCTCCTTCGGTTATAATTTGCGGATCATCCACTGCGGCGGAATTAACGCTGATTTTTTCCGCTCCGGCCAGAATCACGCGGCGCATATCGTCCACGTTGCGGATGCCGCCGCCTACGGAAAAGGGAATAAAAATCGTTTCCGCCACGCGCCGCACTACGTCAATCATAATGTCGCGCTTGTCGGACGAAGCCGTAATATCGTAAAAAACAATTTCATCCGCGCCCTGTTCATAATATTCCCGCGCGGCTTCCACCGGATCGCCGATATCTACATTGCCTTTAAATTTGATGCCCTTGGTGAGCAGGCCAGCGCGCACATCCAGGCACGGAATTATCCTTTTACTAAGCATGACGGCCTCGCAAAAAGTCCATATGCTGTGTTGCGCTTCGTCCCTCGTTGTTGCAGCGTACACAAAAGTACGCCTCACTCCTCGGGTCTTGCGCGCCTTGCATCTGGAGCTTTTTGCAAGGTCGTCTAAAATTATATGGACTTTGATTATTCATAAATTTACTTGGCATTGCCTCTCCATGCGCAAAAATTCTTCAAAATCTGTAAGCCGGGACGTCCGCTTTTTTCCGGGTGAAACTGCGTAGCCACAAGATTGTCTTTAGCCAGAACAGAGCAGAAATTCACACCGTAATCAGTTGTTCCTAAAACGACTGCTTCATCAGACGGCGCCGGATAATAAGAATGCACAAAATAAAATTCGGCCTCGGGCAAAACATTGGCAAAAACCGGATGGCTACGGCGAAAAGTAATGCTGTTCCAGCCCATGTGCGGAATCTTTAATGGCAGACCTTCAGCAATTAATTTATCAGGAAAGCGTTTTGTTAAACCGGCGACAAGCCCGATGCAACTGGTATCATTTTCCTCGGAATAATCCAGAATAATCTGAGTGCCCAGACAAATGCCCAGAAGGGGCAAACCTGTGTTAATGTATTGTTTTAGCCAGACATCAATCTTTTTTTTACGCAGATAAGCCATTGCTTCACCCGCCGCACCGACACCCGGAAAAATGACATGCGATGCCGCTTTAAGCTTTTGAGGGTCATCCGTGATGACAAAATCCTGCCCGATTTTCTGCAGCGCACGCGCCACACTCGTGATGTTTCCGGCATTATAGTTTAGTATTGTAATCATCTATTCTCTCATTAAACAACTCTTCATAGACATGCATTTAGCAATTTTTATGCAAATATCATAGATTTTTTTATCATACTAGAACGCAAATTTGATAATTTCGTAAAATATCCAGAGCAATGCCCGCAAATATTTATGAAAGAAACTTGCTTTTTCGTAGGTCGCAGAGACTAAAACATAAAGTGCAATGCAGCATAAGGGTTTTTTATGGAGTTATCCCATAATATTTTCCCTGATATGAGTCCCGCCGCTCCAACTCTTTATTAATTGAATTCAGTACATCTAATTTATTCATTGCCCAATCAGGCGCAAGAAAAATATCGCGGTAACCATCGGCAGTCAGACGTTGAATTACCATTTCGGGCGGCAATATTTCCAGAAAATCGGCAACTAAAGAAACATATTTTTCTTTAGTTATCATGAATATAGTTCCTTTTTTATACATTTCGCCCAGAGCGGTTCCTTCCAGAGCCAGAAGGGAATGAATTTTGATGCCGTTTACGGGCATTGCCGCAATGGTCCGGGCTGTAGTTAAGACATCTTTGTCACTTTCTTCCGGCAAACCTATAATAAAGTGAACACAAATGTTCAGACTGCTTCCCGTAAGACTATTCACCACATCTGAGAATTGTTGAAAATTATGCCCTCGGTTGATGAATCGCAAAGTCCTGTCGTTTGAGGATTGCAGGCCAATTTCTACCCAGACATGATTTTTTTTCGCATATCCGCTTAATAATCCGATAACGTCTGAACCCAGGCAATCCGGTCTTGTGCCGATGGAAAGACCGATGACATCTTCCTGTGCCAGGGCCTCATCGTAGATCGCCCGTAATTTTTCTACTGGAGCGTAAGTGTTTGTAAATGTTTGGAAATAAGCTATATATTTTGAAGCATGCCGTTTGTAATATTCTTTACCTGAGGCAATCTGTTCGGCAACAGAGGGCAGCTCTCTTTTTTGGCGCAATTTCGATCCCCGTCCGTCGCAGTAAATACATCCGCCCGTGGCTACAAATCCATCGCGATTGGGACAGGTAAATCCCGCGTCAATTGCTATTTTGTGGACATTACAGCCAAATAAATTATGCCAGTAGCTTTTTAAATCATAATATCTTTTATTGTTTTTCCAAAAATCCGGTTTGATCAAGGCCGCCTCTTTTTTATGTTGTGTTTTTGCGATCTATGCCGTAAAAAAACTTGTAATTCTCGCTCCCGCCTGCGCAAGGGTAAACTGTAGCGGGAATCGAGTAATATTTTTATTTGGGAAACTTTTACTATTGATTTAATACAAGCGCAAGGATTTGATTTAAGTGATTGCAGGAGCGGATAATTTGCCCAATAACTTAAGTGATAACTATGATGTTGCGGTAATCGGCGGCGGACATGCCGGCTGTGAAGCGGCCCTGGCTTGTGCGCGCATGGGTGGCCGGACAATTCTATTTAACATTAATTTGGATTCGATCGCGCTGATGTCGTGCAATCCGGCAATCGGGGGCTTAGCCAAAGGACAACTGGTTAAGGAAATTGATGCCCTCGGTGGTGAGATGGGCAAGGTTACAGATAAGACTGCCGTGCATTTTCGCATGCTCAATGCTTCCAAGGGGCCTGCCGTTCATTCTTCCCGGATGCAGTGTGATAAACAACTCTACCGCCTGACAATGAAAGCGGTCGTCGAAAATCAGCAAAATCTCCATATCCGGCAGGCTATGGTTGAGAGCCTCGTGATTGAAAACGGTATGATAAAAGGCATACTGGATCAAAGCGGTCATTTTTACGGTGCGAAAAAAGTTATCATTACCACCGGCACTTTTCTAAACGGCTTGGTGCATGTCGGCGCTTCGCAAACTCCTTCAGGCCGTGCCGGAGAACTTGCTTCTATAGGGCTTGCACAAAATCTCAAACAACTGGGTTTCGATATAGGCCGAATGAAAACAGGCACCCCTCCCCGCCTGCGAGCATCCTCCATTGATTTTTCCAAATTAGAACGACAGGATAGCGATCCCGAACCGCAGCCTTTTTCCTTTACCACCAGAACTCTGAGGCCGGAGCGTCTGCCTTCCTATTTTGCCGCCACGTCCGCTGAAACACATCGCGTAATTCGTGAGAACATTCAGTTCTCACCGCTTTATTCAGGAGTTATTAAAGGAGTGAGCGCCCGCTACTGTCCTTCGCTGGAAGATAAAGTTATGCGGTTTGGCGAGCGCGAAAGTCATCCGGTAGTGCTGGAGCATGAAGGACTGGACACGCAGGAAGTATATGCCAAAGGTTTAGGCAACTGCCTGCCGCTGGAATTGCAGTATCAAATTGTGCGCAGCGTGAAGGGGCTGGAACATGCCCAAATCATGCGCCCCGCTTACGCTATCGAATATGATTTTGTTCAGCCCACACAACTCAAACCTACTCTGGAGACAAAATTAGTTGCCGGTCTGTATCTGGCAGGTCAGATAAACGGCACATCTGGTTATGAAGAAGCGGCGGCGCAGGGTCTTTGGGCTGGCATCAATGCCTCCCGTGCCGTGCAGGGCGCGCCAGCGTTTATTCTGGATCGTTCTGAAGCCTATATGGCGGTGATGATCGATGATCTTGTTACGCGGGGTGTGGATGAGCCCTATCGCATGTTTACATCGCGCGCCGAATATCGCCTCATTCTGCGGGAAGATAATGCCATCATTCGCTTAATGGGCAAGGGCTGCGAACTAGGTCTGGTTGACCAAGCGCAATATCTTGCGCTTCAGGACAAAATAAAAAAGATAGAGCAGGGCATTGAGCATCTCAAAGCATCGCCCATAAAACCAACAGCTGAAACAAACGAGCAATTGGCAAAGCTCAATACTCCACCTTTAAATAATCACACCACGCTTTACGGACTTTTGAAACGTTATGAATTATCTTATGACAATCTGGCCGGATTCCCCGGATGGGAGCCGCAAACAGATACCTTTGTTAAACAGCAGATTGAAATTGAAACTAAGTATGAAGGTTACATCAAGCGGCAGTTTGATGCCGTGAAAAAATTAAAGGAACAGGAAAAAAAGAAAATTCCGCCGGACTTTGATTACTCGACTGTTCCCGGCCTCTCCAACGAGCTTCAGGTCAAGCTTATCCGTATCGCTCCCGCCACGATCGGCCAGATGGAGCGCATTCCCGGTATGACCGAAGGCGCAATTTCAGCGGTGTTGATCATGATGAAGAAACAGAAACTGAGTGGCTGTTGACCGGGGATGCCTCTTCCGTAAGGGAGACGAAATCATGATTGAAAATATTCCTTACCAATAAAAACCCAATGGCTTTTACAAAACGCTCATCTGCCGTGTCGCGCTGCAAACCGTACCTCCCAATGTATATTTATATACGCCTCGCGGTTTGGTTATTTGCGCGCCTTGCATCTGAACATTTTTGAACAGCCACGAAACGAAAGGTTTTTAAATAAGCATACTGGCGGATAATTCTAAACAAGAAAAAGATAAGACGTGTTAAATATTTTAGAAGGACAAATTTTTATTCCATATAACAATTATCCTGATATGCTTTGATTACCGGACTGCTATAAAGTAGCGCCTGATAAATTTTATAAGTCTGTTTGCTCTAAATAAAGAACTCCATATAATTTTAAACAAGTCAAAAACATATTCTTTACCGTCAATGACTTCGAAATCATCATTAAAATTATATGTATGCGTGCAGAAATTGCCCGGATACCAATCATGATCAATTGTCCGGATTATCTCTTCATGATATTCATGTTCGTTTAATACCAATACGTTATTCAATGCTATAGAATGTCCGTATCTTTCTTCACAGTTTTGACCGGGACGGATTAACTTATCCTCTAGATAAAACAAATTTCCTGCCGGTCGGGCAGAGCGTTGGTCTGTAACAACAGGATTCTGAGGATGACTGTGCCAGGGGCCATGGATGGTGTCCGCAAAGAAAAGGAATAAATCTTTGCATTCCTTTTGAGGTGACCCAATGATATTTGTGAACATCCATAGCTTATCATTGTTCACAAAAACAGTAGTATCTACTGCACTAATATTATCCATTATTGCTGCGTCCAAGACCCATTTATCAGGAAAAGATTCTGCCCTGTAAAGTTCTATGCTTTTGTTTTGACGTGTTTCAGGAATCATATATACCTTGCCGTCCCTTTCATAAAGAAAGGGATAGGAGAGATGATAATTCTTTACTAATGCTCTTTTTGGTTTACCGTAAGTATTGTCGTCAAATATTTCTATATAACTGATAAGCGCCTTATTGTCATACAGACTGAAATCTTCAAAGAAGACATAGTTCTTTTTATCCCTCTTAATTATAAAAGGATCCGCATAAAAATGATTTCGTGGAGACATAATCTTGATACAATCATTAAAGATAAAACTGCCAATACAGTCTCTCCTTTTGAAAGCTATAAACCACAGCTCATAGAAAAAAAGCTTCTTGCAAACCTTTTTATAAAGCTTTTTCGATTTTTCTTTACCGATTTTTATTTTATTCTTAGCGTCAATAAACATTAAGTTCATTCCCTTAAGGTTTGTATATGTTAATATATAAACCTCCCATGCTAAGCAAGCGACTTTTTCATTGACATATAAAACAGTCTTGCCTTATACATTTTAACCTGATTGTCAAAAACAATGACTTTGAAAAAAGATTGTGCGGGCAAATCAAAGCATGAATTATGAGAAAACAATTTTTTCCTTCTGGGAACCTAAGGGGAGCATGATTCCGTATTTGGAACTCTGCCGAAGGACATGGGAACGAAAGCTTCCAGATTACGAAATCATTTTTCTGGACTATTCGAATTTGGATTCCTATCTGCCTGAAGGGACCTATGACATGACTGTGCTCAAGAAACTTCCTCTCATGATGCAGAAAGATGCAATCATGGTTGCTGTGCTGAAGGAACATGGCGGAATATTCATGGATGCCGATACGCTGGTGACGGGAGACATCGCTCCGCTTGTGAGCATGTTAAGGGATATAGAAGTCATCATGTTCAGTACTCATTGCGGATTTATGGCGGCAAAGCCGGGTTCCCATTTCCTTACTTTATGGTACAACAATATCCAGGGGAAACTGAATTTCCTGTCAGAGGTGATGGACAAAACCCCGCAGCTCCCATGGGATTTTTTCGCGAACAGCGCAATGGCTGACGTGATGGATAAGATGATAGAGAACCCGGGTTCATTTCATATGATGCAAAAACATGTTGAGGATAAATTTGTTGTTGCTCATTTGAAGACTACCAGAGATCAAAAATTGCTGGCGTCGCGGTTGAAATTGCTGATAAACAGGATCGGTAATGCTCTGATGCGAAGAAAGAGAGCACTATATTTCCGGACGGTTTTCAGACATTATCTTGCTATGCTGGATCGGTTGGAATACGGATTTATTCCCGAAGCTATCTATTTCACTACGAGAAGAATGACGCCTGAAGAAAAGTATTGGAAGTTCTGGTTTGATAATAGCATTGACGTAAAGAATGTATTCAGGCCGAATCAGATGGTCATAGGTCTGCACAATTCCTGGACCCACCAATGGTACAAAGATTTACCAGAGAAAGATGTGCTTGAAAACGATGCCCTTCTTTCGAGAACATTGAAACACCTTTTGACCTGAATACCCGCCGCCATTGGCCGGATGGAGTGAATTTACAGCATAACCGAAGTCGCCATCTATAGATTGTTGATCATGATGAGTAAACGAAAGTGTTGCCTATTTTTTATTTTTTGAATCTAATTAAGCTTTTGCCCGGGCGACTTTGTCTTTGTCCAGATAATATTTACCGTTATTCGTTTTAATGACCAGGCCGTCGGCTATCAGAAGGTTTAGCGCTTTGGGACGAATATTTCCCATGCCCACACGAAAGAAATTTTTCCGCTCATCCTGCAGCTTAACAGCTCTGGATTCTTTGAATGCCCGGGCTTCTTCCATTTCGGCAATAATCTTGAAACACATACGTCGCACGCCCAACCCGCCCAAGTAAATTATCAGCATGACAAAGATAATAAAGGTGGCAATCAGCAGAAGTATTTGTAAATAGATGAGCATAACATTTTTCCACGACAGCAATTTTTTCAGCATCAGTTCATACAACTGATGAACCGGTTTGTCAATCTGCCTGACGGGATTTTCATTTTTTAATTAATTTTGCAAGCTCCATAGCCCGCCGCAGAATCAGCTGCGTGGACTGGATGCCGGGTTCGTCATTTTCCATTCCCGGAGAAACTGCCGGATCAAAGTTTCCCGAACCATTGATGCTCGTCAAAACCGACGCGCCTAAGGGGCTGATACCTTGATGGACACTTACGGGAATCATCTCCATGCCCAGAAACATCAATATATGCGTCAGATGCGTTGTTTCGAGGCCGCCGTGCCGAAGCCACGCTGCCGCCATGCTCGCGCCGATTTTATTTTTCATGCGGCCCGCCGTCAGGTTGCCGAAAACAAACACACGGAACCGGTCAAGCAGCGCCGCCATCCGCGCGGAAGTGCGCATAAAATACACGGGGCTTGCCAAAACAATAATATCTGCTGTTTCTGCTTTTTCAAAGACGGCCTGTGCGTCATCCTTGATTGAACAGTATTTGCCCTGCATCTGTCTGGTCAGACAGAAATTGCAGTGGATGCAGTCGCGAATTTTCAAGCTGGAAAGCTTGACAATGTGATGTTCAATATTTTTTACGGGTAAACTTTCAAGCGCTCGATTCAGCAATGTTTCAACATTGCCTTTTTTTACCGGACTGCCGGAAATACCTAAAATTTTGTACGTCATAAAGTTTCCTTATAGATTTAAACTTTATCGTGATGCATGAAGATTGGTTTACCTGTGTCAAATCACGACACGGCAGATTTTCAATCAGCCGGTCACTCGTGTCAATTTGATTATAACGTAACTCTCCAAAAAGGAAATAACAAAATTAATTATTAAATGATAATTGGCTTGACTAATACATCATGTTGCATTACTTTTTTTGCGAAGATCGGATGAAATAATACAGGAATTGTTTGATCTAAAAAAGGAAGCATGAAAAAAGCATACATTCACGGTTACGATCATCGGGAAAACATACGATTACAGGATCAAGCTTCTACGCTGGTAGAGTTACTGCATTCGGATACTTCATATCCGGCAGGTAGCCTTGTTCTTGAAGCCGGTTGCGGTGTTGGCGCGCAAACAGTCACCCTCGCGAAAAACAGCCCCAATGCTTTTATTACTTCGATTGATATATCCGAGACCTCGCTTGTTGAAGCCGGGAAAAAAACAGCAGAAGCAGGTTTGACCAATGTTAAATTCGAACAAGCTGATATTTTTAATTTACCTTATGAGCCGGACTTTTTTGACCACATTTTCGTTTGTTTTGTTCTGGAACATTTATCGCATCCGGTCGAGGCGCTGCAAACGCTGAAAAACTACCTGAAGCGAGGCGGCTCCATCACGGTAATTGAGGGAGATCACGGTTCTGCCTATTTTTATCCTGACAGCGAGGAGGCGCATAAGGCTATTGCGTGTCAGGTTGAACTGCAACGACAGGCTGGCGGCAACGCCATGGTGGGCAGAGAGCTTTATCCGCTGTTGCACGAATCTGGCTTTGACTCAATTCGAGTATCTCCCCGAATGGTCTATATTGATTCCAGTAAACCGGAACTTGTCGAAGGTTTCACAAAAAAAACATTCACTGCTATGATTGAGGGTGTTTGTGAACAGGCAATCAAATCGGGAATAATCCAACAAAATATTTTTGAAAAAGGAATCAGGGATTTATACCGGACGGCGGAGCCCGACGGAGTATTTTGTTATACGTTTTTTAAAGCAACTGGAACTAAATGATTACCAGATCACCTATTACTACGATCGTAGAAAATAAAAGATGCGTAAAAAAGAAAGGGAGATAAAAGACAGGAAAGATATCGATGGCATCATCGGGCGTTGCCGGGTTTGCCATCTTGCACTATGTGACGATAGTCAGCCTTATGTTGTTCCTCTAAATTTCGGTTATGATGGCAGCTTTCTCTATTTTCATGCCGCGTCTGAAGGAAGAAAAATCGATATTCTCAGAAAGAATAACAAAGTATGTTTCGAGTTTGACATCCTCCAAAGTATTACTGAATCGGAAAAAGCCTGTAAATGGGGAGCGAAATACGAGAGCGTCATTGGATCGGGCACAGCCGAGATATTGGAGAATTTAGAGGCTAAAAAAAATGCGCTTGAATGGATTATGCGTCAGTATGGAAGCGGCAAACGGGATTTTGCAGAAGAAATACTGAAAAAGACCCTGATATTTTGTGTGCAAGTGCTGGAAATCAGTGGCAAAGCCCGATTATGAATCTTTATCTCCAACTAATAAAATAACATTCTTACAGTTACCCACAAATTTTCAAGCTCTATAAAATATAATATTTTAACCCGCAATGAAGATAATTAATGGCAGATGGTGAACATTACTGTCACGCCAATCATTCTTTTAAAAAGATATTGACTTTGAGATTTTTGATCTTATATTTAAACATGAGTAAGATGCAGTATTTGTTATAATTTCTCATTAAGTCCGATTAACGTAATGGAAGCTTAAAGTTGAAGCTATTCATTTATCAGCTCGTTGCCTGCGGCGCTTATGTAAATATCAGTTCAACCCTTAACTAACCCAAAGAGGATATTGCGCTATGAAAAACAAGATCGAAGCAATGTCTAAAAACAAAAAGCAGGTTAAAGCTGCAAAGAAGGGAATCCCGTTCATCGAAAAATCTTTGTCATCAAATAAAAAAGAAAACGAAAAAAAAAAAATAAAGAAACAGGCAAAAAGAAATCCGCGTTAAGAGATACTGTGTCTTTGAAAAAGCCTGCGGCTAAGGCACTAAATAACAAAGATGTGGGAAGATACAGGGATTTTCTGGAAAATATTCAAGATGGATGTTTTGAATTAGACCTTGCCGGTAATGTAACTTTTTTTAACAATTCGATATGCCGTATTCTCGGATACTCCGGTGAAGAATTGATGGGAATGAATTACCGGCGCTATACGGATAAAGAAACCGCGAAAAAAGCTATTAAAGCTTATAACAAAGTCTATAAAACGGGCAAACCCATTAAAAAATTTAGTTGGCAGATTACGAGAAAAGATAATGCGAAAATATATATTGAAGGTTCTATATCATTACGAAAAGATTCATCAGGCAAACCAATAGGATTTATAGGAATTTTAAACGACATTACCGAGCGCAAGCAGGCAGAGAAAGCTATCAGGGAAAGCAAGAAGCGTTTTAAGGCACAATATCATGGAAGCCCGATTCCGACATTTACCTGGCAAAAGATTAGTGCGAACTTTGTGCTGTTGGAATGCAATAATGCAGCGCTGGCTGTGACCGGAGAAAACATCAAAAAATTCATCAATAAAACGGCACAGGAGATATATTGTGATCAACAGGATGTTTTGCAGGATATTCACAGATGCTTTGAAGAAAAAGCAGTCATTAAAAAGGAATTACAGTCAAAGCATTTCATGCCCGGAAGAGATATAATAGCCACGTATGCCTTTGTCCCTGATGATCTTGTTATGGTGCATGTTGAAGATATTACCGAGCGTAAGCGTGTCGAGGAATCACTGCGGCAGAGCGAAGAACTGTACACCAAACTGGTAAATGCCATTCCTGATATTGTTGTCCGCACGGATCTGGAGGGGAAAATTCTCTTTGTCAATAATTATACCATGCTGATGAGTGGTTATAGCCGGGAAAAAATCGTAGACCAGAACTTGCTGGAATTCATTTCTTCTGAGGACAGGGAGAGAGTCATACAAGATGTTCAGCTAATGTTAGAAAGCTACCGCGGTCCCAAAGAATACAATCTAGTGAAAAAAGACGGTAGTAAAATTCCCATAGAGGTGAATGGAGATGTCCTGCGGACTGAAGACGGAACACCTTTTGGTCTTGTGAATGTGTGTCGAGACATCAGTGAACGAAAGCGTACGGATATGATTCTGCGGGAAAACGAAGAACGTTTGCGCGGCATTACTCAGAATATGCCGGGACTTATTTATCGGTTCTATGCAAAAGACAACGGCGAGTACGGATTGAGCTACGCCAGTGGACATTTGTCGGAGTTTTTTGGTAGAATGACAAATTTGGATGACATGTTTCCATTCTTCCTTTCTCATGTCCATGAGGAAGACAAAAACAGATTTCTTACATCTATTAAAACAGCCGTGGAAACAAAAACTTCCTGGAATTTTGAAGGTCGAATCTACACACAGTCGGGTGAAATGATATGGTTTCAGGGACTGTCCACGCCAACTCGCCATGAAGATCAAATGACGGTATTTGACGGTATTTTATTGAATATCACGGAGCGTAAGCAGGCGGAAGAAAATTTCCGTAAAGTTTTCATGATAGCACCGAACTGTATAATCATCAGCCGGCTGAAGGATGGGCTCTTTATTGACGTAAACAAAGGGTATGAAGATATATTGGGATGGAAAAGAGAGAAGGTAATTGGAACAAAGTCTACTGAACCGCCATACAAATTCTGGGTTGATCTATCGGAGCGGGATGTCATGGTGGCAGACTTGAGATCAGGCAGGGATGTCCTGCGCCGTGAAGCTGATTTTTTGCGAAGTGACGGTTCCATGCGAACCGGCATCTATTCTGCCCGCCTCATCAATATAGCCGGCGAAGAATGCTTGATTTTTGTTTTACAGGATATCACCGAGCAAAAAAATATGGAAGAAGCACTGCGTCAAAGCGAGGAAAAATACAGAAGCATTTTGGAAAATATTCAGGAAGCCTATTTTGAAGTCGATCTAGCCGGCAATTTTACCTTTTTCAACGATTCATTATGTCGACTGACAGGGCGCTCCAGACAAGAATTGGCCGGCGCGAATTACAGTGATTTTTCGGATACAGAAACTTCAGAAAATGTTTTCCAGGCATTTAATAAAATTTACAAAACAAAAGAATCCAACGAAGGAATTGATTGGCTTATTATAAGAGAGGATGGAACAAAAAGATACGTTGAAGCCTCCGTATCGCTAAAACAAGATTCATCGGGCAATCCAACCGGCTTTAAGGGAGTCATTCGCGATATCACGGAACGCAAACATATAGAGCAAGAACTGGAAAATATGGCAACCCACGACATCCTGACCGGACTGCCCAACCGTTTAATGTTCAGCCAGTTGCTCAATCACGCCATCCAGGCCGCAAGGCGTTATCAGCGGCAGTTTGCCGTCCTTTTCATTGATTTGGATCGCTTCAAAATAATCAATGATACCATGGGGCACGAAGCAGGGGATCAGCTTCTTCGGGAAATTGCCAATCGGTTTAGACAGTCACTGCGTGCCGTCGATGTTGTCAGTCGTCTGGGCGGAGATGAATTCATTATCCTGGTTGAGGAAGTAAACGAATTGAATCAAATCGCAACCCTGGCCCAGAAGATACTTGCCTCTACTATGAAACCGGTGGTGATTCTGGATAATGAATGCCGCATAACAGCCAGTATTGGCATCAGTATATTTCCCATAGATGGGGAAGACGATAAAACACTAATGAAAAACGCGGATATTGCTATGTATTTTGCCAAGGAAGAAGGTAAGAACAATTACCAGTTTTATTCCAAAGACATTAAAACACAGTCAACCGAGCGCCTGTCTATCGAAACAAATCTTCGTTTTGCACTGGATAGAAAAGAATTCTTTCTAGACTATCAGGCCAGATTGGATTTTAAAACTGGTATGATAACCGGAGTTGAGGCACTGCTGCGCTGGGAAAACCCTTGCCTCGGTTCAGTGACCCCTACGCAATTTATTCCGGTGGCCGAAGAAACAGGGCTGATAGTACCTATCGGCAGATGGGTGCTGAAAACAGCCTGTGTCCAGAATATGGTCTGGCAGGGCCAGGGTCTGCCTCCTGTCCGCATATCGGTAAACTTGTCGCTTCGTCAATTAATGGATGATAATTTAATAGAAGATATCAAAGCCATATTGAAAGAATCCGGTATGATGCCAAATCTTTTGGAACTGGAAATCAGTGAAAGTATGTTAATGCATAATCCTGTTCACATGATTACGGTGCTGACCAAAATCAAAAAAATGGGAATTCGTCTTGCCGTTGATAATTTCGGCACGGGTTATTCTTCTCTCACTCAGATCTCGCACTTTCCTATCGACACGCTCAAGGTGGACAGATCCTTCATTCGAAATATTACGCAAGATTCTGAAGACAAAGAAATCATCGAATCGATCATTAACATGGGCAAGCATCTAAGTCTTACTGTCGTCGCTGAAGGTGTGGAAACACAGTTACAGGATGAGTTTTTGAGAAAACACATCTGTGACGAGATGCAGGGTTTTTATTTCAGTAAACCTGTTGCGCCTGATCAATTTGCCGAGCTACTGCGTACAAACAACAACTCTTTACAAAAATGAATACAACAAAGAGTGCCTTTCTTTTAGCTGTGGCCGTATATGAAATCCGAAGGAAAGTCGCAGTAACCAAAGAACAGCTTTTTTGCTTAATGCGCCCACTGGCTGCGGTTTGAAGCATTGAAAGAACGCTGTTTGGGTTTGCTGTTTGTTCGCACCTTGGGAGAAAAATGATTTCTACCATTATTGGGTTTCCCGCCATTTCCTCTGCTTTTGGGGTGCGCGGGAGCACTGTCGTAAACAGACATGCTCGCTGTTAAGCCGTCAACATTTTGATATTGAAGCTTTTCTCCGAGCACTTTTTGCAGGGAATGAGCAAGTCCCATATCCTCTCCTGTTACAAAAGTAAAGGCGTCGCCGGTTTTGGCGGCGCGTCCCGTCCTTCCGATGCGATGAGTGTAGGCATCAGTGGTCGATGGCATATCATAATTTATAACATGGGAGATGCTTGTCACATCGATGCCGCGGGCGGCGATATCGGTCGCAACCATTATTGCGTAACGCCCGTCGCGGAACCCGTCGAGGGCATGCTGTCGTTTCTGCTGTGTTAAGTTGCCGTGCAGCGAAGTAACTTTGTATCCCGATTTGTCCAGTTGTAGAGCCACGCTTTTGGCGCGTGATTTTGTCCGCGTAAAAACGAGAACGGATTCCATCTCCGTTTTATCAAGAATATCTTTCAGCAGCGCTGTTTTGGTGGCCATTTGAACCGGATAAAAATGATGGGTAACGGTGTCAACCGGCGCTGAGTGGCCGATTTTAATGTTCACCGGATTGATCAATAGATCATTGGCGAGCGAGCGGATGTCTTCGGGCATGGTGGCGGAAAATAGCAATGTCTGACGCTTTGCCGGAAGATGTTTGACGATTTTTCTAATATCCGGCAAAAAGCCCATGTCAAACATATGATCAGCCTCATCCAGTACCAGTACTTCTATATGTGATAAGTCAATAGTGTTGCGCTGGATATGGTCAAGCAGTCGGCCGGGACACGCGGAGACAATGTCAATTCTATCGCGGAGCCTTGTTATCTGTCCATTAATGTTCACACCGCCATAAACGGATGCACTGTGTACTTGTGCCCTGCGACCCAATTGTCCTATTGCTTGGTGGGTTTGTTCGCTCAATTCCCGTGTCGGTGCTATTATAAGGGCGCGGATATGGCCGCGTGGCCCCTGCATAAGCCGCTGCAAAATCGGCAATACAAAAGCTGCTGTTTTTCCCGTTCCGGTCTGGGCAAGCCCCATAACATCGCGGCCTTCCATAATCGGCGGGATTGATTGTAATTGGATTGGTGTTGGTACTTTATAGCCAAGCGCTTGCACGCCAACCATTATTTTCGCATCTAACTTAAACTTCTCAAAACTCATTTTCTTTCTTTTCCTTCTTTTTTCAGTATTTGTGACATTTGAACCCAGGTCTATTCGTTGCAGTTGATGAAAACACACCGCCATATGCCATGACTTGGAGCCTGAAAACAGGCCGCAAACATTGCGCTAAAGTTGGATTCGGTTACGATTAGCCGGATTTTCCTGCCGAAATTTCTGAAGTAGAAAGGATGGGAGGTAAATAACTATCGTTATCACTGGCGAGGCTTGTACAGGTATTATTAGTAAATAGCAAGGATTATCTTTGGCCTACCAATTCTAAATCAAAGCGCTATTTTTGTTGGCGTCGTTGTCGGCTTCCTCAACGTATGTATAATACGCCTCGTCGCCTCCGCCTAACCGCCTCAATATCATCTTTGATTTAGAATCGGTATAATAGTTAATCTTATGTTTTCTATCTGGAAAGTTGTATGGGCTGAATTTAAAAGCCGGCAATGTCCTTAAGATCGATCAAAAATACCTAAGTAGATAGCGTTCCAGGCGATTCAAGCCTTCCTTGATGTTTTCCAGGGAATTGGCGTAGGAAAAACGTAAAAATCCTTCTCCGCCGCTGCCAAAATCAATGCCGGGTGTTACACCGACCTTTACCTCTTCTGTAATGCGGAATGCTTCTTTGTAAGAATCTTTGCAAAAGCGCCGCGCGTCGGCAAATACATAGAACGCTCCTGTCGGTTCAACGTGGATGACAAACCCCATATCAGTCAGACGCGCCAGCATGTATTTGCGGCGTTTGTCATAAATTTTTATCATTTTTGCCACGTCTTTTTGCGCTCTGGTAAGAGCGGCAATGCCCGCCCACTGAATAAAGCCATTGGCGGAAATCATGAAATTCTGATGAATGCGCTGCATGACTTTGGAAAACTCTTTGGGAAAAATGCAGTAGCCCAGACGCCAGCCGGTCATTGCGTACAATTTGGAAAAGCCGTTAATGACAAACGCTTTGTCCGTAAATTCTAGAATGGAATGAGCGCGGTCTTTATATACCAGGCCGTGATAAATCTCATCGGAAATAATATACTGTTTGTTGAATTGAGCGATGTTCTGCAATTGCTCATCATTCATTACAATTCCGGTAGGATTGGAAGGCGAATTGATCAGAATCGCCTTTGCTCGCGCGGAAAGTTTCTTTTTTATGTCTTTAGGGCGATACTGAAATCCCTCCTCGGGATATGTTTTAATCTCTTTAATCTTGCCACCTGCCGCGAGAATAAAGTTTTGATAGCAGGGATAGCGCGGATTGGAAATGATTACTTCATCACCGTGATCTAAAATAGCCAGCATCGCGAAAAGCAAAGCCGGAGAAGTGCCTGTAGATACCATAACCTGATCGGGCGTTATATTAACTCCGTATTCTTTAAAATAAAAGTCGCATATGGCTTGCCGCAATTCCAGCAGGCCCAGGGCGTGGGTATAGCGGGTTTTGTTGAGGGATAAAGCCTCGTTTGCCGCCTGTGTGATAACTTTCGGCGTGGGAAAATCAGGTTCACCTACTTCCAGATGAATGACGTGTTCGCCCTTACGTTCCAAATCCTCTGCTTTTGCCATGACATCCATGACAATAAAAGATGTAAATTTAGATGCTCTTTTCGAAATCATAAAGCCCCCCGATATTTTGCAAACTACCTCTATGGTGATTATCTGAATTTTTCAACAATTTTATTAGTTTTATGATTCCATTTTTGGGGTTTAATGCTTTATAGGCGTTTTCGTTTAATTATTCAAAAAGCTAAGAATTGGTTCAGAACTTGCAATTAATCGGAAGAATATGAAAAAACATATTGCTATTGGTACATTTTTGTAACAAAATACTTTATTGTCAGTTGAGCTATCTATGAGCAAGACTACAAAAAAATCTTTTTCTGAGAAAGAACGTAAATTGAGTATACATACTTATGAAGAATTAGCCGCCCTGCACGCCATCGCCAAGATTCTGGCGCAGCCGGGGGATTTGCGTGATCAACTGGAATTGGCCTTGAAGGAAATGAGCTCACGCCTTGGCATGCAGCGTGGGATGATATCTCTGATGGATCGCGAAAAAAAGGAAGCCTGGCTGGATATCGCCCATGATGTCAATATTGACGGTTTGGAAGTTTCCTATAAACCGGGGGAAGGTATTACCGGCAAAGTAGCGGAAACCGGCCGTCCGATGGCAGTGGCGAATCTGGGCAAAGAGACACATTTTCTGGATCGCACCGGCGCGCGGCGTCATCTTAACCGCGCTGAGCTTTCATTTTTATGTGTTCCTATTATGTATGACGCGAACGTTGTAGGCGTTTTATCCACCGATAAGATTGCCCAGCAGGTCGAAGATCTGGACAAAGAGTTGGCCATACTATCTTCTGTTGCCGAGTTGATGGCCAAGGCCGTTCATATCCGTGCGCTGGAAGAAGAAAACGAGCGGTTACGCAAGATAGTCGGCAGTACCCATGCGCCTTCTTTGGATATTATCGGCCATTCCAAATCAATGCAGGAAGTATTCGGCCTTGTGGCGCAGGTTGCTGATTCCAATACTACAGTCCTGATCAATGGTGAAACCGGCACTGGAAAAGAATTAATCGCCAGCGCTATCCATAAAAACTCTTCACGTAAAAACGGTCCTCTGGTGCAGGTTAATTGTGCCGCTATTCCAGACACGCTGATTGAAAGCGAATTGTTTGGTCATGAAAAAGGCGCGTTTACAGGAGCCTTGCATCAACGCAGAGGACGTTTTGAAGAAGCAAATGGCGGCACAATTTTTCTGGATGAAGTAGGAGAACTTTCCGCTGCCGCACAGGTAAAGCTATTACGAGTATTACAGGAAAAGAGATTTCAACCACTGGGTTCTTCCCGTATTATTAATGTTAATGTACGCATCATCGCGGCCACCAACAGAGATCTGGAACAGGATATTACATCTGACCGTTTCCGCGCTGATTTGTTTTATCGTTTGAACGTATTTCCCATCTATTTGCCGCCATTGCGCGAAAGAGGGAGTGATATAATTCTTTTAGCTGACCATTTTATCTTGAAGTACAGCAAGGAAATGGGGAAGAGCGTTAAAAAGATTTCAACAGCGGCGATCGAAGAATTTTTATCTCACAAATGGCCGGGTAATGTGCGTGAACTGGAAAATTGCATTGAAAGAGCGGTATTGCTGACTAAGACAGATATGATCGAGTGTATTCATTTGCCACCGTCATTACATGTAAGAGAAAAAAAAGCAGAAAAGGTTGAACACAGCAAATTATCTTCTGTCGTTGAAGCACAGGAACGATCATTAATTATTGATACTTTGGAAGCAACAAGTGGCAATCAGACCAAGGCCGCAAATATATTAGGGACAACAAAACGCATTATTCAATACAAAATTGGCAAGCTGGGAATTGATCCTAAACTCTTCCGCAAAAGCAATAAAGCCGTTCCAAAGCATGATTAAAATAATATTTAAGGATTTTTGAAGAAACAATATAAGGTTTTATTGCATAAATAATTGTTTTTATTTCTACATTGAGGGATCGTCTAAAGGTAGGACAACAGGTTCTGGCCCTGTGAATCGAGGTTCGAGTCCTTGTCCCTCAGCCATCGGGATTTCATCAAACGACAGATCATTTTTTTGTTTTCCGCGTAAATTAAAGCATTTCATTGGTATGATGAGATATTTAATTTACCCTCAATATGATATTTTAGTATATATTCTCTGTGTTTATGAGGAATAATACGCAAAATCACGTGGATAGTAATTAGAATTTAAAAATAAAATTCTGCTCTTATTTACACTGAAATATGTTATTGATAAATCATCTTTAGTTAATATATTAAAAATAATAAATATTTAAGAGAGGACAAAAAAGAATTTTATTCTTGGGGTGACTTTTTATAAAGTTGTTAAAATAATACCCAAAGATAAAAATTGCGTTGAGTGAGGAGCTTTGTTATCAAAAACGGACACTGTAGTCTATCAGCATCCCCTCCCCTTTTTTTATTGCAAATAAAGGAAAAAGAAATTGAGAAGAAAGATAAAAGTATGCTATTGTCCGCATTCCTGTGTGCAGGAAAGATTTTTTTTGTTGAGGCTTGGAAAAAAAACGGGCGGCAACCGTACAAAAACCGCTCCAAAATAAGGATAAATGTAATTAAATAGTTCAAAAATGTTATATAATTTTTTAAAGTAACAATTATGTGCTTTTTTTAAACAGAGACATTTTTTTTTAACGACGTAAAGATTTAAAAATAAATGATATACAACAATGTAATTTATTTTATAAAATTGGCACGACTTTGGCATTTAACTGTGGTGCTTTGTGATGTTGAGTGTCAGTAGAGTCATTTGCGTCACGAGAAACAAAAACGAGGAGAAAAACAGGTTAAAATATATATTAGATACGTAAACTGCCGTAATGTTTTACATATCTCCTGATAGATTGCCGGAATAATCCGATATAAATAAAAAAGGTGTTAGAGTTGAATAATAAAATTCCTAAAATATATCTCTTCCATTGCGCAATAAGCTACGATCAAGAAGAATTGCTGCGAAATTATTCCCCGCAGAATGGTGAAATTAAAATAATTTCATTACCCTGTTCAGGAAAACTGGACATTCTGTATCTTACTAAAGCATTTGATACCGGCGCGGATGGCGCTGCCATTATGATATGTAAAGAAGGCGAGTGCCGTTACATGGAAGGTAATATGCGCGCCAGAAAGAGGGCACAGGCCATCGATGAATTACTGCAGGAAGCCGGACTCGGAAAAGGTCGAACTAAAATAATTCAGATGGGCGACGGGGGCATAACAGGGGCTGTTCATGAGTTAGAAGAATTCTTACTTCAAATAAAGACAATAATTGAGAAATCTCCGGCTTTGCAAATATCGCATACGGAATAGTTTTTCTTCAGTCCATAACGGTAAGGAGTACAAGGTATGAAACATGATAGCAAATTAGCAATCAAAACCAGCGGGAAAGAGTTTATTTTCACTGCCGAGTATTTGCCGCTTGCCGGTACCGAGGTAAAGATCGATCCTAAAATTTTCGGTAACAGCGTGACAGCAGTGAACGTCGCTGATAATCACTTTGGTGTATCAATTTCCAGTCTGGCAGCCTCTTTTGCTTTGAGCCAGGCCGGCATTGAACCGGTACTGCAAATCATAACCAGAGACCGCAATCGTATTGCGCTTCAATCCGATCTGCTGGGAGCCGCTTATCTTGGTATTAAAAACGTATTGTGTCTTTCCGGTTTTCACCAAACTCTTATAGGGTGCAGTGAATCAGCCAATGTTTTTGATGTTGATTCCATTCAACTCATTGATATAGTTAAAAAAATGAATAACGGTCAGCTGTTGGACGGTAAAAAAATCCAGGGAAGCTTTTGCATGCTGATCGGTGCTGCCGCTAATCCGAATTTGAAGCCGCTCGAATTGAATATTTTAAGATTAAATAAAAAAATAGCTGCGGGCGCCGATTTTATTCAAACACAGTCCGTATTTGATGTCGATGCATTTAAAGTCTGGTTGGAAGGCGTTTGCAATGCAGGACTTGCCGATAAGACGGCAATTCTTGCCGGTGTCATGCCACTCAAAAGCGCTGCCCAGGCTAAAGAGTTAGCCGAGACTCATACCGACTTCGTGATTCCTGAAGCGATCATTGACCGGCTAACGGCTGCCGGTGGTTCCGAAGCTCAAGAAAAAGAGGGCGTTAAAATAGCCGCCGAAATAATAAAAAAACTCAAGGGCCTTCCGGGACTGAAAGGTGTCCATATTTTATCCGGTGGCAACGAGTCAACTATTAACGAATTATTATCGTCCATATCGTAATAATTGAGACTGAATAAAATGCCGAAGAAATATCATATCGAAACAAAAAAGATTGCACCGAGATTGCCGAAAATAGGTAAGTTCGGGGTTGTTGACTGGCGTGAAGATTGTGCCAGGTGTCACAATTGTGTGAAAAAAGCCTGTGTATACGACCGTTACCGACAGGAAATGCAGTATATCAAGGATCTGGATGAATTTAATGCAATGTTCTTTGAATGTATGGGATGTTTCTCCTGCGTACAGAAATGCACGAAAGGCCTGCTTGCTTTAACAGTAAATCCAAAATACGAACAAATGGGTAACGGTTATTTTACACCTGATATTATTCTAACAACTTGGAATCAGGCGGAAACTGCCGGCATTCCTGTTTCAGGCGCAGGCTATCGAGGTAAGTTTACGGGTGCCGGGTTTGACTCCATGTGGACGGATATGTCTGAAATCGTTCGTCCGACCCGTGATGGAATTCATGGGCGTGAATATATCAGCACCGCTATTGATATCGGAAGAAAACCCAAACACCTTTTGTTTGAAGACAATAAACTGAAAACATCATTATTGCCGCTGGTAGATCTGCCGGTTCCGGTTATCATTGATATGTTCCCCGATAAATATCATTTTCCTAATCTGCAGCCGATGTTACTGGCTGTTGCTGTTAATACCGGCACGATGGTTATATTTGACTGGGAACAGCATCATCTACTGGGAAAGTATGAAGAAAAACATTTATCGAACATAATTTTCTATCTTGGCAAAGAGACGCCTATGCCGACGGTGGATATACTTAAACAGTTGCGTCTTATTGAGATTGCCGATAGCGATAAAACCGAACAGCGGATAAAAGAGATTAAAGCTGTCAATTCGGAACTTGTTGTTTCGGTCAGAGTTGAACTGGATGCACGCGGCGAGGAGAGGTCCATCGCGCTGGCTAATAACCCCATCGTTGAAGCCATACATATTGTGTCCGATATAAACGGTAATCAAACCGGGGTGGAAAAACCTAAATTTATAAAGGATATGACGCGGACCATCCACACGTCTCTTGTAAAAAAAGGCATCCGGGATGAAGTCACCCTGATCGCCAGTGGCGGTATTGCTCTGGCGGAACATATGGCAAAAGAAATTATTTGCGGTGCGGACGCAATCACGATTAATATGCCGCTCTTAATCGGTCTTGAATGCCGCTTTTGTACAAATTGCCGTGATGGTTTTGTCTGTCCGGCGAAGATTGAGACTATCACCACCCAATATGGGGTCGGACGTATGACGAATTTAATTGCCGTCTGGCATGATCAGTTGATTGAGGTGATGGGAGCCATGGGGATGCGGGAAGCACGCCGTCTGCGTGGTGAAACCGGCCGTGCATTGTTTTTTGAAGATCTCGAGGAGGATACTTTTGGAAGGCTTTTTGGCAAAAGAGTTGGGGCTTAAAGAAGTCCTGCCTGAAAATACAATTAAAACACTGGTGCCGGATGTTGAGGTCTCCCGTGAAGTCAAACCGGCGCCCTCACGCTATCGTAATGAGATAGCCAAATATATCATCCGCCGGAGCAGTGATTGTAAACTCTGCGGTAAATGTGCTCAGGTTTGTCCGCACGGCGTGCATGTATTGAAACCAGGCTATAAATTATTTTCTGCCCCGCATTTGAACGTTTGTATAGGTCCTTCCTGCCAGAAGACGGATCATTACTGTATAGACCTGTGTCCAAATAAAGCGCTTCAAATGGTTGAAAATCCCATGTTGAAGGCGATGGGTGACTATCGCTGGACACCGGATATGCTTATAGCGACCTGGAAAATGGCGGAAACAGGGGAATCCCCGTCACCTGAATACGGGTACGATTATGAAACTGGAGCTTCCGGGGGCGGGTTGGACCGGTTACGATTCAAATTTCCTGAAAAACCACCCATTGAATTACGAGACGATGAAATCGACACCAGTATTGTGCTCAACAGGCGGAACGACGGCCGGCCACAGGTGAAAATCGATGTTCCCTGGTATGGCGGCGGCATGTCTTTCGGTTCCGTCAGTAACGTGATCCAGCTTTCCAAGGCGCGTGCGGCCACGGCGTTTAATACCTTTACCTGTACCGGTGAAGGCGGATACATGGAACGCATGAAGCCATATGATGATCATGTCATCACCCAAATTGCCACTGGCCTTTTCGGTGTTCGTGAAGAGACGATCCAGCGTGTCCGCATTGTTGAATTCAAATATGCGCAAGGGGCCAAGCCCGGTCTGGGCGGCCATCTGTTGGCCGATAAAGTAACTCCGGATGTTGCCAGGATGCGCGAAACGGTTCTGGGTATTTCACTTTTTTCACCCTTTCCGTTTCATAGCGTTTACTCCATCGAGGATCATCAAAAACATATGGACTGGATCAAGCATGTTAACAGGCGGACCCTGATTGCCACCAAGGTCTCTACGCCCAACGATGTGGATATGGTTGCTGTGGGAAGTTATTCCGCCGGTACCCATATCGTGCATCTGGACGGCGGATACGGTGGAACCGGAGCAGCACCTGATATCGCCAAGAAAAATATCGCCATGCCGATTGAGTATGGTATCGTCAAGGTCCATCGCTTCCTTACGCAGGAGGGTATTCGTGATAAGGTTACGCTGATCGTTAGCGGTGGGTTGCGGACGTCTCATGACATTGCCAAAGCGATTGCGTTGGGAGCCGATGGTGTTGTTGTGGGCACTTCCGAACTGGTTGCACTGGGTTGCATAAGATGTTCACGCTGTGAAAGCGGTCGCGGTTGCCCGCGCGGTATTGCCACGACCGACCAGGAACTTGCGAAAGATGTTGATCTTGAATGGGGCACACAACGGATTATCAATCTATATGCCGCCTGGCGAAAGGAACTTGTAGAAATATTGAAACGATTCGGATTGCGGAGTGTGAGTGAGTTACGGGGACGCACAGACCTTCTGATGCACCTTGATTATACCAATGATGTGGAGATTCATAGATGAATAACGGGATGATCGAAAAACTTTTAGATTCCCGACAAAAACTGATTGAGGAATTAAACATTCCTTCCCCTACTTACAAAGGGGAGGAAGAAGGTGGTTGCGGTGTCGTCGGCTTTTGTGCCACCGAGCCGGTTGCCGCCCGGTATATCCACGAGCCGTCCAAGCAGATGCATAACCGTGGGAACGGTAAGGGCGGCGGAATTGCGGCGTTAGGTTTTATACCGGAGCAGCTTGGAGTCACCCGCGACGTTTTGGATAATTATTATATGGTGCATATTGCATTTCTGGATAATGAGATCAGGCCGGAACTGGAAAGCAAATACATCACTCCTTATTTCGAAATTAAAAATTCTCATCTGATGGATACCGTTGCCGACTGGACAACGATTCCTTCTTTGGAAGCCAAGCCCCCGGATGTCATGCGCTATTTTGTTCGTGTTAAACCGGAAACGCTGGATGCCTTTATTTCGAAAAATGAATTAGGCGGAATAAGTCGTGAAGAAGCTGAAGGCGAATTCTTAAGCCAGCAGAGCGTTAAGCTGAATCAGGAATATTACGCTTCACTCGGTGATAAAAAAGCCTTCGTAATGTCTTACGGTAAGAATATCATGATCCTGAAAGTCGTTGGGTATGCTGAATCCATTACAGATTATTATAAGATCGACGATTTGAAGGCGCATGTCTGGATTGCCCATCAACGGTTCCCAACCAAAGGAAGGGTCTGGCATCCTGGAGGCGCGCATCCCTTCGGAGCGATAAATACCGCGTTGGTCCATAACGGCGACTTTGCCAACTACAGTTCCGTCAGTGAATATCTTGCGCAACGTCATATTTATCCGCAATTCCTGACCGATACAGAAGTATCCGTTCAGATATTTGATTTGCTGGATAGGACTTATCATTATCCGTTGGAATATATTATCGAGGCTTTGGCGCCTACGACAGAAATAGATTTCGACAGGCTTACCAAAGAGAAGCAGTCCATCTATCGCGCAATTCAGGCAACTCATATTCATTCTTCCCCGGATGGCCCCTGGTTCTTTATCATTGCCCGCACCTTGGCGAAGGCTGACAAATTTCAACTCATGGGCATTACCGATACATCCATGCTCCGTCCGCAGGTCTTCGCTTTTGCCGATGGTGAAGTGCAAGTCGGCTTGATTTGTTCTGAAAAGCAGGCGATTGACGCAACGTTACTAAGTATGTCGAAAGATGACAGCCGTATCTGCCCGGTTGCCGACAAGTACTGGAATGCCCGGGGCGGCAGTTCAACGGATGGCGGTTCGTTCATTTTTACTCTCGAAAAAGAGAAAGCCGGCAACTATCGACTGAATTGTACTGATAAATTCGGTGTTCCTGTAAGGTTACCGTCAGGAACGGAAGTTGATGATTTAACTAAAGAAATAAAAAAACCAGCTACTCATACTGATAAGATTGAGAAAAATATTCGTGAACGGTTTGATGCCGGCAGCCAGATAGTCTTCCAATATTTTACGGAAAACATTGTTAACTGGTCATTTGCCGATATCGGCTTTGCCTGTGATACGGTTATTAACCTGGCTAAAGATTTGAATCAATTCGCAAAAGCCATTGAAATATTAACGCTGCTTAACGACCGGCGATATGACACTGGTGTGAAGAAGCGTAAGCACATCCTGCAAACCGTTCGTGATGCTTTGCGCAAATTGTTTGCCCTTATCCCTTTAATCGGGGCAACATCGGCAAGTGAGTTCCGGTTGATCAATTATAAAACCAGAGAACAATTAAGAGGACCTGATGTCGAAGAGACGACTCTGGTAATTGATACGCTTGGTTTTCCGCCGGAAGGAAACGGATCGAATGCCTCGCTTTTATTAGACGCCTACATGAAGGGCTGGAAACACTTCATCGTTTATAACTGTGCCGGACAGCGTTTTACCGGTTGCGGCCTTGGACCTCATACCCAGGACGTTACGATCGATGTTTATGATAATGACGGCGATTACCTCGGTTCCGGCATCGACGGTTTGACCATCACCATCCACGGTAATGCCCAGGATCAATTGGGTCAGATCATTAAAGACGGCAAGCTGGTGATTCACGGAGACACGGGACAAACATTCTTGTACGGCGCCAAGGGCGGATCCATTTTTGTTTTGGGTAATGCTGCAGGCCGGCCATTGATTAATTCCGTTGGTAAACCAAGGGTCGTGATTAACGGTACCTGCCTGGATTTCCTTGCTGAATCCTTCATGGCCGGAGATGTCTTTACCGGCGGCGGTTTTGTTATTCTGAACGCTATAACATTTGATGATCAAGGCAACATAGTTACTTTGAAAGAACCCTATCCCGGCGGCAACCTGTTTTCGCTTGCTTCCGGAGGTGCCATATACGTACGCGATCCTCATAAGTATCTTGTCCGCGAGCAGTTGAACGGCGGAAATTTCTTCAAGATGACGGATCAGGACTGGGAGGTGATCTTGCCTTATCTTCAGGAGAATGAGCGTTTGTTCGGGATCAGGGTGGATGACCTGCTGACGGTTGACGGTAAACATAAGCGACCCGGTCAAGTCTACCGAAAAGTTGCTCCGGATAAACTATCGGCTAACCTCCAAATGGAGTCAGACGAATAGGTATTTTATTCAAATGAGAGAGTATCGAAAATGACAACAAGAATTACAAAACAGAAAGCCACTGGAGATCTTTTCAAGGCCGTCCAGGAAAAAGCAGATGTTCATTTAAGTGTCTGCTACCAGTGTAAGAAATGTTCTATCGGCTGTCCTGTAGCCGACCAGATCGAATCGCCGCCTTCTGAAATCATACGAAGACTGCAACTCGGCGCCGGTGACGAATTATTACAGACGGACCTCATTTGGACATGTCTAGGCTGTGAAACATGTTACGCCAGGTGTCCTAATCAGATAGACTTTCCCGCTGTGATTGATGCCTTAAAGTCCATCGCTCTGGAAAAAGGGGTTGCCAGACCGGAGGGTGATGCGCCGTTATTTAACCATTTGTTTCTGAACACGGTCAAGTCTTACGGTCGCGTTTACGACCTGCAGGCTATTGCCCTGTATAAACTTAGAACCGGTAACTTGAAACAGGATACGGATAAATTCCCCACGATGCTTAAAAAAGGCAAGATAGCAATACTGCCGCCGTCGGGTGGCGATAAAGGTAAAGTGAAGCGTATCTTCAAAAAGACAGCGCAAAACAGAGGAACAGGAAAATGAAATACGCATATTATCCAGGGTGCTCTGCTCATTCCACTGCTCGCGACATGCATAAATCGTGTCTGGCGGTAGCGAAAGCACTTGATATTGAACTGAATGAAATCAAGGGTTGGACCTGTTGCGGGGCCAGTGCCGCTCACCAGACCGACCGGAATTTGGCTGTTTCGTTGGCCTCCGCCAACCTCCTCTTGGCCAAAGAGATGGGCATGGACATGGTGGTCAATTGCGCCGCCTGTTATAACCGCTCAAAGGTTGCCAACTATGAAATTAAAAATTCTAAAGAAGTGAAACAATCCGTTGCTGATAGTCTCGGAGAAATTTATGATGGATCGGTTCCGGTACGACACTTTGTTGAGATTCTTTTAAAAGATGTTGGACCGGCTAAGTTGCGTAAGAAGATTATTAATCCGTTGAAAGATCTTAAAGTGGCTGCTTATTACGGTTGTTACCTGGTCCGTCCGCCGGAAGCGACCAACTTTGATGATCCGGAGAATCCCACGATTCTTGAAAGCCTGATCGATGTGACAGGCGGTGCGAGTGTCGAGTGGTCGGGCAAAGTAGATTGCTGCGGCGGTATGCAAAACCTTACACGAACAGAAATTACTGTCCGGCGTTCTGCTGCAGTCATAGAGATGGCAAAGGCTGCAGGCGCCGAGTGCATCGTCGTTGCCTGCCCGATGTGTCAAATCAGCCTTGATGTCAGGCAGGCCGATATGGAAAAGCTTCTCGGCAGGAAATACGATATGCCGGTTATTTATCTTACACAATTACTCGGTCTTGCTCTTGGTCTCTCACCTAAAGAACTCGGGTTGAACAAACTAATGGTAAGTCCGGCAGCCATATTAAAGAAAGCAAAAGCAGCAATCTCGTAAAAACTGCTTATGGATGATAGACGATTAAAGACTATTTAAGGTTACGATATGCATAAAAGTGAAAAAAAATTAACAGGTGCTGTTCTGGTTCAGGGCGGCGGCATCGCCGGTATTCAGGCAGCCCTCGACCTTGCTGATTCCGGATTTAAAGTCTATCTTGTTGAGCGTGATGCGGCCATCGGCGGCATGATGGCTCAACTTGACAAGACGTTTCCGACCGGCGATTGCGCTACCTGTATTGTATCCCCCAAACTGGTCGAATGTGCCCGCAATATCAATATTAAGATACTCACCCTTTCCGAACTCATCGGTTTGGAGGGGGAACCGGGTAATTTTAGGGCTAAAATCAAGGTCTCTCCAAGATATATCGATGAAGCGAAATGCAATGCCTGCGGTCAGTGTACCGATGCCTGTCCGGTCAATGTGCCCAATCCATTTGATTGTGAAATGGGTACCCGAAAAGCGATCGCCAAGCTCTATGCTCAAGCAACGCCTAACAAATTTGGTATTCTGAAGCTCGGTCATTCTCCCTGCAAAGTCGAATGTCCGGCGAACATCAACATCCAGGGCTACATTCAATTAATCAAGAAAAAGGAATACCTCAAGGCTGTTAATCTCATTCGGGAGCGAAATCCGCTCTCCGCCATTTGCGGACGGGTTTGTACTCACCCCTGCGAGTTAAAATGCACGCGCAATGATATAGATTCATCCGTTTCCATCAGATTATTAAAGCGTTTCGCTTCGGACCAGGAAATGGACATGATCAAATCCGGTAAACTGGCTCTTCCGGAAGAGAAGATTCCATCCGCAGACGCCAAAAAAGTTGCCGTCGTAGGCGCCGGTCCTGCCGGTCTTACCGCATCTGCCGACTTGGCGGACAGAGGCTATTCAGTGACCGTTTATGAATCGACGTCAGCAGCAGGTGGTATGTTGCGATGGGGAATTCCCGCTTACCGTTTGCCGAAAGATGTACTGGATTATGAAATAGAGCTTATCCGTCGCAAGGGCATTAAATTTGTTTATAATACCCGTATCGGGATCGATATTTCCATGGATAAACTGCGCCGGGAAAATGCGGCCGTCTTTATCAGTATCGGCACCCAGAGCAGCCGGAGGCTGGGAGTTGAAGGTGAAGATAAAGCAGGGATCTCTTATGGTCTAGAGTTCCTGCGTCAAGCCCAAGACAAGGATAACCGTCCTAAACTGAGCGGCAAAGTCGTGGTGATCGGCGGCGGCAACGTTGCTGTCGATGTAGCCCGATCAGCGCTGCGCCTTGGCGCCGACGCAGTCGAGATGGTGAGCCTGGAACAGCGCTATGAGATGCCGGCTGTACCCGAAGAGGTTGCCGCCGCACTCGAAGAGAATATAAAAATTAACAACGGATGGGGTCCGAAACGTGTTCTCGGAAACGATAAAGTCAATGCCATCGAGCTGAAACGCTGCACCAGAGTCTTTGATGAAACAGGGCGATTCAGCCCCACTTACAATGATAATGAGACAACGACATTAAATGCCGACCAAATTATCGTTGCCATCGGTCAGGCGGTCGATAAAGACTCGCTGGGTAACATGGGAGCGGCAACAGAACGTAATTTTTACAAGGTCGATAAAATCACCTTGGAAACATCCGTAAAAGGCGTGTTTGCCGGTGGTGATGACATTCCGGGCAGTGCTTCCGTTATCGGTGCTGTCGGCGCGGGCAAGCGGGCGGCGGAATCGATTGATCGTTATCTCAAAGGCGAGGATATGTTGTCCGCAAGATTTGAGTCTACTGTAACACCGATTGCTCCGGAATTTCTGCCTGAAACCAAGGGCATGGAAAAGAAGCCGTGTGCCGAACAGGCAATCCTGCCGGTAGCTCAACGTGTCAATAATTTTAACGAAGTTGAAGAAGGTCTTACGGAAGAAGCTGCCCTGGCAGAAGCCGAGCGTTGTCTCAATTGTGCCCTGTGTTCCGAGTGCCAGCAATGCGTTGCTGCCTGCGAACAGCATGCTGTTGACCATTCGATGACGGAAAAGATCATCGAGCTTAATGTTGGTTCTGTTATCCTGACACCCGGTTTTGAAGAATTTGATGCTGCGAAAAAAGGTGAATATGGCTATGACCGGTATCCTAATGTGATTACAAGCGTACAGTTCGAGCGTATGCTCTCGGCTTCCGGGCCGTTTGATGGCCATGTCATCCGGCGATCCGATGGTCAACCTGCCAAACGTGTCGCCTGGATCCAGTGCGTCGGCTCAAGGGATACACGCTGCGGCAATGAATACTGCTCTTCAGTTTGCTGTATGGTTTCCACCAAGCAATCGATGATAGCGGCCGACCACTTACCCGGACTGGAAGCATCCATTTTTTATATGGACATCCGGGCTCATGGTAAGGACTTCGATCAGTATTACGAGCGGGCAAAGAAACAGGGTGTAAATTACATCAAGGGTATACCGTCCCGCATTATCCAAATGCCCGGTACGAGGGACCTGCGGGCGACATTCTATAACGAAGCCAATCAATTACAGGAAAAGGATTTTGACCTGGTTGTTTTATCTGTCGGCATGGAACCCGGCTTATCTGCCGTAGATACTGCCAAACGTTTAGGCATTGATCTGAATGAATATGGTTTCTGTTCCACCGATCGATTTGCGCCGTTGAATACCTCCCGTCCGGGAGTTTTTGTCGGCGGCGCTTTCCAGGAACCGAAGGATATCCCGGAAACAGTCACCCAGGCCAGCGCAGCGGCTTCAATGGCTATGGAATTGTTATCATCCGCCCGCAACACACTGATTACCAAAGCAGTCTACCCGGATGAGCACGATGTCACCGACGAGCAGCCCAGGATAGGCGTTTTTATCTGCCACTGCGGCCGCAACATTGCTTCTGTGATCGATGTTGAAAAAGTGGTTCACGCCGTGGCCCAGGATCCGAATGTTATCTTTGCCACTCATACGTTATTCACCTGTTCAGATACCAGTCTGGTCAATATCCGTGACGCCATCCGAGATAACCGGCTCAACCGTATTGTTGTAGCTTCCTGCACACCGCGTACGCACGAACCGATCTTCCGGGATACACTCCGTGAAGCGGGTTTAAACCAGTATTTATTCGAAATGGCTAATATCCGTGACCAATGTTCCTGGGTGCACTCGACAATGCCGGAGCAGGCCACTCAGAAAGCTGTCGAACTGGTGAAGATGTCTATTGCCCGTGCCCGTAGATTAGTTCCATTACAGGGTTCTTATTCCAACGTCGTTCAGAATGGTCTGGTTATCGGCGGCGGCCTCAGCGGCATGACAGCAGCTCTTTCTCTGGCCGAACAAGGATTTAAGACCCACTTGATCGAACGGTCGGATAAACTGGGTGGCAATTACCTTAATTTGCACTACACACTGGAACACGAAGATGTTGGCGGTTTCCTTTCTGCCTTGATCAAACGTGTTCAGAGCAACCATAATATTGTTCTGCACATGAATAGTGAAGTAAAGAACGTAGCCGGTTTTGTGGGTAATTTCGAAGTTACTCTTAACGAGCATAACGAAGAAACTATTGTGCCATGCGGCGCAATCATTGTCTCTACCGGCGCCGACCCGGCGAATACCAAAGATTTCCAATACGGCCAGTCCGCCAATATTATGACCCAATCAGAATTGGAGAATGCTTTGCAAACAAGCAATTTTTCTTCTTCTAACCGCAACATTGTCATGATCCAGTGCGCCGGTTCACGGAATGAAGAGAGAGCCTATTGCAGTCGTATTTGCTGTACAATGGCGGTCAAGAATGCCCTCAAACTGAAGAAGCAGAATCCCGATATGAACATCATAGTCCTCTATCGCGATATCCGTACCTATGGATTCCGCGAAAAATATTATAAACAGGCTCGTGAGGCCGGTGTTATCTTTATGAGATACGAAAAAGAAAACCCGCCGGTTATTTCCGCTAATCATGATCTGGTTACACTGAAGAGTCCTGACTTTCCGGAGCAGATAGAGATCGAAACCGACGTCATTGTGCTCAGCACAGGTGTCGATGCCTTGAAGGATAACCGCAAGCTGGCAGACATGCTTAAGGTACCGTTGAATGCCGACGGTTTCTATGTCGAGGCTCACCTTAAGCTGCGGCCTGTTGAGTTTGCCACGGAAGGCATTTATCTGTGCGGTTTGGCCCATTCGCCCAAGTTGAGTGACGAGAATATTTCGCAGGCCAAAGCGACTTCATCCCGGGCGGCGACCATCCTTTCCAAGACCCGACTTGAAGTCGGCGGGCAGGTGTCATGCGTCGATCAGGAAAAATGCATTTCCTGTTTAACCTGCGTCAGGGCGTGTCCTTATCATGCGCCACTCGTTAATGTTAACAGTAAAGCGGAAATTGCTGCTGCCGCGTGTATGGGCTGCGGTATATGTGCTTCGGAATGTCCGGCACACGCCATCCATCTGCGAAATTTTGAGTCCGATCAGTTCCAGGACATGTTGAAGACTTTTTTATCAGAACCGGATAATGAGAATAAACCGGTATCTGTAATGAAATAAGGAAGTGATAATGAACACGAATAATTTTGAACCTAAAATAGTGGCTTTTTGCTGCCACTATTGCGCCTATGCCGCAGCAGACCTGGCAGGCTCAGGGCGTTTACAATATCCGCCCAACATCCGCATCGTTCGTTCGCCATGTACCGGCAGATTGGAAATAGACTTTTTCATGAAGGCTTTTGAGGCCGGCGCCGATGGGGTACTGGTCGCCGGATGCGAGGAAGGCAGTTGTCACTTTAAAGAAGGCAATTATCTGGCCAAGCGCCGGGTAAATACTACCAGGCAATTATTACAGGAAGCCGGTCTGGAACCTGAGCGGCTGCGCATGGTGAATGTGAGCGCCGCCAGTTCCCAGAAATTTGTCGAGTATGTCCGCGACATGGTTGAGACCGTCACTAAACTCGGTCCCGCACGTAATAAGAAAACTATCCCTAAAGAACAAACAGGAGCAATAAAATGATCGTTGCCGAAAGAAAAACCATTCCTGAACTTGTCGAGATTTTAAAACCACATAAGAAAATACTGGTGCTGGGCTGTGGCACCTGTGTTACCGTTTGTCTGTCAGGAGGCGAACGTGAAGTCAGCATTATTTCATCGGCACTGCGTATTGCATCCCGCGTTCAAGGTTTAAGCCTTGAAATCGATGAACTCACCATCGAGCGCCAGTGCGATAACATCTTTATTGAGCAGGCGGCGGAAGCGATCCAGAGGGCCGATGCAGTGTTGTCAACAGCCTGTGGTGCCGGTGTCCAGGCGATTGCCGAACGCTTTCCCGAAAAGCCGGTTTATGCCGGATTGAACACGACCTTCATAGGCATCCTCGAGGAACGCGGAGTATGGACGGAGAAATGTGCCGCTTGCGGTGCCTGCATTCTGCATAAATATGGCGGTATATGTCCGGTGACACGTTGCGCCAAGCATATGCTGAACGGACCATGCGGGGGATCCCGTGAAAACAGGTGTGAAGTGCGACCGGACAGGCCCTGCGCATGGCAACTTATCTACAAGAGGCTAAAGGACATCAACCAGCTCGACAGACTTAAGGAAATGGAACCGGCCAAGAACTGGAATCCAAGCCTGAGCGGTGGTCCCAGAATGTTAATAAGAGAAGATCATAAAATATAGCTACCTGCATAGTTACTATGCCAGCAGCTTATATCACCTTTGTTTCACTAAGGTTGCAACATTGTTTTTTTGCTGACACTGATGATACAAAAATGATCAATTTTACATGTAAATTTATGTTCAACTACAGCAAAGGTTAATCAACATTATGTATTTTTTTAGTTTTTACTCTATATATCAGTCACGAACAAATTCAATACTATTGCTGAATGCAAATGAATATTTTAAAAAACACCTTTGTTATCAATGTAAAACAAAAATACAATGATGAGGATAATGATTAAATAGCACAATATATCAGAATGTGATAAATAAAAGTGGACTAATGAATATGGATTGTTATGATGCACAACCTGTATGCATGGCATGTTTTTCGCAGTAAAAAGATATTTAAAGCTAAGTTATTCAATATTACAAGATTAACCCTGATCAATAAAGTTCATAAGAATGAAATTGATTATGAACAATACAAATAAAGGTTAAAAAAATTGAAAGGAGAAATAAAAAAGATGGAAATAAAAACGCCGAAAAATGTAATTGATTTAATTAAAAAAGAGGGTATCCAGATGGTCGATTTGAGATTTATGGATTTCCCCGGTATGTGGCAACATTGCAGTTTTCCGATAAACGAGATTGATGAAGGTGTCTTTGAAAACGGCCTTGGTTTTGATAGCTCCAGTATCCGTGGCTGGCAGCCAATCAATGAATCGGATATGCTTATGAAGCCCATTCCTTCGACAGCTTTTATCGATCCTTTTACTCAGGTGAAAACTCTCGTCATGATTTGTGACATTTGGGATCCTATTACAGGTAAAGAATATAGCCGAGATCCGCGGTATGTAGCGCAAAAAGCCGTTAAATACATAAAATCTCTAGGTTTAGCGGACACGATCTACTTTGGACCTGAAGCGGAATTCTTTATTTTTGATGATGTCCGTTATGACCAAAACTGCAACGAAAGCTATTATCACATTGATTCCGTAGAAGGTAAGTGGAATACCGGCCGTGTAGAGAACCCTAACTCAGGTTATAAGATTCGTCATAAGGAAGGCTATTTCCCTGTACCGCCCAATGATAGCCAGCAGGATTTACGTAGTGAAATGGTGATAAATATGCAGAATATTGGGATGCAGATAGAAGCGCATCACCATGAAGTTGCCACGGCTGGACAGGCAGAGATAGATATGCGTTTTTCTCCTATGGTCGAAATGGCTGATAATCTGTTGAAATTTAAATATATCATCAAAAATACCGCCAAGAAATACGGCAAGACGGTAACGTTCATGCCCAAACCTTTGTTTGGCGACAATGGCAGCGGAATGCATGTGCATGTTTCTCTTTGGAAGGGTGGGAAAAACCTCTTTGCCGGTAACAACTATGCCGGACTTTCGGAAATGGCCTTGTTTGCTATCGGTGGAATATTGAAACATGCGCCGGCTTTATTGGCTTTCACCAGCCCCACAACCAACAGTTACAAGAGGCTGGTGCCGGGTTATGAAGCGCCGGTCAACCTTGCCTACTCCAAGCGTAACCGCAGCGCCGCAGTTCGCATACCCATGTATTCCACGTCACCCAGTTCCAAGCGTCTGGAATTCCGCTGTCCAGATCCATCTTGCAATCCTTATCTGGCTTTTGCAGCTATTGCTATGGCTGTTGCGGATGGAATTCAAAACAAAATTGATCCGGGCAAGCCTTTGGATACAAATATATACGATCTGTCTCCAAAAGAAGCGGCCAAAGTTCCGACAACGCCGGGTTCTCTGCGCGATGCACTGAGTTTCCTGACAAAGGATCATAAATTCCTGGTTAAGAATGACGTATTTACACAAGACGTGATTGATACCTGGATTGAATACAAGTTGAAGAATGAAGTGGAACCTATGGATTTGCGTCCACATCCATATGAGTTTGCTCTTTACTACGATATGTAAATTACAAAACAGGGAACGGTCATCCTGAACAAAAATTTTTCCGATGACCGTTCCCTTCATCTCATCTTTAATCATTGACGAGACCGGAAAAAAAAGATAAACACTTCCCACCAATGAGGTGCGTGAGTTACCTCAAGCAGCCTCAAGATATTAGTTCTGCCGGGGGATAAATTCCTTACAATGTCGCTCTTAAAAAAAGAACGTAGATCTTTGCTAGTCCTGGAAGATGGCAGCATTTTCGAAGGGACGGCCTTTGCGGGCTACGGCGAAACTATGGGTGAAGTTGTTTTTAATACGGGCATGACCGGTTATCAGGAAGTCATTACCGATCCTTCTTATAAAGGCCAGATTGTCACCATGACTTATCCTCTTGTCGGCAATTACGGTATAAATGATGAGGATATGGAATCCGCAAGTATTCATTTGGAAGGGTTCATCGTCAAGGAATATCAGCCTAATCCCAGTAACTGGCGGATGCGCCAAAGCCTCAAATCTTTTCTGGAAGATCACGGCAAAATCGGTTTGGAGGGTATCGACACCCGCGCTTTAACTCGTCGCCTACGCCTGTCCGGCTCTATGAAAGGGATTATTTCTACCGAAACAAAAGACATCTCCGAATTACTGGCGAAAGTTCAAGCTTATTCCGGACTGGTTGGGCGCGATCTGGTGAGGGAGGTCTCCTGTTTAAAGCCTTATTTATGGAAAAAAGGAGCTCCTTCTCAAGGTAAAATACCCGCCAGAAAACCGGTAAAGAAGCTGCGCGTCGTTGTCCTGGACTGTGGAGTCAAATATAATATTTTACGTCTGCTGGAAAATAATGGTTGTCAAGTTATTGTTCTTCCGGCTTTTTCTACCAGTGATGAAATTCTGGCTTTTAAACCGGACGGTGTTTTGCTTTCCAACGGCCCCGGTGATCCGGCTGCCCTGCCTTATATAGTGGACGCGGCGCGCGCCATTATTGGCAAGATTCCGGTCTTTGGCATTTGTTTGGGACATCAAATTATGGGTCAGGCGGTTGGCGGCAAAACTTCTAAACTAAAATTCGGTCATCATGGCATTAATCAACCTGTGAAAAATGTGGATACAGGCAGAGTCGAAATCACTTCTCAGAATCATGGTTTTGTTGTTGATCCGGAATCCGTGGATAAAAAAGCTGAAAGCACTTATCATAATTTGAACGACAGAACATCCGAAGGCATGCAAATGCCTTTGGCAATGAGCGTGCAGTATCATCCGGAAGCCTCGCCTGGACCGCATGATACGGAATATTTATTTTTGCAGTTCATTCAAATGATGCAAAAAACAAAGGGGAAGGCGGCATGATATTGATCATTGATTTTGGCTCCCAGTATAACCAATTGATTGCCCGGCGGGTAAGAGAAAACAATGTTTATTGCCAGATTGAGCCACCTACCATTTCTATCGCCGCTATCAAAAACCTTCGACCCGAAGGTATAATTTTATCAGGCGGTCCGGCCAGCATTTACACCAAAGGATCGCCGCGCGTGGATAAAGGCATCTTCAACATGGGTATCCCAATTCTGGGTATTTGTTATGGTTTACAATATATGGTGGATTCATTAGGCGGCAAGGTTATCGGTTCGACCAAGCGCGAATACGGATTTGCCGAACTAAATATCAAAAAACAAAAAGGGATATTTTCCGGTGTGACTAAAAAAACGCAGTGCTGGATGAGTCACGGCGATTCTATCGGCACACTGCCCGCGGGATTTGTCATTACCGCAACCACTGCAAATACGCCTGTGGCGGCAGCGGAAGATGCGATACGAAATTTTTACGGCCTGCAATTTCATCCGGAAGTTGTTCATACTAAGGAAGGGAAGAAAATGCTGGCCAACTTCCTGTTTACTATTTGTGTGTGTAAAAAATCATGGTCAATGAAATCTTTTGTTGCCCATGCCGTGGAAGAAATTCGTCAGCAGGTAGGATCACAGAAGATTATACTGGGGCTTTCCGGCGGCGTCGATTCTTCCGTTGCCGCTGTTTTACTGCACAGGGCAATTGGGAAACAACTGACCTGCGTTTTCGTGGATAACGGCGTACTGAGGGCCGGTGAAGCCGAGCGCGTCATTGAAATGTTTAAAAAAAACCTGCAAATCAACTTGAGGTTTGCACGGTCAGGAAAACTATTTTTAAAAAAATTAAAAGGCGTGACCGATCCTGAAAAAAAACGAAAGATCATCGGCGGTACATTTATTGAGGTATTTGATCAGGAAGCACGCAAAATTAAAAATGTGAAATTTCTGGCACAGGGAACTTTATATCCCGACTTAATTGAGTCCCGTTCCGCATTTGGCGGGCCCAGCGCAGTCATCAAATCGCATCATAATGTCGGCGGTCTACCCAAAAAGATGAATCTCAAACTGGTCGAACCGCTCAAACACTTATTTAAAGATGAAGTCAGGCTTTTGGGAAAAGAATTGAGGCTGGCTGATGATGTGGTCTGGCGGCAGCCATTTCCGGGGCCTGGGCTGGCGATTCGTATTATCGGTGAAGTGACACCGCAGCGGTTATCTGTATTGCGCAGTGCCGATACAATTTTGCTGGAAGAAATACGCGCAAACAATCTTTATTACAAACTATGGCAATCTTTTGCCATACTTTTACCTCTAAAAAGTGTGGGCATTATGGGAGATCAGCGCACCTATGAAAATATTCTGGCCATTCGTGCTGTCACCAGTGATGACGCTATGACTGCCGACTGGGCGCAATTGCCGCATGATATTCTGGCTCGGATTTCCAATCGAATTATTAATGAAGTGCGTGGCGTTAACAGAGTTGTTTATGACATAAGTTCCAAACCGCCCAGCACGATTGAGTGGGAGTAATAAAAAAGATTATTTCAACATCCTCAAAAAGGCTTGGAAAATTAGCTAATTGAAGAATTCAACATATTGGTAAAATAAGTGCCAAAACGAAATGACATAAAAAAAATACTGCTTATCGGGTCCGGGCCGATTATTATCAGTCAGGCCTGTGAATTCGATTATTCGGGAACGCAAGCCTGCAAAGCTCTGCGCGAAGAAGATTATGAAGTTGTTTTAATCAACAGCAATCCGGCAACTATTATGACCGATCCGGAAATGGCTGACCGTACTTATGTGGAGCCTATAACGCCCGAAGCAGTGGAAAAAATTATCGCTCGTGAACGGCCGGACGCTCTGCTTCCCACTTTAGGCGGACAAACAGGATTGAATACCGCCGTTGCTCTGGCGGAAAATGGTGTGCTGGAAAAATACGGTGTGGAAATGATCGGGGCGTCGCTGGATGTTATCCATAAAGCGGAAGACCGGGAAAAATTCCGCCACGCTATGGAAAAAATCGGATTGCGTGTGCCCAAAAGTGGCTTTGCCCGATCAATGAATGAAGTGCTGAAAATTGCCGATGATATTGGCTTTCCAGTTATCGTGCGCGCATCATTCACTCTCGGTGGAACAGGCAGTGGTGTGGCTTATAATCGTGAAGAGCTGATGGAAATCGCCAAGTTAGGATTGGACGCCAGCATGATTTCCGAAGTTATGATTGAAGAATCGGTACTGGGCTGGAAAGAATACGAATTGGAAGTGATGCGCGATAAGGCCGATAATGTTGTCATCATTTGTTCTATCGAAAATTTCGATGCCATGGGTGTACATACGGGTGAATCAATAACAGTTGCCCCGGCGCAGACCCTGACTGATAAAGAATATCAGATTATGCGTAATGCCTCTATTGCCATCATGCGGGAAATCGGCGTGGAAACAGGTGGTTCCAATGTACAATTTGCTGTCCATCCGCAAACCGGCGAAATGATCGTTGTTGAAATGAATCCCCGTGTTTCGCGTTCATCAGCGCTGGCCTCTAAAGCCACAGGTTTTCCCATTGCTAAAATTGCCGCAAAGCTTGCTGTCGGCTATACGCTTGATGAGATTCCCAATGATATTACCCGCGAGACGATGGCGTCATTTGAGCCGACGATAGATTATTGCGTAGTAAAAATTCCCCGCTGGACATTTGAAAAATTTCCGGAAACGGAAGATTTTTTAACAACATCGATGAAGTCTGTCGGAGAGACTATGGCCATTGGACGGACTTTTAAGGAGGCTCTGCAAAAAGCGATTCGTTCGCTGGAAATCGGCCGCTTCATTCTGGGGCAGGCATTGCCTGCCGGATTAAAAGATCAGCATGAATTTCTCAAAAGCAAACTGATCAAACCCAATTCTTTAAGATTGTTTTATATCGCCGCGGCTATACAAAACGGGATGACAATTGAAGAACTTTATCAATTAACTAAAATTGATCCCTGGTTTTTGCATCAAATCAGGGAAATAGTGGAAGCCGGAGAAGAGTTAAAAAAATCGCTTCCTTCCGTTGAATTACTTAGACAAGCAAAGAAAATGGGATTTGCCGATCGCGCCCTGGCATCTTTCTGGGGAATGACTGAACTCGAAATTCGCAAATGGCGTGAAAAAGTAAATATTATCCCTGTATATAAACTTGTGGATACCTGCGCGGCGGAATTTGAAGCCTACACACCATATTATTATTCCACTTACGAAACAGAAACCGAAACCAGACCATCAACAAAAAAGAAAATTGCAATCATCGGCGGCGGACCCAACCGCATCGGCCAGGGCATTGAGTTTGATTATTGTTGCGTTCATGCGTCGTTTGCCTTGCGCGAAGAAGGTTATGAAAGCATCATGATCAACTCCAATCCCGAAACGGTCAGCACTGATTATGACACATCAGACAAACTTTTCTTTGAACCCGTGACGCTGGAAGATGTTTTAAATATCATTCAGGCCGAAAAGCCTGATGGAGTGATTGTCCAGTTTGGCGGCCAGACACCGCTTAATCTCGCGCGCGGCCTGGAAGCGGCGGGTGTGCCCATTATCGGAACAACTCCCGATGCCATTGACCGTGCGGAAAATCGCGACCGCTTTCAGGAAATTGTTCACAAACTAAATCTTAACCAGCCTGATAATGATACGGCGATGGATGTGGAAAAGGCTCTGCTGGCCGCCGACCGTATTGGCTATCCGGTGTTGGTACGCCCATCTTACGTATTGGGCGGCCGGTCCATGGAAATTGTCTATGATCCGGAAACACTGCGTGGTTTCATGGCCAAAGCGCTCCTTGTTTCTCCAGGCCATCCCATTTTGATTGATAAATTTCTTGAAGATGCCGTTGAAATAGATGTGGATGCCTTAAGCGACGGCACGACAACAGTTGTTGCCGGCATCATGGAACATATCGAGGAAGCAGGCATTCATTCCGGAGACAGCGCCTGTATTTTACCGCCTTTATCCCTTGCTCCCGATATTCTTGCGCTGATCGAAAAACAAACAAAACTGCTGGCCGCGGAACTCAATGTTATCGGTCTGATGAATATTCAATACGCCATTAAAGACGGCAAATTATATGTGCTGGAAGTAAATCCTCGCGCATCGCGTACGGTTCCTTTTGTCAGCAAAGCTATTGGCGTACCTCTGGCGAAATTGGCGACAAAAGTAATGATAGGCAAAACTTTAAAAGAACTTGGTTTTGTCAAAACAATAATCCCTAAACATGTTTCAGTTAAAGAAGCCGTTTTCCCGTTTAACCGTTTTCCCGATGTGGATATTCTGTTGGGGCCGGAAATGAAATCAACAGGCGAGGTTATGGGGATAGATCGTTCCTTTGGTCTGGCCTTTGCCAAATCGCAATTGGCGGCTGGATTCAAAATGCCGACTAAAGGCAGTGTATTTATCAGCGTTAATGATTATTATAAAGACAAGATAGTTCCTGTGGCGAAATCTTTTCAGGAGATGGGATTTAAAATCGTGGCGACAAGCGGCACGGCCAGACATCTGAAAGCGCATGGTATTGACGCTCAAGTTATTTTTAAAGTCAGTGAAGGGAGGCCTCACATTGTTGATTTGATAAAGAACGGCGACATCCAAATGGTAATCAATACAAGCCTGGGGCGTAAATCCTCAAAAGATGCTTATCATATCAGACGGGGTGCGCTTATTTATAATATTCTTTACACCACAACCATAGCAGGCGCGCGCGCTTTGTGTGAAGCGGTAGCGGCAATTATTGCCGAGGACTGGCAGGTATGTCCATTGCAGGAGTACCATAAATGACGACTTTGTAAAAAAGTTCATATGCTGCGACGTACGAAAAAAGTACGTCTAGCTCCTCATGCTTTGCGTGTCTTGCCTCTGGAGCTTTTTGCAAAGCCGTATATATAATTGAAAAATGATAAAACGGCATTTTTTTAATAACTTGTGTGATTGAATCAATCCGCTTGAGGTGGATCAAAGAGAGGCTGTATGTCATCTTTATTTGAAGAAACTTTAAATGAACCAGGATGTCCCCGCGAAGAATGCGGCATTTTTGCTATTTACGGTCATGAGGACGCAGCCAGATTAGCATTTTTCGGTCTTTTTGCCCTGCAGCATCGCGGTCAGGAATCAGCCGGTATTGTCAGTTCCGACGGTTGCAATGTATCGGAGCACAAAGGCATGGGACTGGTCTCCGAAGTTTTCAAAGAGGCAATTCTGCAAAAACTCTCCGGTAGCATGGCCATAGGGCATGTCCGCTATTCCACGACAGGCTCCTCCACCCTTTCCAACGCCCAGCCCTTTTTAGTTCATTTCAGTGATGAATATTACGCGCTTGGGCATAACGGCAATATTGTAAACGCGCAGAAATTGCGTGAAGAATTGGAAGGCAGCGGTTCTATTTTTCAATCCACAATGGACAGCGAAGTCATCATCCATTTGATGGCGCGAAACTTGAAATATGGTTTGGAAGAAGCTTTGTCTGCCGCGCTTTCACGCGTGGAAGGCGCTTACAGTTTGATCATGCTGACCCGCGATAAAATTGTTGCCGCCCGTGATCCGAGAGGGTTTAGACCGCTCGCGCTCGGAAAGCTGAACGGCAGTTGGGTTGTTGCTTCGGAGACCTGCGCTTTTGATTTGGTTGGCGCAGAGTATTTACGCGATGTCGAACCCGGCGAAATCATCATCATCGATTCGAAAGGCTGTAAGAGCCTGAAACCTTTTCCGCCCGTCAAACATTGCCACTGCATTTTTGAACTGATTTATTTTGCCCGTCCCGACAGCCAGATTTTCGGCCAGAATGTTTATATGTACCGCAAAAGACTGGGGCACGAACTGGCGCGTGAATACGCTCCAGATCTGGATATCGTCATGCCCTTTCCAGACTCCGGCGTTTACGCCGCTCTGGGTTACGCGGAAGAAAGCGGCATTCCTTTTGAGATGGGTATGATTCGTAATCACTACATTGGCAGAACCTTTATTCAGCCGACTCAACTTATGCGCGATTTCGGCGTAAGAGTAAAATTAAATCCGGTAAGGGAATTATTAGAAGGCAAGAAAGTGATGATTGTAGAAGATTCAATTATCCGCGGTACGACCAGCCGTAATCGTGTGCAAAATCTGCGCGGTATAGGAATGAAAGAAATTCACATGGTTATCAGCTGTCCGCCGACACTCTATCCCTGTCCCTATGGCATTGATTTTTCGTCCAAGGGAGAATTGATCGCCGCGAAGAAAGAAAACGAAAAAGCCATTGCCGAATTCATCGGTCTTGATTCGCTTCACTATTTGAGCGTGGAAGGCATGATCAAGGCCACCGGCTTGACCAAAGATTGTTTTTGCCTGGCCTGCTTTAGCGGCAATTATCCCATTGCGCCGCCGGAGAAGATAGACAAGTTTTGCATGGAACTGAAATAAGGGCTGTTGAAAAACGCTCATCTGCTGTGTTGCGCTTCGCCCCTCGGCGTTGCGGCGTATGAAAAAATACGCCTCACTTCTCAAGGCTTGCGTGCCTTGCATCTGAGCATTTTTAAGCAGCCCCTGACATTGTTATTCCATTTCTAAATAAAAGCGCTATTTTTGTCAGAATCTGTGAAGCCTCCTCCTTGCCGCCTCGTTATCCAAAAACTCGAAACGGTATGTAATCATCTGTTTAATTTCTTTTAAAATTTCCTTTACAAAAGAATCAGATTTGTTACGCTTTTGTTTAAATAACGCGTGTTCTTTTGATTATCAGCTTAAATGAGACTGACATTAAAAATAAATTTATTATTTATCTTTACAATAATGTTTTTGGGAGGCTGCAGTATGCAAAACAAATTTCTTTATTTTCCCAGTGCGCAGTGGCCTACCGAGCGAGCGCTTGAGTACGAAAATATGAAGCTCTGGCGGGCAACGGCTGCGGATTATCAGGGCTTGATCACCGCCCATGAAGTGCCAGCGCCTAATGGAACCATCGTTCTTTTTCACGGCAACGGCGGCACGGCGCTCGACAGGGGATTTTATTTCGCGCCTTTTATGGAACTGGGTTTCCGTGTAATATTAGCCGAATATCCTAAATACGGGGGCCGCCCCGGAAAGGTAGGCGAAAAGTCGTTTGTCGCGGCTGGCGTGGAAACGGTTCGTCTGGCGTTTGAACAATATGGAGAACCGCTTTATCTTGTGGGAGAATCGCTGGGTTGCGGTGTTGCCGCCGCTGTTGCTAAACAAACCTCAAAGCCCATCGCCGGTATAATATTAATTACGCCCTGGGACACGCTGGCTTCTGTTGCCAAATCGATGTTTCCTTTTCTTCCCGTGAAACTCGTTTTGACCGACAAGTATGACAGCATTGAAAATCTGAAATCATTTAAAAATAAAATTTCCCTTGTGGGAGCACAACGTGACGAAATTCTGCCGATTAAGCACGCGATCAATTTATATGATTCCCTTCCCGAAGACAGGAAGCGTATGTGGATAATCAAAAACGCGGGTCATAACGATTGGCCGATGTACGCCGACCCATTATTATTCAAAGAAATAACCGATTTTGTCAGGATTGATAAGTCATAGGCAAACTCATTGAGAGTTCGATAAACTTTTTGTGGTGGAAAACAAATCAAAGAGAATATATAAGCCAATAAAATACAGAGGAGGAAGATGCCCATTTACCGCCGGGTAACTTTAACGCGGGTGCTGCAAATCAGCGCCCTGATGATTTTAATTTTTCTCGCGATTTGTGTCGCTTCTCTTTTAGTGGGAAGCGTCTATATTTCTCCGGGGAATGTTTTTGGTTCCCTTGTCCATGCTCTTACGGGGAAGTTGTCTTTATCTTCCGAAGAAGAATTAATTGTATTTTCAGTGCGCTTGCCGCGGATTATTTTTGCGGGAATTGTCGGCGCGTCTCTTTCTTTAGGTGGAGTTATTTTTCAGGCGATTCTGCGCAATCCACTGGCTGATCCCTATATTTTGGGAATATCCGGCGGCTCTGCCCTCGGAGCGATTATAGGCATCCTTCTAGGCGCGAGTTCTTTTTATTTAGGAGTGTCGCTGCTGGCTTTTGTGGGAGCGCTGGCCACAGTTTTTTTAGTATTTATTGTTGCCGGCGGTACCCGAGGGCCTCTTATGGATAATTCGCTTTTACTTTCCGGCGTTGTCGTGAACGCTTTTTTTTCCGCTGCCATTCTCTTTTTTCTTTCGGTAGTCAATAGTATGGAATTGCGCAGCATTACATTCTGGCTGATGGGCGATCTTTCTCGTGCATCAATTAAGGAAATTTGCGTTGCGGGTTTTTGCCTGATTATCGGGTTTATACTGCTTTATGCGCAGGCGCGGAAACTGAACATAATTGTGCAGGGTGAAGAAACTGCCATGCATTTGGGTGTGAATATAGAAAGAACGAAGCAATGGCTGCTTATCGTAACCTCGCTTATTATTTCCGTTGCGGTATCCTTAGCCGGTATTATCGGCTTTGTAGGCATTATGGTGCCGCATTTGATGCGACTTGTCTTCGGTTCCGATCACCGTTTGCTTTTGCCGGTTTCGGCTTTGTTTGGCGCGTCTTTTTTGATTGTTGCCGATACCATAGCCAGAGTTGTTTTTGCGCCTGCTGAATTGCCTGTCGGAGTTATAACGGCGCTTTGCGGCGCGCCTTATTTCATCTTTCTTTTGAAAAGGAATGAACGTTAGCCATGTCCATAATTAACGCCCGAAATATAAACTTCAGTTATCCCGCGAAACCTGTGATGGAAGGCGTTTCGTTTGCTATTGATGAAGCGCAACTCGTGGCAATTATCGGCCCCAACGGTTCCGGCAAAACAACTCTTTTAAAAATTATTAACGGCACGCTTTTCCCCGATGCCGGGCAAATGCTTATTGATGGTAAAGAAACTAGCCGATGGTCACGAAAGGAAATTGCGCGAAAAGTAGCCATCGTGCCTCAGGAGACGTCAGTCATTTTTCCTTTTTACGCGGAGGAAATTGTGCTGATGGGACGCTTTCCGCATTTTAGCAGGTACCGTTTTGAGGATAAAAAAGATTACCGGATAGTTCATGAAGCCATGGAAAAAACAGACACGCTTGCTTTTGCCGCCCGGCGTTTTGACAAGCTGAGCGCCGGAGAGCGCCAGCGTGTCTTGATTGCCCGCGCTCTGGCCCAAGAGCCGAAAATACTGCTCTTGGATGAAAGCACCGTTTTTTTGGATCTGAAACATCAGGCTCAGTTTTTAGCTTTGCTGCGGCAGCTAAACACAGCGCAACAACTTATGGTAATTTTTGTCACTCACGACATCAATCTTGCCGCGCAAAACGCAAACCGAATAATTTTGCTTGATTCCGGAAAAGTTTATGCTATAGGAATGCCCGCGGAAGTTATTACCGCGGCGAACATAAAAGAGGTTTATGATGTCGAAGTCGGGATTGATTCAAATCCGCATGACGGGTTGCCCCGCTTGACATTGTTAACCTGAATTAGCGATGATTGCCAAAAAAGGAAGCCGGTGTAAGTCCGGCGCTGCCCCGCAACTGTAAGCGGAACGAAATCCACGTTAATCCACTGATGCTTTTTAGCATTGGGAAGGGGTGGAGATTAGGGAGCCGCAAGTCAGGAAACTTTATGGTAGTCCAACTTACTTATTCCCGAGGGGGAAAGGAGAAGCTCCATGAAGAAAGTCTTATTTTTAGTTCTGTTGTTTTCAGTAGTCAGTTTTTCACAATTACAAGCTGAGAGTAAAAATTATAATGCGTCTGACGCATCTGTCGCACTTGATACTGAGGGTAAAAAAGATTATGCACCCGATACAGTTGTGACAATGGGAGAAGTTGTCGTTACTGCGACACGTGACACGCAGGAAGTCCGCAAGGCTCAGGCCAATGTTTCTGTTATTACCGCCGAAGAAATTAATAATTCCGGCGCCACAACAATTGTGGATGTTCTGAATAAGCTCGAAAGTATTCAATTTAGAAGTTACAGCGGTAATGCTTCGCAGGCGTACGTCGATGTGCGTGGTATCGGGGGTGATAATCCTTTCGGAAAAACTTTGGTTATGTTGGATGGCCGCCGTTTAAATCGTACAGATATGGCTTCGATAGACTGGATGGAAATACCCCTCAATACAATAGAAAAAATCGAGATTGTCCGGGGACCGAATAATGTTCTTTATGGTGACGCTGCTATTGGCGGTGTGATTAACATTATTACGAAGAAAGGACAGGGGGAACCGAAATTTAACATATCTGTTCTTGAGGGAAGCTATGGACTCAATGATGAGAGGGCCGGCGTATCAGGCGCGACGGGTAAATGGACATATGCCGTAAACGGAGAAAATAATTTTAGCTTCGGTTATCGGGAGCGTTCAAAATATTCAGCGCAGGGCGGCGGTTTTGATCTGGGATATTCAGCCAGCGATCTGTTGAATGTTTCATTGGATGTTTCATTTGATAAAGCGGATTATCAAATGCCAGGTGCCTTAACGCAGGCACAGATGGCACAAAATCCACAGCAATATCAAAATTATCCACCAGAATTATATAGTACCGCAACTCCTAATGATGACGGTTCAAATAAATATACTAATGTCAATTTGGGCGTTAAATCTTTCTGGGGATCATGGGGACAACTGGAAATCAATTTTCTGTATGGTAAAAAAGATCTGCAAGTAAATATGGATTCATGGTCTTCTTATACCGATATAAAAGCCGATACATACGGCATTACACCAAAATATATTTTGGCCAGGGATATTTTCGGATTTAATAACAAAGTGATTATGGGCGTAGATTATTATAACGAACCTTACGAAAAAGATTTTTACAATGACAGGGAGAGAACAACAAAAACAAGCACGGCAAATTTTATACGGGAATCTCTGGGATATTATATCCGCGATGAATTCAGCATATTGAATGACCTGATTCTTAGCGGTGGTTATCGGTCCGAACGGACATATATCAGCGGTTCAAATATGGATTTATTCTACCCCAGCAATAGTTTTGCCGATATGAAAAATGAATATGATGCCGATGCTTATGAAGCAGGATTGACCTGGCTTTGGGGGAAGAAGTCGAAAGTATTTGCGAAATATGCGACGGTTTACCGCATTCCTTTTCTCGATGAAATAGCTTGTTTTAATGGCTTCAATGAAGGGACATTGTTTAATACCAACCTGAAACAAGAAAAAGGCAAAAATACTGAAGTAGGTACTGAATTCTATCCGCTGAATAACCTAAAAATAGGCCTAACCATTTTCCGCATGGATATGGAAGATGAAATCCTGTGGGTTTCTACTGGGCCGGGGGAAGGTGAAAATGAAAATGTTGGGACAACGCGGCATGATGGCGCTGAGGTTTCCTTTTCCTACTTGTGGGAAAAATACGCCCGGCTGTATGGCAATTTTACCTACCATCTAGCCACTTATCAGGATGGATCCTACAATAAAAAGGAATTGTGGCTCGTACCCAACAGGATGGCAAATTTAGGGGTGGAGATATACTTGCCCTATAATTTGATGTTTCGTCCCGAAGTAAGCTACGTTGGAGATTGCTTTTTATCCCAGGACTACAATAACACTGGTGAAAAGTTAGATAGCTATACTCTCATCAATCTTTATCTTTCATACAAACCATCTGTTGGAAAAATCCACATGACGGCTTTCTTCGGAGTGGAAAATCTTGGAAATATAAAGTATGCGTCATTTGGTTCGTATAATGTTCCGTCATACGGAGTTGGATCTCCAAATACCTATTATCCAATGCCGGGAATAACATTTAAAAGCGGCATTTCCTTCGAGTTTTAACGTTTTGCGTTACTTTGGCGGCAGGGGTGTTTTAACTCCTGCCGCTCTATTACCAGGATAATCTTTTCCCTCATCTGTATTGTCATTTTTGTAGCTTTAAATTCGCATTTCGGTTAGATTGCTCCACATGGATGCAAAATGGCTTTTTGTTGATACGCAAAAAAAATTGCAACGTGCTGTCAATGATTTTGAACGGGCGAAAGTTTTAAGCATAGATACGGAATATGATTCATTTCGTTATTTCAGGGAAATACTCTGCCTGATTCAAATCCATGCCAATAATACAACCTATGTTTTTGACCCTTTGGAAAACCTGAATTTGTCTTTTTTAGGCAAATATTTTGATAATCAACGTATTGTTAAGATTCTTCATGCCGCGGATAACGATATCCGCCTTCTCAAGAGAGATTATAAATTTAATTTCAAAAATATTTTTGATACTCATCGGGCGGCGCTTCTTTTGGGTTTTCAGCAGCTTTCGCTGGAAAAAATGATTAAGGAATTCGTAGGTGTGGAGTTGAAAAAAAACAAAAAAATACAACGTTCGCGCTGGGATAGCCGCCCCCTGACTGAGGAGCAATTGGAGTACGCGGTTCAGGATGTTATATATCTTCCGGCGCTTTATGAAAAACAATCCGCGGCGTTGGGAATAAAAGATTTAAAAGATGCCGCCGCGGAAGCTTTTGTCAAAATTGCTGAGACCAATTGGCGGGAAAAACGACTCGATCGGCACGGACACACAAAAATCAAGGGTTACTATTGTCTTAATCAAGAGCAGAAAGAGTTGATCAAAAGGCTTTATATCTGGCGCTTTCATCGGGCGAAGGATGAGAATCGGGCTGTATTCATGTTTTTGCCGGATAAAAACTTACTGGAACTTGCGCAGGACACTGAAAGTCCCGAAAAATATTTATCGCAGAGAAAACTAAAGTTATACGGTGATGAGATAGAACAGTTGATTAATAATGTCTGACAGTAGTTTAGACATTAACCATCTGTTAAGATAAAAAAGCTTTGTTTATTCAGATAAAGAAATTCG
>Ga0187875_10000240_pt1 | contig 50080 bp, 52 predicted proteins | sample June2016WEW_17_1_2_FD_132978 | JGI IMG/M metagenome (GOLD analysis project Ga0187875, IMG submission 132978) | Peatland microbial communities from SPRUCE experiment site at the Marcell Experimental Forest, Minnesota, USA - June2016WEW_17_10 | ecosystem: Environmental > Terrestrial > Soil >...
GAGCTGGGCGTCATCGCCAACTGCACGCCACTGTGGGGCACCGACTACGACGGCACGTTCTACGACACCTACCTTGCAAAGCTGGGCGCTGGGCGAATGGAGGAACGCCTCTACCCCTACGGTGACCTCGTCCGCTCCGGGGCGCTGGTGACGTACGGCTCAGACATCCCCGGCGTGCGGATCAGCGAGATCGCGCCGCTGACCCAGATCGAAGCCGCGGTGACCCGGAAGCGGCCGGGCTTCCCCGGCGACCGCGCACTCGTTCCGCGCCAGCGGGTTGACCTCCACGACGCGCTGCGCGGTTACACGATCAACGCCGCCTACCAGCTACGCCTGGACGACAAAGCCGGCTCACTCGAGGCCGGCAAGCACGCCGACCTGACCGTGCTCGCCGAGAACCTGTTCGGCGTAGCGCCCGAAGAAATCCACAATGTGCCGGTGAAGCTGACCATGATGGACGGGCGCATCACCCACGACACGCGATAAGAAGGGCGCTACCTCAGCCTGGTCACCGTCATCCGGCCCCTTCGGCGTGAAATACCCCGTTTCCGGAGGCTTTGCCGCGCCTCGGTTTCGGAACGCACGGGGCATATCGGTCGCGGGACGTTGACCGGAGGCGATTCACGGAGGTCCGCCCCGGCATGCGGCAGTCGGGGCCCTGAGCTGGGACTTCGGGCCGGAAGGTAGGGCCGAAAGCCCCCGTGATCATGGCCGGCTTCCGCGATAAGTTCGAAATTAGAACAAGAGATTAGAACAAAAGGGCGTCGCGCATCTGTGGGCCCGGACCATGGTCCTCACGCCGTTGGCGTCCGGAGGGAAGAGGGACATATCGTGAGCGCGTCGACTGCGTCGCCCCGGACTGAAACCGCCGGCATCCCCGCCAGCCCGTGGCAGGGCTTCGCCCCCGGCCGCTGGGCGGACCGGATCGACGTCCGCGACTTCATCCAGGCCAACATCACCCCGTACACCGGTGACGCGGCGTTCCTGGCCGGCCCGACAGACCGCACCCTAGCGCTGTGGTCCCGGCTGACCGCGATGTTCCCTGACGAGCAGGCCCGCGGCATCTACGACGCCGACACCCACACCCCCGCGTCGATCACGAGCCACGCCCCCGGCTACATCGACCGGGAGCACGAGCTGATCGTCGGGCTGCAGACCGACGCGCCGCTCCGCCGCGCGATCATGCCCAACGGCGGCCTGCGGATGGTGGAGGGGGGCCTCGCCGCTTACGGCTACACCCTGGACCCCGCAGTCCGGGAGATCTTTACCCGGTACCGCAAGACCCACAACGACGGCGTCTTCGATGCCTACCCGGCCGGCGTCCTCGCCGCCCGCCGCTCCCACGTCATCACCGGCCTGCCAGACGCGTATGGCCGTGGCCGGATCATCGGCGACTACCGGCGGGTGCCGCTGTACGGCGTCGACCGGCTGATCGCCGCCAAGCGGGCCGAGAAGGCAGCCCTGGACGCCCACCCGTCCACCGCCGAGATCATCCGCGACCGCGAGGAACTCGCCGAGCAGATCCGCGCGCTGGGCGAACTGGCCGAGATGGCCGCCTCCTACGGCCACGACGTCACCCGCCCCTCGGCCACCGCCCGGGAGGCTATCCAGTGGCTGTACCTCGCCTACCTCGCCGCGGTCAAGGAGCAGAACGGCGCCGCGATGTCGCTCGGGCGCACCTCGACATTCCTCGACATCTACCTCGAGCGCGACCTGCGCGAGGGTCGGCTCACCGAGCAGGAGGCGCAGGAGCTTGTCGACGACTTCGTGATCAAGTTGCGGATCGTCCGGTTCCTGCGCACCCCGGAGTACGACCAGCTGTTCTCCGGCGACCCGACCTGGGTCACCGAGTCGATCGGCGGGCTCGGCCGCGACGGCCGTCCGCTGGTCACCCGCACCAGCTTCCGTTACCTGCAGACGCTGTACAACCTGGGGCCGGCACCGGAGCCGAACCTGACCGTGCTGTGGTCGCCGGCGCTGCCGGACGGGTTTAAGCGGTTCTGCGCACAGGTCTCCGTCGACACCAGCTCCATCCAGTACGAGTCCGACGACCTGCTGCGGGCCCGGTGGGGTGACGACACCGCGATCGCCTGCTGCGTCTCAGCGATGGAGGTCGGCAAGCAGATGCAGTTCTTCGGCGCCCGGGTCAACCTGGCCAAGACGCTGCTGTACGCGATCAATGGCGGCCGGGACGAGAACAGCGGCGTCCAGGTCGGGCCCTGGCTACCACCGCTGACTGGTGACGCGCTCGACTACGACGAGGTCGTGTCCCGTTTCGACACGATGATGGACTGGCTCGCGAAGACCTACGTCGATGCGCTTAACGTCATCCACTACATGCACGACAAGTACGCTTACGAACGGCTGGAGATGGCGCTGCACGACTACGGCGTGCTGCGCACCATGGCCTGTGGCATCGCCGGCCTGTCCGTCACCGCTGACTCCCTCGCCGCGATCAAATACGCGACCGTCCGGCCGGTCCGCGACGACACGGGTCTCGTGGTCGACTACCGCACCGACGGGGAGTTCCCGGCCTACGGCAACGACGACGACCTCGCCGACGACATTGCGGTGGGACTCGTGCGCACGTTCATGGACAAGGTCCGCCAGCACGAGACGTACCGCAACGCGCTGCACACCCAGTCGGTGCTGACCATCACCTCCAACGTCGTCTACGGCAAGCACACCGGCAACACACCGGACGGCCGGCGCGCGGGCGCACCGTTCGCGCCCGGGGCGAACCCGATGAACGGCCGCGACCGGCATGGCATGGTCGCCGCCGCACTGTCGGTCGCGAAGCTGCCGTACAGCCACGCCGAGGACGGCATCTCCCTCACTGAGACCATCACCCCGGCCGCGCTCGGCCGCACCCCCGCTGAGCAGGTCGACAACCTCGTCGGCGTCCTCGACGGGTATGTGGCCTGCGGCGGGTTCCACATGAACGTCAACGTGCTCGACCGCGCCACGTTGGTCGACGCGATGGATCACCCCGAGCGTTACCCGCAGCTAACGATCCGGGTCTCCGGGTACGCGGTCAACTTCGTCCGGCTCACCCGCGAACAGCAGCTCGACGTGGTCAGCCGCACCTTCCATGAGTCGGTATGACCATTAGCGCCGTCACCGCTGGACCGCTGCAGGCACCGGCCGGGCCGGCCGGGATCACGGGTTCGGTGCACTCCTGGGATCTGTCCACCGGGGTCGACGGCCCCGGCACCCGGTTCGTCGTGTTCACCGCCGGCTGCCCGCTGCGCTGCGTGTACTGCCACAACCCGGACACCTGGTCTGGCCGGAACGGGCGGCGGATGAGTGCTGCCGCCGTGCTCGCCCGGGCCAGCCGCTACCGGCGGTTCATCGGCGCCGCCGGCGGCGGGCTGACCGTCTCCGGCGGCGAGCCGCTGCTGCAGCCCGCGTTCACCCGGGCCGTCCTGACCGGCGCGAAGGAGCTCGGCCTGCACACCGCGCTCGACACCTCCGGCTACCTCGGCACCCGCGCCGACGACGAGCTGCTGGACGCCACCGACCTGGTCCTGCTCGACATCAAGTCGTTCGACCCGGCCATCGCCCGGCGGGTGACGGGCCGCAGCGCCGCCCCGACGCTCGCCTTCGCCCGCCGTCTCGCCGCCCGTCACCAGCTGGTCTGGGTGCGCTTCGTCCTCGTCCCCGGCTGGACCGACGACCCCGGCGACGTCGCCGCGATCGCGCGGTTCACCGCGTCCCTCGGCAACGTCGAACGGGTCGACGTGCTCCCGTTCCACGCACTCGGCGCGCCCAAGTACGCCGCGCTCGGCCTGGACTACCCCTGCGCCGACGTGACCCCGCCGGACGCTAGCCAGATCGCCCGGGTCCGCGCGGCGTTCACCGCCGCCGGCCTGGCCACCGTCTGACCGGCGATTGCCAGGACCGGGAGGCAAGCATCATGGGGCAGCCGAACCCGACCAGGGCGAGGGCAGCGGGGCCGACCCCCTGGGCGGGTCCACCTATTCCGGGCGGGACGCGCGCGCTCACTGCGAGGTGTCGGCGGGGCGCGGCATACTGCTGAGTTGTCATGGACGAATCGCCCCCGCGCCCGAGTCCCGGCGGTATGCGAAGGGCAGCTACCCTCCCCTGCAGAGCCAACGGGCCCCAGGCGCCGCCGATCAGGCCTGGTCGGCTCCGGCCTTCATGTCTTTCAGCTCCTCCAGCACTTCCCCCGTCACCTCGGCCAGATGTTTCGCCTGCTCAGCGGCCGCCTCCGCCTGCGCCTCCGCGGCCCGGTCAGCCTCTTTCAGGGCCTCGTTCTCGGCCTTGATCTCCGCGACCGTGGCCCTGGCCTCGTCGGTCTGCAGGTCCAGGCCGGCCGGTTCAGCCAGAGCCGATGGGTCCGCGTGCTCGCTCGATGTGGTCATGGCCGGACAAGTGTCCCGGGATCGGCCCTCTACTCGCGGCCGGCCGCGTCAATTCTGGCGGCCACGGGCACGCTCGGCCCTGGCGGCAGGACTGCCGGGCGCCCGTCCTTCCGCAGACGGGGCTTCCGCAGACGGGGCTTCCGGAGACCGGGTTTCCGGGGCCAAGAACCCCATTACGGCGGCCAGGCCGAGGACCCCGGCGGCCAGCCCGAAGGCGGCACCATAGGAGACGTTGTCCACCAGGTACCCGGCCGTCACCGGCCCGGCGACGGTGCCGGCGTCCCCGGCCATCTGGTACGACGCGACGACCGTACCGCCCTGCCCATCGAGGATGTCGCCGATCATGGCCGCGGGCGCGACGTCGAGCAGCCCGGATCCAAGGCCAAGTATGGCGAGCGCGAGCAGGTACCCCCAGAGTCCCGGCAGCAGCGCCAGCATGGCCATGCCGCCTGCCGACACCGAACAGCCGGCGATGATGACCGGCCGCCTGCCCAGCCGGTCGGCCGCCCACCCGGCGGGGAGCAGCGCCGAGGCATTCAGCACGGCGACCACGAGAAATCCGATGCCCGTCCACACCGCCGACCGGTGCAGGGCGTCGCGGACGAACAACGGCACAATAGCGCTGCGCACGCCGACGGCGGCGAATCCGTCCGCCAGGTTCGCTGACGCCGCAGCGCGGTAGGCCCGACTCCGCAGCGCGCCGGCGATCGCGGCCCACGGGCGGGCCGCCCGCGGCCGGCTGCGCGGTTCCCGCCTGGGTGCGTCCCGCAGGACAGCCGCAGCGATGACCGCGGGAACGATGAGCATGCTGCCGTAGATGAAGAACGGGGCCCGCAGCGACCAGGCGGCGAGGAGACCGCCGATCGCGGGGCCGCTGATGCCGCCCACGAGGAATCCGCCCGAGAACAGGCCGCTGGCCCGGCCCCGCTGCTCGTGGGGCACGCTGACCAGCAGCAGGGTCTGGGCGCTGACGCTGAACATCGCCGAGCCCAGGCCGCCGATCCCGCGCAAGACGATGAGCTGCACGAACGATCCGGAGACGCCGGCCAGCATGCTGCTCGCCGCGACGATGGCAATGCCGGCCGCCATCACCCGGTGCTCGCCGAACCTGTCCACCAGCCGGCCGGCGGGGAGCGCTCCCAGCACCCGCAGCAGCGCGAACGCACTGATGACACTGGCGGCCGAGGCGGTGCTGACCCCGAAGTGACGGGCAAAGGCCGGGATGTCCGGGGCGACGATCCCGAACCCGAGCGCGACGGTGAACGAGATTGCCGTCAGGATGGCCACCTCGGCCGGCATAGCCCGGAACGGTCCGCGAAGATGGCGAGGCACGACGGCATTCTCCCAGGTCGCTCGCACAGTCCCCGATGAGCCGGCATGCCCCGGATTCGGGAAGGCTGGCGCGAGCCGTTCCATGCTCGATGTGCGGCCCGGCACGCGGTGTACTGCCGGAATGGCTACCCTCCATCACCCCGCCTACGAGTGCCGGGGCTCCGCCTCCCACACCATGGACACGCCCGTGTTCCACGCGCTCGAGCAGAAATTGCACGCCGGATGGCTGTTCGATCCGCGGCTGCCGGCGCCGGGGCCGGCCATCCGCCGGCCTACCCCGCGCCGCCGCCACGCCAAAGCCAGCCACCCGGCCCAGCCCGGGTCCTAGGGCTCCCTCCGCCCGGCTGCCCGGGTGAGGCTCCGGCTAGCTGAGCTTCCTGAGCGCGTCCAGCACACGGTCGAGAACCTCAGGGGTCGGCGGGCGTTCAGCCTCGCCGGCCAGCTCCGGCCCGTCCGTGCGGACGTATTCCGGGAGTGCGAACTCAGGGAAGCCGTCTTGCCCGGAGGAGGGAGGGCGGCCGACTGGTTCAGGCCACCCGGTGCCACTGGCCCCCGGCGTACGCTGCGGCAGGGTCTCCCGCGGGCCGACCGCGGCGCGCGGCCACGGCACCCGATGACGCATCTTCTCGTCCGCTACGGCAGCCTCCTCTGCTCGGCGCCGCGTGACTATGCCCGCGTAGTCCCGGGGCAGCTCACCACAGCCAGAATCCGGTCCAGATCACGCAACGGTCACCCAGGGCGGTGAGGGTCAAACGGTACCGGCGGGGTGTATCGCCTGGGTAACCGGTGCCGGTCAGCCACTGGATGCCGTCGGCCGGGCATTCTAGGCTGACCGGCATGGAATTCCAGGACGTGATCCGGCGACGGCGGATGGTGCGCCACTACGACACGGACCGCCCCGTCCCCCCCGGCGTGGTGGACCGTATCCTGCAGAACGGCCTGCGCGCGCCGTCCGCGGGGTTCTCCCAGGGCTGGGCCTTCCTGGTTCTGGACGATCCCGCCGACGTGGCCCGGTTCCGGGCCGCGGCCCGGAACGCGGAAGACCCGGACGAATACTTCGCGGCACAGGTCGAGGCCCCGCTGCTGATCGTGCCGCTGTCACACAAGGACGCTTACCTCGACCGCTACGCCCTGCCGGACAAGGGGCACGCGGATCGCAGCGACGCCTGGTGGCCCGCCCCTTACTGGGATATCGACACCGGGTTCGCGGCCCTGCAGATGTTGCTGACCGTGGTCGATGCCGGCCTCGGCGCGTGCTTCTTCGGGCTCCCGGCCGACAGGATCGACGCCTTCCGCGCCGAATTCGGCGTACCGCCACAGTTCACCCCGATCGGGGCCATCTCCATCGGTTACAGCGACGAACCGCCCCGCGATCTGCGCGACCGGCGCCGGCCTACGGCGGAGGTGCTGCACCGGGGCCAGTGGGGCCAGCCGCTCGCCTCTAGCTGAACGTTTCGGCCGCCAGCAGCGCAGCCAGGCCACGCCATCATCCGCGCCAGCGCTAGGACTGCGCGCTGAACAAGTGCTCGCCGGCTGCCCCGGGCACCCAGCTCAAAGCCTTCTCGAAGCGCAGCGTGGTCCCGTCGCGGTCGTCGCCGGTCAGCTGGAGGTTGTCGGTCACCGCATCGATGATCTTCAGGCCGCGGCCGTGCTCGGCGGTCGCCGGGACGGGCTCGGACGAGGGAGATGGCAGGCTCGCACCCGCGGGCACTGGCGCCTCGTCGCGGTTCACTGTGCTGACCACCTCGATGACGCACCGCCCCTCCTTTGCCGTGGCCAGGACCTCGTACTCCACCCCGGGCCCGGCGTGCTGGACGACGTTGGCGCACGCCTCGCCCAGGGCCAGGGCGATGTCGGTCCGGGTGTCGAGGGTCACGCCGAGGGTCTCCAGGCAGCTGTCGAGGACCTGACGGCTGACCGGCACGCTCGCGGCGTCGCGGGGCATGAACAGCACCATCTTGATCTCCACGTCTCCACCTCCAGGGCAGGGGTACCGGCCATCGGCATACTCACTGCGCAATTCCCTGGAGAAGCGATCTCTAACTCACCGGATAGGCACCCGAACCAGCAGCGCAGCGGGGCGCAGCGTGACCGTGAGCGACCGGCCCGGCGTGATGACCTCCCCGTCGACCTCCCGCGGCAGCTCCGCGTCGGCCTCGATCTCGATCCGCCGGGCCCGGTACCGTTCCAGGTTCTGATCGTCGTGGCGGCTGCTGGTGAGCACGCGCCGGGCCACCCGGCCCCAGCCGGCCGGGCCCGCAGGGGCCAGGATCCCGACGTCGAGCAGGCCGTCATCGAGCCGCGCGTCCGGCAGCAGCGCGAACCCACCCGGCAGCAGCCCGACGTTGCCCACCACCACGGACCTGGCGAGCCGGGTCAGTCGCGGGCCGCCGTCCAGGCGCAGGCTGAACACGCGGCGCCGCCCGGCCAGCCGGGTCACCCCGCCGGCCGCGTAAGCCAGCCAGCCAAGATGGCGTTTGAGCAGGTCAGGAGTGCTGCTGACGACCGCGGCGTCGAGCCCGATCCCGGCCATGGCGGCGAACAGCATCCCGTCGGCCTCGGCCAGGTCGATCGGGTGGTCCCTGCCGCCGAACCCGGCCGCGAGGGCGGCGTCCGGCCGGACCGGTATCCCCAGCGCCCGGGCGGCCAGGTTGGCTGTGCCGCGCGGCACGATGACCAGCGGTACGCCGGTGCCGGCCAGGGCCTGGGCGCAGGCCCGGACGGTGCCGTCGCCGCCCGCCGCGACCACCAGGCCGGCCCCGGCCGCGAGCGCATCCCGCGCTGCTCCCAGGCCGTGATCGCCCGGGGTGGTCTCGGCGAAGGTGGGCTCCCAGCCCGCCGCCCGCGCCGCCAGGCAGCACTGACGCCGGAACCGGGGCAGATCCCGGACCCGGGTTCGGTTGATGATGATCGCTGCAGCGGCCATAGCGGCTCGATCAGGCTAAGCCACGCGCCGCCTGCCCGCTGGCAGGCGCTCCGGCCGGGCGTCAGCGGCGCCGGATCAGCATCTCCTCGTCGATCCGCCAGGTCTCGCCGGAGCAGACCGCTGGCTCACCGTCGGAAGCAACCATGCCGCCACGGTATCCAGGGGCACCAGGGCAACCCGGCCGCCGGGCCGGCCACCGCCTGGGTGACGACGACTGTCGGCTCCGCGGGCGTTCTCCCGGACGGATCCTGGTTCACTCCCCCTGCACCCGTTGAGCAGCCGTCACGGCGGGTACCCTCACTCAGAGTGGATAAGGCCAGCGCAGACCGGGTCAGCGTGGATGAGGCAGGCAACGCGCCGGCCGCTCCGCGCCGTCACCCGGGCCCACGGTATTCCTGGCTCATCCCGGCCGGCCTGCTGCTGATCCTGGCCATCCTGACCATCAACGTGCTGGTCCATGGCCCGCTGGTCACCCTGGACGAGCGGATCCGCGAAGCGGTGCTGCCCCGGGCCCACTCGCCTGCGTGGCGGTGGCTCAGCGACACCCCGCACGGGCCAGCTCCGCTGCTCACCGACCTCGGCATGACCACCGTGGCCGTGCCGATCCTCGCCGCGGTCGCGCTGGCCCTGGCCATCCGGCGGCACACGATCCGCCCCGTGCTCATCGCCCTGACCGGCGTAGCGCTACTGCTCGGCACGGTCATCCCGGCAAAAATCCTGATCGCCCGTCCCGGGCCGGGCCTCCCGCCGGTTTCCCCCGGCGCCCTGGGCGTCTTCCCGTCCGGTCACACCAGCACCGCGTGCATCTGCTTCTCGCTGGCCGTGCTGATGCTGGTGGCCGGGCAGCCGGCCCGGACCCGGTACCTGGCCCTGGCCGGCCTCGGGCTGCTGTGGCTGGGCGTAGGGGCCGCGCTGGTGTGGTGTGACTGGCACTGGTTCACCGATGTGGCCGCGGCCTGGATCCTGTCCGCCCTCCTCATCCAGCTCACGTTCTGGATTTACCGGGCGCGCACGTCCCCCGCCGGTCGCCCGGCCGAGCCCTCAGGGCATCCAGCGCGCTGAGGGAGGCGGTGGATGTCGGCCCCCGGAGCGGGACAGCCCGGCGGCCGGCATGGCCGGGTCTACGCGGCGCCTCGGTGAGGCACTGCACCCGGCCAGCCGGCCGCTGGGCTTACTTAGGGCGTGGCCGTCTCAGCGCATGAGACCGGCCAGCATGTCGCGATAACGGTCGGTACCCGGGGCGGCAGGCGTGCCGTTGCCCGGCTGCGATCCACCAGGGGTCACGGCCGGAATCCCCGGTCGGGCCGTACCCGGACGGCCCATGGCGGGCCGGGAAACGGCCGGCCTGGCGATGCCCGGCTTCATGCCCGGCTTCATGCCCGGCTTCATGCCCGGCTTCATGCCCGGCTTCATTGCCGTGCCTGCCTTCTTGGCCAGCGCCGGCTTCGCGGCCAGCCCCGGCCGCGCCGCCGTCCTCGGCTTGATCGCTGTCCGCGGCGTCGTCGCCGTGGACTTGGCGTAGACGGACGTCCTCGGCTTGACGGACGTCCGGGGCTTCGCTGCCGTCTTCGACTTCGCTGTCATCCTGGGCTTCGCCGGCGCCCGGCCCGTCGCAGTCCGGGACGACGCCGTCCTGGATGAGGCGATCGTGCGCGATGACGCCGTGCGAGACGAGGCCGTCCGCGGCTTGGCGGCCGTCGCCCGGCGGGTCGCCGTGGCCGGCTTCGCCGCCGTCACGGTCTTGCGTACCGTGGCCGTGGCCCGGGACCTGGACATCGCCGCCGACGTGCCGGCCATCGTGCGAGACTTGGACGCGGTCCGCGGCCGGGCGGGCGCCTTGGGCTTCGCGGCCGCCCCCGGCTTCGGCTTCGCGGCCATCCTCGGCTTCGCGGCCGTCCTCGAACCCACGGTGCTCTTACGCGTCGCGGTGCTCTTCGGCGTCGCGGTGCTCTTCGGCTTCGCGGCACTCTTCGGCTTCGCGGCACTCCTCGGCTTCGCGGTGCTTCTGGGCTTCGCCGTGCTTCTGGGCTTCGCCGTGGCCCGGCTCCGGGTCCCCGCGGAGCCGGAGGCGGGCGCGGGCGAGATCGTCATGGCCGCCCCGGTCAGCGCCTTGGCCGCGGACGACATGGCCTTGGTCGCCATGTTCATGGCCTGCATGGCGGTCGACATGGTCTTGGTGGCGGTGTTCATCGCCTGCATGGCGGTGGACATGGTCTTCGCCGACGAGGTGGCCCTGGTAGCCGCCGTCGCCATCTGGGTCGCCGACGAGGCAACCTTCATGGCGGCGGAGGACACGGTCCTCGCAGCAACTCCTGTGGTCCGCATGCTCCTCGCCCCCGTGGCCGCGCCGCGCATTGGCTTGGCGCCGGTCACCTTCGTGCTAGTCCTGGATTTCCGACTGCTGGCGGCATTCTTGGCCGCATTGCTGCGAATCGCTCCGGTACGCGCGGTCGCCGCCGATTTGCGGCGAACGGCCGTTCGTGCCGTGGTTTGCACCGGCATTGATCTCCCCCCGTAATTGATCAATTACGCAGAGCTCTATTCCACGATTGGCGTGTTCTTACACCACCGCCGGGAAAGTGTTCATCGCACCGTGTTCAAGACACCGTGGAAAGGAACTGCGCCAGTTCGGTGGCGTTAGGCGCAGTAGCCGGCCCGCGCCGGGTCACCGAAATCGCCGCCGCGGCATTAGCCCGCCGGGCCGCCTGCGGCGCATCCGCCCCCGATGCCAGCGCCGCGATGAAGGCGCCCGTGTGGGTGTCGCCCGCCCCGTTGGAGTCGAGTTCGGTGACCCGGAAGCCCGGCACCGCGAGCGGTTCCGTTGCGGAAAAAGACAGCAGGCAGCCGTCCGATCCGGTGCGGACCAGCACGCCCGCACCGCGGCGGCCGCGACCGGCGAGACGGCCCGCCAGCGCGCGCAGCGCCGCGGGCGGGCTGCCGCGTCCGGTCAGCGCCGCCGCCTCGCGCGCGTTGCAGGTCAGCCAGTCCGCCCGGCGGAGCACCTGGTCCAGTGCGTCCGGTGGAATCGACGCGACCAGGGGACCGGGATCGAACACGACCGTGTTCGAGGCGGGCAGCCGGGTCAGCCAGCCGAGCAGCGCGCCGCGGTTGCTGGGGTGCACCAGCCCGTACCCGGACAGGGCCACCGCGTCGCCGGGCCGGGCGGTCACGCCGGCCAGGTCCGCGGCGCTCAGCGTGGCCTCGGCGCCGGGGCTGGTCACGAACGTCCGCTCGGCTGTGTCGTCCACCACGGCGACCACGACGCCGGTGTCCAGGTCCGGCGTGGGCGGCTGGAGCACCTCAATGCCCTCGGCGGCCAGCCCGGCGCGGGCCAGGTCGGCGAACGGCCCGGTGCCGTGCGCCCCGGCGTAGGCCACGGGCAGGCCCTGCCGGGCCGCCGCGGCCATCACGTTGAACCCGCCGCCCGGGGTGAGCTGGGACCGGCTCGCCAGCACATCGCCGCCGCGCCCCGGCAGCGCCGGCACGTCCAGCACGATGTCCACGACGACGTTGCCGAGGTACAGCAGCCGCTGGATGGTCACGGGCCGCGCACCAGGAGAAGCCTGGCCGCCACCTCGTCAAGCCGCAGGCCGTTGACCGCGCTGACCGTGACCCGGGCCTGCTCCGGGAAGGCCGCCGTCCCGTGGCAGGCGCCGCCGATCGCGCCGGTGATCGCCGCGATCGTGTCGCAGTCCCCGCCGGCCGACGCCGCCATCCGGCAGGCCAGCCAGGGGTCGCCCGGGACGGCGGCCAGCATGGCGAACGCGGCGGGCACCGACTCCTGGGTGGCCAGGCTGGTGCCGACCAGTGTGTAGACGAGGTCCAGCACCTCCTCCACGGGCCGGCCGGCGGTCAGCCCAGTGGCCCAGGTGATCCGGGCCGCCACGTCGGCGGCCGCTACCCAGTGACCGCGCCCTGCGGCCCGCTGAGCCGCGGTCACGGCCACCCCGATCGCTTGGGGCACGGTGGCGCCGGCCACTCCGGCGCTGACCGCCGCAGCGACCGCGGCCGCCCCGGCCAGCGCGACCCCGGTGTTGTGCGTGACCCGGCTGGCCGTCACCACCCGGCCGACCAGCTCGTCCGGGTCCGCGGCGGGGGTGGCCACGCCCACCGGGGTGATGCGCATCGCCGCGCCGTTGGTGGTGCCGGCGCGGCCGGTCTCGTCCAGGGGAGTCCCGGCGAGCAGCGCGGACAGCGCGCGTTTGGTGGACGGGCCGAGCAGGCTGAGCGAGCCGCGGTCCCGCATGTCCTCTTCCCAGGTGAGCAGGCGCCGGGCAAACTCCGCCTCGTCGACCGTGCCGTCCCCCTCGATGATCAGGTCCGCGAGCAGCAGCGCCTGCTCGGTGTCGTCGGTGACGGTCCCGGCGGGCAGTCCCGGCGCGAGGGGCTGGTCCGGCGCGCCCAGCTGGAAATCCTCCAGCAGCGGGCCGTACCGGGTCACGATCTCCGGCCGGGGCAGCGACTCGGTGGGCATGCCGAGCGCGTCACCCACGGCCAGCCCGTACAGCGCGCCGGCCGCCCGGTCCTGACGGGCCGCGTCCTGGTCCCGGCGGGCAGTCATCCGCCCAGGACATCATCCGTGGTCACGACCTCGACCAGCGGGGCGTACAGCCGGAGGATGCCCAGTGCCTTGTGGTGGGTGTCGTCGTGCACGCCCGCGCACGCGTCCGCGACGACCCGCACCGCGACGCCCTCGTCGGCCGCGGCCAGCGCGGTGGACAGCACGCAGCAGTCGGTGGATACCCCCACGAGCACAAGCTCGTTCCCCAGGCCGTCACGGCCCGCCGCCCGCACTCGCGGGGCCAGGTCCCCGCCCCATTTGCTGAACGTGGTCGTGTCCAGGGTAGGACCGGCAGCTGCCGCGAACTCGTCCACCAACTCCCAGATCCGGGCGTCCGGTGGCTGGAGCGCGAAGGGCCAGGCCTCGTAGTAGCGCCGCCAGGACCCTGCCGGGGTGGCGGGCGCGACGAACCGGGTGAACACCACGTCCGGCTGGAAGGCCGTCACCAGGTCCCGGATCGGCTTGACGATCTCACCAAACCGCGGGACCAGCCAGGGACTGCCCGGCTCACCGAACACCCGCTGCATGTCGATGACTGCCAGGCAGCCCGCTGGCTTGGTCATGCGGCCGTCGCGGGCGCCAGCGTGGGCCGGGACTCCTGGGCCCGCACCGGCGCGACGTCGAACCCCCACGCGGCCACGAACCCGATGACCAGCGCGACCAGCACGCCCAGGTTGGCGAAGGCCCACGCGCCGGTCTTGCCGCCCAGGCCTAGCGGGCCGAGCAGGTAGCCCTGCCAGGTGAGCCAGCTGGCGTAGGCGTTGGTGACCAGGCCCCAGCCCACCACCGTCGAGATCACGATGATGGCCAGCGGGGCGAGCCGGACGTCACCGTAGCGGCCGCGCGGGTCGTACAGCTCGGGCTCGGAGTAGTCCTTCCGGCGCAGCATGATGTCGGCCAGCATGATCCCGCACCAGGCGGCGATCGGCACGCCCAGCGTGATCAGGAAGCCCTCGAACTGGTTGAGGAAATTGTGCGCCACGAACACCACGTAGATGGTGCCGAGCACCATCACGGTCCCGTCGATGAGAGCGGCGGCGTACCGCGGGATGCGCAGGCCCAGGGTGAGCAGGGCCAGGCCGGAGGAATAGATGTCCAGCACCGAGCCGCCGACCAGGCCGAGCACCGCCACGATCGCGAACGGGACCAGGAACCAGGTGGGCAGCAGGGTGGTCAGCGCGCCGACCGGGTCCGCGCCGATCGCGCTGCTCAGCTTGGCCGAGGAGCCGGCCAGCAGCAGGCCGAAGATCAGCAGGAAGATCGGGGCGATGGAGGAGCCGAACGTGGTCCAGCCGATCACGCCGCGCCCCGAGGAGCGCCGCGGCAGGTAGCGGGAGTAATCCGCGGCCGCGTTCACCCAGCCCAGCCCGAACCCCGTCATCACGAACACCAGGGCGCCGATGACCTTCTGCGGTGAGCCGGACGGGATGGCGGACACCGTGTGCCAGTGGATCTTGTCCGCCACCAGCGCGATGAACACCACCGTCAGCACCCCGGTGATCCAGGTGATCACCGACTGCATGCGCATGATCAGGTCGAAGCCCATCACTCCGCCGGCCACGGTCAGCGCGCTCACCACGATCAGCGCGATCACCTTGACCCCGGTGCCGCCGCCCCAGCCCAGCCGCTCGAACACGGTCGCGGTGGCCAGCGTGGCCAGGATGATCAGTACCGTCTCCCAGCCCACCGTGAGCAGCCAGGAGATCAGCGAGGGGAGCTTGTTGCCGCGGACCCCGAACGCGGCCCGGCCGAGCACCATGGTCGGTGCCGAGCCCCGCTTGCCCGCCACCGCGATGAACCCGCAGAGCAGGAAGGACACGATGATCCCGATCAGCCCGAGCGCGATCGCCTGCCAGAACGAGACGCCGAAGTCGAGCACGAAGGCGCCGTAGCCCAGGCCGAGGACGGACACATTGGCCGCGAACCAGGGCCAGAACAGGTCGCGCGGGTGCCCCTTGCGCTCGGCGTCGGTGATGACGTTGATGCCGTTGGCCTCGATCTGCAGCGGTTTCAGCTCAGGCTGAGCACCCTCGGTTGGCGGGTTAGCCATGGCGTGCCCCTTCGTGCGAGAAGTCCCAGGGGGTATCGGGGGGCAGGGACGAAGCCGGGTGGAAGCGGCGCCAGGCCGCCAGCGCGGCCAGCGCGCCGGCCGCCAGCGCACCGCCGGCCAGCAGCAGCGCCCAGGCGGCGCGGAGCCGCTTGTCGGTCAGCAGCCGATTGCCGGCCATCGCCTGGGTGCGGCGGGGACGGTCCTGGACCGTTGCGCGGGGATCCGGTCCCGGGCCGGCCTGGGACGCGAGCAACTGCTCGATGTTGCCCGCGAACTCCTCGACCAGCCGCTGCCCGACGTGGCCGATCGCTCCCGGGGCGTACTCGGCGACCTTGCCCCGGATCATCAGGTCGGCGCTGATCAGCACGCGGGTGCTGGCGCCACGGGGCTCCACCCGCAGCGTCACGCTGGCGTCAGCCCGGCCCTGGCCACCGCGCTCCCACCCCAGCGCGCGCAGCGTGGCGGTGCCCGCGTCCCGGTCGGCGTTGTCGAGGTGCACGGTGCCGGCGTAGACGGCCCGCACCGGCCCGATCCGCAGCTGCAGTTCCCCCGCGTACGTGCCGTCCGCAACCTCGCCGATGAGGCGGCTGCCCGGCAGGCAGGCGGCCACCGTCCCGGCGTCGAGCAGCGCGTCGAGCACCTCGGGAGCAGGCCGGCCGATCCGGATCGCGCTGGTCAGCTGCACAGCCCCCGCCCCTACCTGTCCATGATCGTTTTGCGCTGGGCCCTGTCCACCGGGATGCGGGCCCCGCTGCCGAAGCTGGCCCGGGGCGCCCGGATTTCCTTGGCGGTGGCTTCCAGCGGCGCAGCTGTCCGCGCGGTAATGGCGACATTGGCGCCTTCGGCGGCGAGATGCTCAGCGCCGTGCCGGCCAATGCCTTTGCTGGCTCCGGTGACCAGGGTCACCTTTCCGTCCAGCTGAAGATCCACCGCAGACCCCTTCTGCCGTGCGCTGGCCACCGTGCGGGCGGCCGGCGCGGGCAAGCTGTAATGCAGTGACGCCGTAGCCGTAACGCTCTCGCGGTAACCCCTGTCAAGGCTCTCCAACGCCTGCGGTGAGCTGCGCATGCCCTGGCGGGGCGCCTCCCGGTAGCGTGCTGGCAGGATGGTATACCAAATATCAGTTTGGCGGAAGGCTCATATCCTGCCCGGATATGACGGATTCATCCCTCCATCCGGTGCCACTCTTCCGCGCGCCGCCTCCCGTCATCCCCCCTGGCCGTGGCTGGCTGCCCGTCCGTCCACGCTCACCGCGATCCGGTCCGGAACCCGGCGCGCCGACTCGGCGGCCAGCTCCGGAATCGTGGCCACCCTCGCGAGTTCCTCACCCGCACCCAGGTGAATCCGCCACCCGCGCTGGCTCCACTCAGCCCCGAGGTCCACGCGTCGCGCGCGGTCCCCGGCTCCGTCATGCGCCGCCCCACGCGGCCCTGTTCGCCGCGCGCTCCGCCCGCAACCGTTCCAGCAGCCCACCTGCCGACGCGATCAGCTTCATGTTGCCGATGCCGCCGGCGCCGCGGGTCATCAGGTCAGCCACCAGCATCGCCGCGGCCTTGCCCGGCTCGTCCTCGACCCGGTTCACCAGCCCGAGCCGCAGCGCCTCGGCGGCCTCCACCCAGCGGCCGGTCAGGCTCAGCTCCAGGGCCGCGCCCCGGCCTACCAGCGAGGGCAGCACCCAGGCGCCCACCGCCAGGTCGCGGCCGGGCGGGCCAACCCAGCAGAACCGGGCGCCCGGCCCGGCGATGCGCAGGTCAGCGGCCGCAGCCAGCTGGGCGCCACCACCCACGGCCGGCCCCTCCACCACCGCGATGACCGGGCCGGGCCGGGTGACCATCACCTCGTAGCACTCATACAGGAGATCGGAGACCACGACCAGTTCGCTGTCGGGGATGCTCAGGTCGGCCCCCGCACAGAACGCGCCGGAGTCAGTGCTCTCGATCAGCACCGGGATGGCGGGGTCGGCGCGGACAGTGTCGAGCAGGGCGCGGGTCATGCCCACGTCGAGCGCGTTGCGGCGCTCTGGGCGGGCCAGCCGCACGCGAAGCCAACCGGGCGGCCCAGACCCCGGCGGCCCAGACCCCGGCGGCGAGAACTCGGCCAGGACAGACGGGTGTGGCATAGACAACTCCCGGCAAGCGCCACCAGCGACATCCTTGACATATGGTATACCAAATCAGGTACCCCCTGGACGGAGTGGCCCGAGTGACTCCCCGTGGAGGAGCAGCGAGGCTCACTGCCCCGGCACGCTGGGCCTGGCGTGCAGCGTCGGGCGGCTGCCGCTCATCCCGCCCCGGGTGCAGGAACTCGCCACTAACGGAGGCGGCAGATGACCACGGCCAGCACGGGCAGCCAGAGCGAGGCCAGCCAGCCGGACCGGGTCATCCCCGGGCCCGGCTACGTGAGCAAGACCGATATGGTGGCGGCGCTCATCCGGGAGCAGATCATCACCGGGGGGCTGGCCGCGGGCGAGCAGCTGCGGCAGCGGGACCTGGCCCAGCGGTTCCAGGTCAGCCAGACGCCGGTGCGCGAGGCGATGCGGCGGCTGGAGTCCGAGGGCCTGGTGATCGGGGACACGCACCGCGGGTTCACGGTGGTGGAGCCCGGCGACGGCCCCGTCGAGGAGAACTTGCAGATCCGCGCGGCACTGGAGTCGCTCGGCGCGGCGCTGGCCGCGCGCAAGATCGACGCGGCCGGGCTGGCCCGGCTGGAGGAGCTGAACGACCAGATGCGGGCCATGACCGGGGACGACCCGGGGTACGCCGACCTGAACCGGGAGTTTCATTTCACCGTGCACGAGTACGCACGGAGCCCGCTGCTGCTGTCGCTCATGCGGCTGCTGTGGGCGTCGCTGCACGGCGGCCCGAAGGTGACCCGCACGCATGCGGAGTCGGCCGGCCAGCACGACGCGATCGTGGCCGCGCTCCGGGCGGGCGATCCCGCGGCCGCGGCGGCGGGCACCCACCAGCACATCATGGGGAGTCCGGACCGCCGATGACCACCACGGGCACGATCACCGCGGGCATCACCACCATTCGCACCGCTGCCGAGCGCGGCGCCTGGCCCGTCCACGATCCGCGGAGCGTGTCCTCCTCCACGACCGGAGTCCGGGGATGACGTCCTTCCTCGGCCGGCTCTCCCCGCGCCGCCGCCTGTTCGTGGCTGGGCTGGCCGGGCTGGCCGCGGTGATCGTGGCGGTGGCCGTGGTCAGCGTGCTGGTCTCCGGCGGTGGCCCCGGCCAGGCTCCCCCGGCGGCCGGCACCCCGGCCCAGGACCGGCCCGGGCCGGTGCTGCTGGTCCCGGGGTACGGCGGCAGCACCGGGTCGCTGTCCGTGCTGGCGCGCCGGATCCGGGCGGCCGGGCGGGAGGCGACCGTGGTGCACCTGCCGGGCAACGGCACCGGCAGCCTGATCGCCGACGCCAGCGTGCTGAATGCCGCAGTCAACCGGGCCCTGGGCGGCGGCGCGCCGTCGGTGGACGTGATCGGCTACTCGGCGGGCGGGGTCGCCACCCTGGCGTGGGCCCGGCAGGACGGCGGCGCCCGCAAGGCCCGGCGGGTGATCACCCTGGGCTCCCCGTTCCACGGCACCGAGCTGGCCTCCGCGGCTGAGGGGTTCGTGCCCGGCGCGTGCCCGGTCGCGTGCCAGCAGCTGGTGCCGGGCAGCGACCTGCTTACCCGGCTGGACGCGACCGCCGTGCCTGCCCGTCCGCGCTGGCTGTCCCTGTGGAGCACCGACGACACGACGGTCACCCCGCCGGACTCCGCGCGGCTGGCCGGGGCCCTCAACGTGCCCATCCAGTCGGTGTGCCCGGCCGTGCAGGTCAGCCACTCCCAGCTGCCGACCAACCCGGCGGTCACCGCGATGGTCCTGCAGGCGCTCGGTTCCGGCCCGGTGAATATGCCTACCCGGTCTGACTGCGGCTAGGCCTCCCGGCCGCCGGGCTGGCCGGCAGCCCGGCTCAGCCGCGGGATCTGCGCGGTCAGCTGGTGATGTCCTTGGTGGCGAAGTGCGCCCAGGATGCAGCGAGGAACACCACCACGTAGACGCCCTGCACGGCGAAGCCACGCTCGATGTTCCGCCAGACGATCGGGTCACGGAAGAAGTCGATCCAGGCCAGCCAGTACCGGGTGGGCAGGTAGGGATTCACCGCCGACGCCGAGTTCAGGGTGACCAGCACCTCGCTGGTGATCAGCGCGGCCAGCGCCCCCAGGGCAGCGCCCAGCGCCGAGTCGGTGATGGTGGACAGGAACAGCGCGATCGCGCCCACGCCCAGCATGGACACCGCGATGAAGGCGACCGCCCCCACGGTCCGCAGCGCGATGTCCGCAGGCGTCAGGCCGCTGCCGGACAGCGAGGTCGCCGCGATGTTGGAGGTGGTCAGGCCGCCGGGGGTGGCGGCCACCGGCTTCGCCCCGAACAGCACGATCCCGGTCACGTAGGCGGTCACCGCGACCAGGATCACCGCGGACAGCGTGAACGCGATGAGCGCGACCAGCTTGGCGCCCAGCAGCCTGGTCCGGCCGACCGGCCTGGCCAGCAGGTAGCGCAGCGTCCCCGACCCGGCCTCGCCCGCGATGGAGTCGCCGGCCACCACCGCGACCGCCACCGGCAGGAAGATGGGCAGCACGATGGCGAGCGCCGCGGCCGGGTAGAGCGACCCGCTGGACAGCACCGCGGACAGCAGCGCCGGGCCCTGGCCCGGGGGCGGCGCGAGGTGGGTGACCGCGACGAATACCGCCACCAGCACGGGCAGGCCGCACAGCAGCACGAGGCTCACCCAGCTGCGCGGGCGGCGCACCAGCTTCACCAGCTCGACGCGGATCATCCGCGGTCACCATCCCCGGCGTCGACGCGGTCAGAGCCGGAGCCGGTTACCGAGAGCACCACGTCCTCCAGCGACCGCCGTTCGGCGGCGATCTCGGTGACCCGCACCCCATGGGCGACCAGGCGGGAGTTGAGCGCCGCGGTGTCCGGGTCCGCGACCACCAGCCGGCCCGCCTGCGCGAGCTCGATCTGGCCGTCCAGCACCTCACGGGCCCGGCCGGTGTCCGGCGTGCGGACGATCGAGCGCCCGGTGAGCGCGCGCAGCGTTTCCAGGTCGTCCTGGCGGACCAGCCGCCCGCGGTTCACGATGCCGACCCGGGTGCACAGCTGCTCGACCTCGCTGAGCTGGTGGCTGGACAGGAAGACCGTGGTGCCGGCCTCGTTCAGCTCGATCAGCAGGTCGCGGATCTCCCGGATGCCCTGCGGATCCAGGCCGTTGGTCGGCTCATCGAGGATGAGCAGCTTCGGGGTGCGCAGCAGCGCCGCGGCCAGGCCGAGCCGCTGGCGCATGCCGAGGGAGTACCTCTTGACCGGGCGGTTGTCGATGCCGCCCAGGCCGACCCGGTCCAGGGTGGTGGCGATCCGGGTGCGCCGGGTCCGGCGGCTGCCCGACTTGCCCGCCGCGTCGATCAGCGCCAGGTTGGCCCGCCCGGACAGGTGACCGTACGCGGACGGGCCCTCCACCAGCGAGCCGATTGAGGGCAGCACCTCGGCGGCCCGTTTGGGCACTGGCTGGCCCATCACCGTGATCTCGCCGCTGGTCGCGTAGACCAGGCCGAGCAGCATCCGGACCACGGTCGTCTTCCCGGACCCGTTGGGGCCGAGGAAGCCGTACCGGTCGCCCTCCCGGACGTCCAGGTCAACCTGGTCCACCACGAGCAGGTGGCCGTAGCGCTTGGTGAGGCCGCGCGTAACGATCATCGATGGAACCTGAACCTCAAGTGCGTCAAGTCGTTGACCAGGGCGCTGGCTGAGTTCTCCAGCACGGCCGGGGTCACCGCACCGGTGAACAGGAAGACGGCATGGTGGAACCCGGCCCTGACCATCAGAACGGTCAGCAGCGGCGTCTGGATCAGCGCGTCCGGCACCTGCGGCCCGCCCTGGCCCCCTGCAGGCGCAGGGAGCGTCACGCTGTCCGCCCCGGCCTGGATCGCGGAGTTGAGCGCGTCCGTGCCCACCCCCCTGGGCAGCGGGAGCAGCACGAACCGGGAGAACCCGGTGCCGTAGATGGCCACCCCCGGCGGGCTGCCGGGGACGGGCACGTGGCGCAGCCCGCCCAGCTGCGACGGGAATGGGGTGCCGTCGTGATCGCCGTCGCCATCGCCGTTCAGCACGCCGTCCACGTCCGGCAGCTTCGTGGTGGTGAGCCCGACGTCCGGGGCCGGATGCGGGGTCACCGCGGTCAGGCTCGGCTGGGTCCGGCTCAGCTCGAGAAACGTGCTGGTCAGCACCGGCTGGGCCATGCCGCGGCTGGAGATCCGGACTTCGAGGGGGAGCCCGCTGGCGGGGTCGGCCCAGATCTCCACCGCGCTGATCGTGGTGCCTGTCCCGGTGGGGACCAGCCGCAGGCCGGCCGCGTCGACCCCGGCGATCCGGCGGGCGGGCAGCCGTGAGATCCGGTCCGCGTGGCCCGCCGTGTCCAGCACCCGCCGGGCCAGTGCGGGCGGCAGCAGGTCCGGGGCCCGCGGCAGCCGTACCGGCTCCGCGCCGGTGACCTGGGTGAGCAGGTTGGTCCCGTAGTTCCACAGATAGGTGACCCCGCCGTCGGCATAGGTGTCGCTCTCCGCTATCCCCGTTAGGTTTGGCCCGGTCACGTCGTCGGCCCGCCAGTAGGACGGGGAGCGGTACCAGACGTACTGGTCGGTGGTGCCGTCCAGCAGGAGGCTCACGTCGTGCAGGTCGGGGAGTTCCGGCAGCCCGAGGTTCGCCGTGCTCTCGGCGTAACCCTCGTAGGGCACGCGGGCCGAGGCCAGGATGCGGGCTTGCAGGGCCGGCGCGCTGATCGAGGAGGCGGGCACCGGCAGCGCCGCGAGGACCGCCGGCAGCGCGCAGAGCAGGGCGGTCCCGCCCACCACTACCGACCATCTGCGCCACGCACCCCGGTTCTGCCCCCACACGGGCGGCAACCTCACCGGCAGCGCCGCATCGCCGCTTCTGCCACGGGTCCAACGTACGTCGGGACGGGGCCCGGCGCACCGAGGCGGGCCTCCCGTAAGGTGCCCCTAAGGACTGCCCATAAAGACAGCGCACGAGGAGGCGGGGCCGTGATCCTGGTGACCGGAGGGACCGGAAGGGTCGGCTATCCCCTGCTGGAGGCGCTGGCTGACGCGCGGGCTGAGGCCGTCGCCATGGTACGGGTGGAGGCTAAGGGCCTCGACCTGCCCGGCCAGGGCGAGAACCTGGTCGGCACCTTCGACGACCCGCCCGCCGCGGAGCAACTGCAGGCTTTCGACCGGGTCTTCCTGCTGAGCCCGTCGAGCGAGGCGCAGGCCGGGCTGGAAATCGCGTTCATCGACGCGCTGGTCGCGGCCGGGCACGGGCCGCACGTGGTCAAGGTGGCCGCGGACGGCTTCACCGACCCCGGCTGCGACGTGCGCTTCATGCGCAGCCACCGCGAGATCGCCACGCACCTGGACGTCACCGGCCTGCCGGTCAGCTACCTGGCCCCGGCGCCGTACCTGGAGATGCTGCTGCCGACCGCGGAGGCCATCCGCCGGGAGGCCACGCTGTACGCCCCGGCCGGTCACGGCCACGTGGGCTTCGTGGCCGCCGCGGACGTGGCCGACGCCGCCGCGCAGGTGCTGACCGGCCCGGTCCCGTCGGCCGACGACGAGCCCGCCATGTTCACGCTGACCGGCCCGGAGTCCCTCACCTACGCGAACGTGGCCGCCCGTATCTCCGCCGTGTTTGCCCGCCACGTGCGCTACTCCAGCCAGCGGGATGACCTGGCCCGGGAAGAACTGCTGGGCTCCGGCCTGGCGCCCTGGGACGTCGAGGGACTGCTGGAGCTGTTCGCCTGGATCCGTGAGGGCGGGGCCGGCCAGCTCACCTCGCATGTGAGCGAGCTGACCCGGCATGCCCCCCGGGGGCTGACCGACTGGCTCGAAGGGAACCGGGCGACGTTCCTGGAGCCCCTCGCGCAGGACTCGGCCCCCAGGTTCTAGCCGGCCACCTCGCGGAGGCGCCCGCTCAGTTACTAAACGTAGTAGCTCGGATACGTTCCGCCGTAAACGGGTAGGTCCTCTCACAGATGGGACCGGAGGTTCCCCCGGCACTACGGGCAGGAAGCGCACAGGCGAATGCCGAAAGAGCTGGTCAAAGGGCCGTCGCTACGCGTCGCTATGGTGAGCGTGGTGGCTGTCGCGGTCATCGCGGCCGCGATCGGCGTCACGATCTGGCGCTACCAGGTGGCCCTGTCCCGCTCGGCCGTGGCGATCGACGCTCGCAGTGATGCCAGCCTCACCGAAGCGCTCGTCGGCGCCTTCTGGCACGAGCGCGAAGCGACGCAGGAGTACCTCTCCACTCCCTCCCCCGCCCTGCTCCAGGAGGTAAATCGCCAGGCCGGGTACTTTGCGCACCTCTCGGGCACGCTGAGCACGACCGAAATGGCCAACGAATCGCGATTGCGAGCGCGGGCCACGACCGGCAACGAGACGTTCGCCCTCGTCTTCAGCCGGGTCCGGACGAGCGCGGGAACGACGCTGACCCGCGAGACCGCGGCCGACAGGCGGCTGGGTGCCGCCGAGCCCTTGATCCTGGGGCCCCTGACCCGGCTTGAACCCCTTCAGGCGAGCCGCGCGGACGCGGCCGAGGCGGCCGCCGCCTCAGCGGCCGACCAGGCGCTCGGGATCGGGCTGGCCGCCGCGGTCCTCGCCGTCCTGGTCGGCGCCGCATTCTCGCTCTTCGCGTACCGGCTGCTACGCCGGTCCTTCGACCGGCAAGGGGACCTGACGGCAGCACTCGGCCGGCTGAACGAACTCTTCAGCCGTATCCGCTTGACCTCGACCGTCCTCGGCGAGGTCACGGGCGAACTGCGGCTGGCGGCGAAGAACGCGGCTGCGGTCACCAGCGAGCAGTCGTCGGCCGTCGCGGAAACGTCCGCCACGATCGAGGAACTGGCCACGACTGCCGGCTTGATCGCGGACAAGGCGCATGCCGTCGCGAAGGCGGCCGAGCAGACCGGTGACACCATGCGTGACATGCAGGAGAAGGTCGAGGTGATCGCCGGGCGGGCGCTCTCGCTGGGTGAGCGCGCGCAGAAGATCGGCGAGATCCTCGAGCTGATCAACGACATCGCGGGACAGACGAACCTGCTCGCTCTGAACGCCGCCATCGAGGCGGCCAGGGCCGGTGAGGCCGGGAAGGGCTTCGCCGTCGTGGCGGTCGAAGTGCGCAAGCTGGCAGAGCGGTCGGTTCACTCAACCGGCTCGATCAGCGTGATCATCACCGCGGTGCAGGACGAGACGAACGCGACGATCATGGCGACCGAGCAGGGCACCCGCCAGGCGCGCGAGGTCGGCGAACTGATGGCCGCGACCGCGACGATGCTGGAGGAGTCCATTCTCGCCACCCAGCAGCAGAAGTCAGCTGCTGATCAGGTGGACAGCGCGATCCAGCAGATCCGGGAGGCCGCGGACCAGCTCGCGTCGGAGCAGACCCAGTGGGCCGCAACTGCCGAGCGGCTGGAGACGCTGGTGGTCGAGCTCGACAGCGCCCTGCAGGATAACGACAGGAGCGCCTCCGGTGCGCGTTTATGTGCGGCTGCGGATCGCGTCTGAAACCTATGCGATGCCGGTCGAGCACGTGCTCGGCGTGGCTGATGTCGGCCAGGTAAGGGCCGTTCCGCGAGCCCGGCCGGAACTGCTCGGAATCTGGAACCAGCGCGGCCGCATCCTGCCGGTCGTCGACCTCGCGCGGCTTCTCGGCGTCACGCGGACCGGGCCGCCGGAACGCGTACTCATCGCCGAGGCCCGGGGCCACCAGGCATGCTTCGCGGTCGACGGCGTGAGCGAGGTCGGCGAGCTGGAAGACCCGGCCGAAGAGACCGAGTCGGACCTGCTGGCGGGCGCCACGCTGGCTGACGGTGACCTCGTCGGTGTCATCGACGTGCCCAGGGTCTTCGATTCGCTTGAAGGGCTCGCCGGTGAGCGATCCGGACGCTGACCTGACCGAGCTATTCCGCGACGAGTCAGCTAAGCGGCTCGACGAGATGGATACGGCGCTGCTCGCGGTCGAGTCCGGGGCGGCGGGCGCCGAGACCATCGACTCGATGTTCCGGAACGCCCACACCATCAAGGGGGCGGCCGGGATGCTCGGCTTCGACGACGTCCGTGCGCTGGCGCACGCCGCCGAGGACGTCCTGGCCAGCGTCCGTGCGGCAGGAGCCTTCCCGCCGGATTTCGCGGCGCCGCTGCTCCGTGCGACCGCCGCGTTGCGCGCGCAAATCAACGGGACCGCGGAACCCGTGGCCGGCCTACTCGATGATCTTGCCGCGTGCCGGGCGGGACCGGGCGGGGAGGAGTCCCCGGCGAGCACGCCTCAGGCCAGCGCCGCCGCGGCCAGCACGCCTGCCGCGGCCAGGAAGCCTGCCGCGGCCTCGCCCGCGACCGCCGCCGACGTCCGGACACTGCGGGTTCCGGCCGGGAAGATCGACCATCTGCTCGACGTGGCCGGCGAGATCATGCAGTACCGGGCCAGGCTGGCGTACTCGCTAGGCGGACAGGCCGGGCAGTCCCAGGACGTCGCCGAGGCGCTCGGGGCGGGTGAGCGCCTGCTCGACGACCTCAAGGACACCGCGGTCGGGATGCGGACGCTGCCGCTCGCGGTGATCGCGGGGCCGCTGCCGCGCATGGTCCGGGACTTCGCGCGGGCCGCGGGCAAGGAGGTCGAGTTCGTGGTCACGGGGGCCGACACCGAACTCGACCGGGTGATCCTGGAGAGCCTGTCCGAGCCGCTCGGGCACCTGCTGCGGAACGCGGTGATCCATGGCGTCGAATCGCCGGCCGAACGGGAACGCGCGGGCAAGCCCGCCCGGGGGCGGGTGGAGTTGCGCGCCACGCCACGCGGGAGCCTCGTCGAGATCGCGGTCACGGACGACGGAAGGGGCGCCGCACCGGAGGTGATCGGAGAAGCCCGCCGTGAGGGATCGCTCGCGGACGTCCTCGCCAGGCCGGGGTATTCGACGGCGGAAGAGGTGACCGATCTGGCCGGGCGCGGCGTCGGCCTCGATGCCGTCCGGACCTACGTGCACTCGCTGGGCGGCAGCCTGGATGTTCACAGCGAGCCCGGCCAGGGCATGGAGGTCATCCAGTTGCTCCCCGTGGCGCTGGCGCTCATGGAGGTGCTGCTCTTCGAACGCGGGGCTGCCGTCTACGGCGTCCCGCTGGCGGTGGTGGAGAAGGTGCTGATGGTGACGGCGACACTCACACTCGAGGGCAGGCCAGCCCTGGAGGTCGGCGGGAGATCAGTGCCCGTCGCGGATTTCGCTCAGCTCATCGGCGCGGCAGCGCCGCCGCTGGGCGAACGGCCGCCAGCGCTCGTCATCTCCCTCGGCGGCCGCCGGGCCGTTGTGACCTGCGATGCGCTCCTCGGTGAGGAGGAGGTCGTGGTCAAGCCCCTCGGCCCGCTCCTGGCCGGCCTCGAGGGCTACCTCGGTGCGTCCATCCTGGGCGATGGCCGGATCGCGCTTCTCGTCGAGCCCGCGATACTTACGCGGAGGTCTCATGGTGTTCTCCGGCCGATCGTGCCCGGAACCGCGGACGGCGGGGCCGAGGCACCGAAGGTCCTCGTGGTCGAGGACTCGTTCACCGTCCGCGAGCTTCAGCGCAGCATCCTGGAGGCGGCCGGCTACTCCGTGGTGACCGCTCGCGACGGGCGGGACGCACTGGCCGTCCTCGACCGGGACGCGGGGGTCGCGCTCGTCATCACCGACCTGGAGATGCCCGAGCTTGACGGAATCGGCCTCACACGGGCGATCCGGGCCGACACCGCGCGCTCGGCGCTGCCAGTTGTCATCGTCACTTCGCGTGCCGCCGACGAAGACAGGCTCAGCGGGATCGAGGCGGGCGCGGACGCCTACATGGCCAAGGGGAGATTCGATCAGCAGGCTCTGCTCGCGACCGTCGAGCGACTCGTCGGCAGGTGACGGGGTGACGCCGCTGCGCGTGCTGATTTGCGAGGACTCGGTCACCTATGCCGCTGCCCTGCTGCGGATGCTCGAGCACGACGGAGACATCACGGTCGTGGCCGTCTGCTCCACCGCGGAGGAGGCTATTTCCGCGCTGCCGCGTGCTGCGCCGGACCTGGTGACCATGGATGTCGCGCTGCCCGGGATGGGCGGGATCGACGCAGTCGGGACGATCATGAGCTCCCGGCCACTGCCGATCCTCGTGCTGTCCGGCCAGGCCGGCCCGGGAACCGGCCTGCCGGCGGCCGCGCTGGCCGCGGGGGCGCTCGACGTGCTCGCTAAAGACGACCTCGACCTGCTCGACCCGGCCGGCCCATCGGGGGCCGCACTCCGGCACAGGGTAAAGGTGCTCAGCCGGGCTCGCGTGATCCGCCATCTGAGCCCCCGGCTCGGTGGCCTCTGCGGCGGGCCAGTTCCGGCCCGCCGCGCCTCCGTGATCGGCATCTGCGCGTCAGTGGGCGGCCCCCAGGTGGTGATGCGCCTGCTCGGCGCGCTGCCCGCTGACTATCCGATCCCGATCCTTGTCGTACAGCACATCGCCGCTGGATTCACCGACGGGCTGGTCCGCTGGCTAGACCAGACCGTCGGTGTGCCCGTGGCCCTCGCGGCGCCCGGCGCACCGGCAGGCCCCGGGGTCTGGTTCGCACCCGAGGGCGCGCACCTGACCCTCGCTGCCTCCGGGCGGCTGGCACTGGACAGGCACACGGTTACGGGGCACCACCGCCCCTCCGGTGATGTCTTGCTCACGAGCATCGCGGCGACGGCCGGGAGGGCGGGTGTCGCGGTCGTGCTGACCGGGATGGGCAGCGACGGTGCGGCCGGCGCCGCTGAGGTACTGCGCTGCGGCGGGCTGGCTATCGCGCAGGACGAGCAGTCCTCGGCGGTGTTCGGGATGCCGAAGTCCGCGATCGGGCTAGGGGTCACGGTCGTCCTGCCACCGGAGAGGATTGCCGCCTGGCTGGTGGGACTGGGCCGTCAGCCGGCCGCGGGGACATGATGAACCCCGAACTGGCCGAGATCGCGGACCTGGTCCGCCACGAGACCGGAATCGTGCTCCCGGCGGCGCGGGAGACGGCCCTCCGGGCCGCCGTGGAACGCACCGCGCCAGGGCTGGGCGCGGCAGCCTTCGCGCGGGCAACGTCGGACCCGGCAGGCGGCCGCGATCTGATCGCCCGGCTGATCGACGAGGTGACAAACCAGGAAACGTTCTTCGCCCGGGATCGTGGCCAGCTGGACGGGATATCGTGGCATGCGCTTCTCCAGCGTGCCCGGGCGACGAGCTCAGGAACCATCCGCGTCTGGTGTGCCGGATGCGCGACCGGGGAGGAGGCCTACACGCTGGCCCTGCTGGCCGCGCAGGCGTTCGCTCCGGGGGCGGCGCCGGTCGACGTGCTGGGGACTGATATCTCACAGGCCGCGCTCGCCGGCGCAGCAGACGGACGGTACCGTGAGCGCGCAGTGCGGGTGCTGGAGCCCGCCCTGCGCCGCCGTTACTTCCACCGGGCGCCCGACGGCAGCTACGTGATCGGCGACCTCCTGCGCAGGCTGGTGCGCTTCCGCCCGCACAACCTCGCGCGCGAGGCGAGCCCGCCACCGGGTGAAGCCTGCTTCGACCTCATCACCTGCCGGAACGTGCTCATCTACTTCAGCCCGCCGCTCGTCTCGACCGTGATCGACTCGCTCGAAGGATCGTTGCGGCCGGGGGGCACGCTGATACTCGGGGCCGCTGACGCACTGCACCGGCTGCACCGGCCGTCCGCGCCACGCGACGTCCGGCCCGCCGGGCAGGCCGGACCATCCGGGCCCGAACTGCGCCCCCCGCTGCGCCGGGAGCCGTCGCTGCCGCGCGGGCAGCGGCTGGCGGCTGCGCTGGACGCGGCGGACAATGGTGACCGCGGCGGCGCCCTGGCCTTCGTGGCGTCGCTGCTCGCGGACACCCCGCTCGATGCGGACGCGCACTTCATTCAGGGGCTCGTCAGCCTGGAATCGGGGGACCCGGCGGCAGCAGCGGTCGCGCTTCGCCGCGCGCTCTGCAACGATGCCCGGTTCGCACTTGCTGCGTTCACTCTCGGCCGCGCCTATGACGCCCTCGGCGACACGCAGGCTGCCCGGCGCGCGTACGAGCAGGCCCTGCGCACGCTCGACCCGGGGGATGACCGGCACGAGCAGATGCTCCAGCAGATCGATATCGGCGACATCGCCGCCGCATGCCGCGCCCGGCTCAGTGAAGGAACCTGACCGCGGGGCCCCCCTGACGGGCTCTACCAGTAATTATCACTTATTGTAATTGAAAGATAGCTGAACGAAACAGGGATCGCGGTATGCGAACCGGGCTGCAGGCAGGAGCGAGCGCATGGCTAGCAATGATCATGACGAGCCACCGGGACGCATCCTCGTGGTCGACGACGATCTGGTGACCGGCCGTTTCCTGGTGAACCTGCTCGGCGCCCGCGGCGGATTCGACGTGTCGCACACAACCGACCCGGCTGCCGCGCTGAAGCAGGCCACCTCGGAAACCTGGGATCTGGTCCTCACCGATGTGGAGATGCCCGGCATGACGGGTCTCGAACTCCTGCAGGCGCTGCGGCGGGTCGCCCCGGATCTCACGGTCGCCGTGCTGACCAGTCATGCGTCGCTCGACAACGCCGTTAGCGCGCTGCGGGATCGTGCCGACGAGTTCCTGCAGAAAGCGATGCCGCCAGATCAGCTCCTGGACAGTGTCAGTGCGCTGGTCGCCAAGGGGCGCGCCGCCCGGCTGGCTGCCCGGCAATCCGTCCTGGCCATCGGCGCGCACCCCGATGACGTCGAGATCGGGGCGGCAGGCGCGTTGCTGGTCCACCGCAGCATGGGCCACGAGGTCTCGGTCCTGACGCTCAGCCGGGGGGCTCGCGGCGGAACGGAGAGCACGAGGGCGGGTGAATCCGAGATGGCTGCGCTTGCGCTCGGCGCCACTTTGTTCCTGGAGAACCTGCAGGACACCCAGATCAGGGAAGGCGATCCGACGATCAGCGTGATCAGCAGCGTGGTCCAGACGGTCCGGCCAACGGTGATCTACACCCATTCGCTCCACGACGTGCACCAGGATCACCGCAATGTTCATCGCGCCGCCATGGTGGCCACCCGCACGATCGGCAGCGTCTACTGCTTCCAGTCCCCGTCGGCCACGGTCGATTTCCGGCCGACCCGCTTCGTGACCATCGACGACCAGGTCGACCGGAAGCTCATGGCCATCGAGGCCTTCGCCTCACAAACAGAGGTGCGGGCTTACCTGCTACCGGACCTGATCAGGTCGACCGCCCGCTACTGGTCACGCTACGGCGACGGGCTCTACGCGGAGGCGTTCGAGGTAATCCGTGATGCTGCCATGACCGCCGGCCAGCCCGGCGGGCCCGGGGCAGAACTCGCCACCAGCGCGGCCGACAGCGGCACCATCATGACGTCTGGATGATAGGGATAGGGCGCGGACGGGCCGGGTAGTTAGGGCAGGAGCATTCCGGACGTAACGGAGGACTGATGGAGTACCGGCTGCTCGGCAGCAGCGGATGCGCGGTATCCGCACTCGCGCTCGGCACCCTGACCTTTGGCAACGAGACGGATGAGGAGGGCTCGTTCGCCCAGCTGGACCGCTTCACCGAGGCCGGCGGCACGCTGGTGGATTCCGCGGACGTCTACGCGGACGGCCGCTCGGAGGAGATCATCGGGCGCTGGCTGGCGGCCCGGCCGGGCCGCCGCGAGCAGGTGGTGCTGGCCACCAAGGGCCGGTTCCCCACCGATGAAACCCCGAACGGGCACGGGCTGTCCCGCCAGCACCTGTCGATGGCCCTGAACGCGTCGCTGCGCCGGCTGGGCACCGGGACCATCGACCTGTACCAGGTGCACGGCTGGGACCCGCTGACCCGGATCGAGGAGACGCTGCGCTTCCTGGACGACGCGGTGCGCACCGGGAAGATCAACTACGCCGGGCTCTCCAACTTCACCGGCTGGCAGGTACAGAAGGCAGTGGACACCGCCGAGGCCCGCGGGCTGTCCGCCCCCGTCTCGCTGCAGCCGCAGTACAACCTGCTGGCCCGGGCTATCGAGTGGGAAATCGTGCCCGCCTGCCAGGACGCGGGGCTGGGCCTGCTCGCCTGGTCCCCGCTGGCCAGCGGCTGGCTGACCGGCAAGTACCAGCGCGGCGAACCGCCCTCGCCGGGCACCCGGGTGGTCGAGAACGCCGACGAGGGGATGCGGATCTGGAACCAGCGCGGCGGCTCCGAGCAGACCTGGCAGGTTCTCGACGCGGTCCGCAAGGTCGCCGAGGGCCACGGCGTGCCCATGGCCCAGGTGGCCATCGCCTGGGTGCTGGCCCGGCCCGCGGTCTCCTCGGTGATCCTCGGCGCCCGCTCGCTAGAGCAGTTCTCCGGCAACCTGGCCGCCGCCAGCCTCCAGCTCAGCCCCGAGGAGATGCAGCTACTCGACGACGCAAGCGAACCACCTGCCCCCGACTACCCCTACGGGCAGCCCGGCCAGTCCCAGCGCACCCGCCGCATCCGAGGCGGCAGATTCTAGCGGTCAGGGCCGCCACGATGCCAAGCTGGGCCGGACCCGGATCAAGGCGGCGCGCTGAGCCCGCCGCTGGCCCGGCGTCAGCGGCGGGCTCAGCCCAGACAGGGGAAATCAGACGCCGGAATTTGGCGCGATCATGACATGGCGATCACAGCAACGAGCATGATCGGAGGCCAATGAATGACACGGCTACCAGCATCTACTGCACGTCGTTACGGCAAGGTTTTTGATGAGATCGCGGCTGAGTACGACCGCCGCCGTCCGACTTATCCTGACGAACTCGTCGACCAAGCTTGTCAGGTCGCAGGGATCGGGCGCGGTGATCATGTGCTTGAGGTCGGGTGTGGAAGCGGCCAGCTGACGCGCGGCCTTGCCGCCCGGGGCCTGCACGTCACAGCACTCGAACCCGGCAAGAGCCTTATAGCCTTGGCCAGGCAGAACCTGGAAGGTGCTGGAGAGGTGGAATTTGCGAACGCTCAGTTCGAGGATGCTTTGCTTCCCCACAGGCAGTTTCAGGCCGTGTTCTCTGCCTCCGCGTTTCACTGGGTTGACCCTAAGGTTAGCTGGCAGAAGACCGCTGACGTACTTGTTCCCGGTGGAACGCTCGCCCTCGTGCAATACTGCGGACTTGAGGAGCCGCGCAGCAAGCGAGATCAGGAAGCAGCGCTCGCTGCCATGAGAAAAGTCGCCCCGGACATTGCCGCTAATTGGCCGACCTACAGGGATCTCGACGCCACGCTCGCTGGGATGGAGCAACGCCGCGGCAACGTCTCAGAGGTATGGGCCTGGCTCGGCAGCTACGATATAGGGCAGGATTATGCCGGCCGCTTGTTCGGTGATGTTCAGGTGGCAGTCATACCAAAGCTCATCGAGCACACTCCTGACGAGCTCAATGCTCTCGTTCGTACGATGTCGTTTTACGCCCGGCTTTCACCGGACCAGCGTCAAGCCCTTGAGCGTGAATATGAGGCCATTTATGAGCGACTCGGTCGGCCGATTCGCGCTAGCACGGCCGCGGCTCTCGTCACGGCACGGCGCAGCACGGAGGGAAATGAGCGATGAACCCCCGCGGCTGAGAGGTCAAATCCATGTTCCGGTGATTGTCAACGGCTTCTAGGCGGGCCGGTCCTTAAAGAACACCAGCTCTGGATCACCCTCGTCGAGCCCGTCGAGTTCGCCGCTGAGCGACCAGTCTTCCGCGTCCAGCAGCGCCCTCATCGGTCGGTTGGACTTGTTGGTAGAGGTGAAGACCTGGGCCGTGCCCGCAGCAGCCAGTGCTTCCCGCAGCAGGGCCCGGCCGGTGCCCGACCGGCGGCGAGCCGGATCGACCATCAGGAGCTCCACGAAGTCCCGGCCGAAGAAGTGCGCTGGCTTGACGATGGCAAAGCCTGTCACCACCTCGTGGTCGAGGTAAACGCGGCATTCACTGGCAGCCACTCTGTGCCCGAGGAGCTCAGCCCGTTGGCGGTCTCCGCGGGCGGCCACCTGATCTATGCGGAGGATGGCCGGAAGGTCATCAGCAACGGCTGGGCGGATCCGGACCTGAGCTTGCGCCACCCACCGAGTCTGGCACGGGGCGGGCTGGGCCGCGGGCGATCAAGCGCCCAGCGCGTCGGAGAGAGGTTCTTGACTTCTCAGCGTTCTCAGGTCCGGCACCATGAGCCGCTCCATTTCCCGAGGCTCAAACTTGGTCAAGCCGCCTGCGTAGACGCGCCCCTGACCGAGAACCGTCCCGGTCCGCAAAGCCTCTGCCAGCCTGGAAAGCGTATGGCTGTCCAGCTCCTGGCGCGGGTAAAGACCGTGGGCAATGTTGATGTGCCGGGCCTCGGCAGCGTTGATCACGAAAGCCGGGGGGCGCCGGGCCATGTACGTGGCCAGGATCGGCGCTGGTGCCGTGAGGCCGACTGACCACCATGCGCGCCGATGAGCAGCTATATAACCCTTGTCCACCCCGGCCTTCCTGGCCGCCTCGATGAACCGGCAGACCCTCACTCGATCACGGGCGTCGAGCTGGTCCAGCTCGGACGGGATATCGACGACCAGCCGCAGACGTCCCAGGTCTGCCAAGACCGATCCAGCGGCGAACAACTCCCGCGCCCTGGTTACGGATGGATAGAGCACCGAGGCCGGTAGGTCGGCAGGGTGGCGCAGTACCCAGAACGCGTTCGCGCCAGTGACAGCACCCCGGTGGACACGGCACAGCTCGCCAAGCTCGATGAAGCCGGCCGGCGCTTCTGTCCCGAGCCGAAGCAGCCCGCTCCATCGCGAAGACCCCTGAAGTCGTTGGCGCGTCACAGGCCGCCCGGCGGTGGCCAGCTCCCTGAGCTCGTTGAGCGATTTCACTTCCTGTAGCCTGATTGGATCTTCCCGGCTGCCAATCTCGAAGGTAGTAATGACGGCGGTGGTCTGCGTGCCTTCGAAGGGCAGCGCTTTCGGCTCGACGATGTGCAGGGACCGCCCGCCCAGGCCGCCCAGCACCAGAGACCGTATGATGGCGCCGTAATTGACGTCCAGCCATTCTGCAGAAGTTACAAAACAGCCGACGTCGCCAGGCCGCCCAAGTACTGCTGTAGCCAGAAAGAAGTATGCATGCAGGCCAGAGAGCCTGCTGATGCGGTGACCGACACTGTCAGCAGTCGTTTGCGCCCAAGCCTTGGATGCGACGCTCAACCGATGGTGGCGGACGTATGGCGGATTGCCGATAAAAGCAGTACGGCAGCTAATTTCCGGCAGCTTCAGCTTCGTGTAGTCCCCTTGGATAACCTGCACCTTCGACGCCTTCGACACTGCAAGCATCGCCCTGGTCATCAGGGTGGCCATGGGATCACTATCTACGGCTATGGCCTGGACTCCGGGCTCGCGGCGCAGGACCTCGGCAAGAAAACGGCCCGAGCCTGCGCCAGCATCAACGACACGGGCCGGCTTCTGATCGAGCGTCCAGTCCACCATCGGGCCAACCAACTGACTCGGCGTGTAAACAGCACCATCAGTGCGTCGGGTCGCAGCATCACGCAACCTGCAGAACGCCGCGCCCAGCGGGTCTTGCCCCGCCTGGATGGCCGACCTGGCCTTGGCGACCTCGCTTGGGTCAGGCTTCGGCTGGTCCGCGAAGGCACGGGCCAGTCTGCTCTCATCAGAGAAGAGCGAGCCACCTGCTTCTGCCGCACCAAGAGCGAGCGCCAGGCGGACTAGCGAACCTTCAGACTGGATCATCTGTGAGGTCGCACCTCCAGGTCACCGTACTGGGCTGGAACTGTCAGCAGACGACGGCCCAGCAGCACCGACCTCACGGGAGTTATCTAACCGCATCGGAAACCATGGAGCTGATCTCGACACTCAAGCGTCAGGACAGATTTGGTCCGGCGATTGATGCGGCCGAGCCGTCGGTTCCGGACTCCGGCGAGCCCGGCCAGTCCCAGCGCAACCGCCGGATCAGGGGCGGCCACTTCTCAGGTTCCCGGCCGGGCTTAGCGGCGCGGTCTAATACCAGCCGTAGGCGAGTTCGTGCTCCCAGGCCACCCGCGGGCGCCCGTACACGGCCTTGATGTAGCGCAGGCCCCAGCGGATCTGCGTGGTGGCGTTGGACCGCCAGTTCGCGCCGGCGCTGGCCATCTTGCTGCCCGGGAGCGCCTGCGGGATGCCGTACGCGCCCGAGTAGGGGTTCTCGGCGTACTTGTTCCAGCCGCTTTCCCGGTTCCACAGGTTGTACAGCGGCGTCCACTGCCGCTTGCCCCAGCCGAAGCGGGCGAGCATCTTCTGGGCGGTCCGCTGGGCTACCGTCACCTGGGAGATCGCGGCCGAGTCAAGGGTGATCGCGCGGGTGGCCGGGTCGGTGGGGCGGCCCGTCTGCTGCTGAGCGGCCGCAGCGCCGGCCGGAACGGCGCCGGCCGGGTGAGCGGCGGGACCCCCGCTGAGGGCCAGGACCGTCACGGCCGCGCTGCTGCCCGCGGCGGCGAAGGTCAGGATGAGCTTCGGATACGTGCGGAGAGACGTACTGATCCTGGACAAAGGGAACCTTCGGTCGGCGCGGCATGACGCGCTCGGCTGTCACCCGGGCACTTGCCAGCTACCGGCGGAATCGCAGGGAGGGGCAGCGGCGTACGGACGTGACGCGGGGACAGGGCGCCGGGCGGCTCAGGGCGGCCATCTCGCACACAGGGTGCTTGCGCCCCTAACCATGCCAAAAATACGTCCGTAATGTGACCAAAACTAGAAAAAAGGCCCATATGATATAGATCACATGGCGTCGGCGCGGCGGACCGGGCGGCCCCGGCGCCGCCCCGCCGTCGAGAGCGGCGCGGACCGGGCTGCCCCGGGGCCGCCCCGCCGTCGAGAGCGGCGGACCGGGATCCCCGGCCCGCACCGCCGTCATGGCCGGTGGCTGGCTAGTACCAGCCGTAGGCCTCTTCGTGCGACCAGGCCGCGCACGGTGAGCCGTACAGCGACTGGATGTAGCCCAGTCCCCAGCGGATCTGGGTGGCCGCGTCGGTCTGCCAGTCCGCGCCGGCGCTCGCCATCTTGCTGCCGGGCAGCGCCTGCGGGATGCCGTAGGCGCCGGACGACGTGTTGCTGGCGGAGACGTTCCACCCGCTCTCCGCGTTCCACAGCGGCTGCAAGCAGCTGAACTGCGACGCCGACCAGCCGTAGGAGCCGAGCATGCCCTGCGCGATCTGCTGCGGCGAGCCCGACGCGGTGACCGGCTGGGCCGCAGCGGCCGGCGTCGCGGGAGCCTGCCGCCGCGCGGCCGCTGCCCGTGCCGCCGCCAGTGCCGCTGCTCGTGCCGCCGACTGTGCCGCCGCGGCGGCGGCCCGGGACTGGGCGGCCTTCCGGGCCCGCTCATGGGCGATCGCCTGGCGCAGGGCCGCCTGCCGGGCCGCGGCCTCGCTCACCTTGAGCTGGTGAACCGAGTCGGCGGCCACCGTGTCCGTGGCCATGGCCGCCCCGGTGACGGTGGAGTCGGCCGCGTTCTGTGATCCGGCGAAGCTGGCCGCACCAGCCAGGCGGGCCGAGGCGGCCGGTGAGGTGCCCGGCCAGGCTGCCACGGTGCCCGCGGCGACGGCCGCCAGGGCGAACGCCGAACTGGCGGCGATAAGGGTGACCTTGGGGGTCTTGCGGTGAGACGTCCTTCTACTGCGGGACAAAGTGGGCCTTTGGTCGGGCGCGTGCGCGCCGTCGGTTTCCACCCAGGGCACAGACCGGCCACCCAGGGGTGCCGGGGACGGGTCAGCGGCGTCGGATGCGGCACGGGGACAGGGCGCCAGGCCGCTCAGAAGGCGGCGGTCATCACGGACGCGGGGTGCTTGCGGCAACCAAGGATGCCCGAAACCGCCATTGTCGTGGCCAGAACCCGCTACCAGGCCGTATGAAAAGGATCACATTAAAAAAACCGTTTGGGCAATAAAAGCTGAGGTCAAGGACCCATTTCCTGGCTTTTTGCCGGTCGTCCCGATCCTCAGGCCAGGGCCGGGATGACCTCGCGGCCGTACGCGGCCAGCGTCTGGCCGGGCTGGTCGTGCATCAGGTACACGGCGAACTGGTCCACGCCGATCCCGGCCAGCTCGCGCAGCCGGTCGATGTGCGCGGCGGCCGGCCCGAGCAGGCAGAACCGGTCCACGATGGTGTCCGGCACGAAGTCCGTGGACGGGTTCCCGGCCCGCCCGTGATGGGCGTAGTCGTACCCTTGCCGGCCCTTGATGTAGTCGGTCAGCACGCGGGGCACCGGCCCGCCCTCGCCGTAGCGGGCGACCAGGTCCGCGACGTGGTTGCCGACCATCCCGCCGAACCAGCGCAGCTGGTCCCGCTGGTGCTCCACGTCGGTGCCGACGTAGGCGGGAGCGGCCACGCAGATCGTGAGCGCGTCCGGGTCCCGGCCGGCCGCGCCGGCCGCGGCCCGCACCGACCCCACCGTCCAGCGCGCGATGTCCGGGTCGGCGGTCTGCAGGATGAAACCGTCCGCCTGCCGGCCGACCAGGGCCAGCGCCTTCGGCCCGTAGGCGGCCATCCAGATCTCCAGCTTGCCGTCGCGCACCCACGGGATGCTGATCGGCGCGCCGTGCAGCATCACCTCGCGGCCCTCGGCCAGGCCCTTGATCACGCCCATGGCCTCGGACATGGTGGCCAGGGTCACCGGCTGCTGGCCGATGACCCGCCGGGCCGAGTCGCCGCGGCCGATACCGCACACGGTCCGGTTGCCGAACATGTCGTTCAGCGTGGCGAACAAGGACGCGGTGACCGACCAGTCGCGAGTCCCCGGGTTCGTCACCATCGGGCCGACCATCAGCTGCGAGGTGGCCGCGAGGATCTGGGAGTAGATGACGAACGGCTCCTGCCACAGCACGTGCGAGTCGAACGTCCAGCCGTAGCGGAAGCCCTCGTCCTCGGCGCGGCGCATGGTCTGTACCACGGCGCTGGCCGGCGGGTCGGTCTGCAGGACCACCCCGAAGTCCATCTGGTTCCCCTGTCAGATCAGGTACTGGGTCAGATCAGGTACTGGGACAGGTCACGGCGCAGGAACTGGCCGTGGCCGGTGCGGCCGTGGTACTCGCCGCCGTCGATCACCAGCTCACCCCGGGACAGCACGGTCCGCACCTGCCCGGTGATCGGCAAGCCCTCGTAGGCCGAGTAGTCCACGTTCATGTGGTGCGTGCCCGCCGACAGGACCTGCGCGGCCCGCGGGTCGTACACGACAATGTCCGCGTCCGAGCCGGGCGCGATGATGCCCTTGCGCGGGTAGAGCCCGAACATCCGGGCCGGCGTGGTGGCGGCCACCTCGACCCAGCGGGCCAGCGACAGCTCCCCCGCCACCACCCCCTGGTGCAGCAGGTCCATCCGGTGCTCGACGCCGGGGATCCCGTTGGGGATCTTGGAGAAGTCGCCGCGGCCCAGTTCCTTCTGGTCCTTGAAGCAGAACGGGCAATGGTCGGTGGACACCACGGACAGGTCGTTGGTGCGCAGCCCGCGCCACAGCGAGCCCTGGTGCTCGCGGGGCCGCAGCGGCGGCGACGCCACGTACTTGGCCCCCTCGAAGTCCGGCCGGGCCAGGTCGTCCAGGGACAGGTAGAGGTACTGGGGGCAGGTCTCAGCGAACACGTTCTGGCCCGTGTCCCGGGCCCCGGCGACGGCCTCGAGGGCCTGGGCGGCCGACAGGTGCACGATGTACAGCGGCGATCCGGTGACCCGGGCCAGGGTGATGGCCCGGTGGGTGGCCTCGGCCTCGAGCTCCGGCGGCCGGGTCAGGCCGTGCTGGACCGGGTCGGTCTTGCCCGCGGCCAGCGCCTGCGCCACCAGCTGGTCGATCGCGATGCCGTTCTCGGCGTGCATCATGATCACCGCGCCGGTGCCGGCCGCCTTGGTCATGGCCCGGAGGATCTCCCCGTCGGTCGCGTAGAACACGCCCGGGTAGGCCATGAACATCTTGAAGCTGTTCACGCCCGCGCCGATGCAGGATTCCATCTCCTTCAGCGTGGTGTCGTTGACGTCGGAGACGATCATGTGGAAGCCGTAGTCGATCACGCAGTGGCCGTCGGCCTTGGCGTGCCACTTGTCCAGGGTGGCGAGCAGCGAGGTGCCCTTGGCCTGGACCGCGAAGTCCACGATCGTGGTTGTGCCGCCCCAGGCGGCGGCACGGGTCCCGGTCTCGAACGTGTCCACCGAGAACGTGCCGCCGAACGGCATCTCCATGTGGGTGTGCACGTCGATGCCGCCGGGCAGGACGTACAGCCCGTCCGCGTCGATCACCTGGCCGGCGGCCGCGGCCCAGGCCACCGCGGTCTGGCTGCCCGGGGCGGCCAGCGCGCTGATCTTCTCGCCCTCGACCAGCACGTCCGCTGGGGAGGTGCCCGACGGCGACACCACCGTGCCGCCCCTGATCAGGAGGCTCACGGCTGCACCAGCTTTCCAGGCCCTAGCCGGTTCACGGCTGCACCAGCCCTGAGTACTGGTCGGGGCGGCGGTCGCGGTAGAACTGCCACAGGTCCCGCACCTCGGCGAGCTGGTCCATGTTCAGGTCGCGGACGATCACGTCGTCGTCGGTGTCGGACCCGGCCTCGCCGACCAGCTGGCCACGCGGGTCGACGAAGTAGGTCTGGCCGTAGAACTCGTTGTCGCCCAGGGGTTCCACGCCGACCCGGTTGATCGCGCCGATGAAGTACTCGTTGGCCACCGCGGCAGCGGGCTGCTCCAGCCGCCACAGGTACTGCGACAGGCCGCGGCTGGTCGCCGACGGGTTGAACACGATCCGGGCGCCGGCCAGGCCGAGCGCCCGCCAGCCCTCCGGGAAGTGCCGGTCGTAACAGATGTACACGCCGATCCGGCCTACCGCGGTGTCGAAGACCGGGTAGCCCAGGTTCCCGGGCCGGAAGTAGAACTTCTCCCAGAACCCCTTGACCTGGGGCAGGTGGGTCTTCCGGTACTTGCCGAGGTAGCTGCCGTCCGCGTCGATCACGGCCGCGGTGTTGTAGTACAGCCCCGGCTGCTCCTCTTCGTACATGGGCACGACCAGGACCACCGAGTGCTGCCGGGCCAGCTCGCACATCAGCTCGGTGGTCGGGCCGCCGGGGATGGACTCGGTGTAGGAGTAGTAATCGGCGTCCTGCACCTGGCAGAAGTACGGCCCGTAGAACAGCTCCTGCAGGCAGACCACCTGGGCCCCGGCGGACGCCGCCCGGCCGATCGCGTCGGCCGAGGCCCTGATCATGGACTCCTTGTCACCCGTCCACTGCTGCTGGATCAGCCCGGCCCTGATGATCTCGGCCACTGTGCGCTCCCCTCGACGTTGGGACAATCATGCCCGCCGCCAGGTCGCCCAGGAAGCCCGCGGCGAATCCGGCCACACAGTGTCGGCAGTGGGTCTTCCCCGGGCGTTACGCCTGGGGCGGCGGCAGCGACACGGGCGGCTGGCGCTGGCCCCGGACCACGTGGATGACCGCGTTGATCAGGGCCAGGTGGGTGAACGCCTGGGGGAAGTTGCCCAGATGACGGCCGGTCCGCGGGTCGATCTCCTCCGCGTACAGGTCGAGCGAGCTGGCCAGCGAGAGCAGCCGCTCGCACAACTGCTGGGCCCGGTCCATCTCGCCGATCTCACAGAACGCCGAGACCAGCAGGAACGAGCAGATCGTGAAGGTGCCCTCGTCCCCGGGCAGCCCGTCGTCGGTCTCCTCGGGCCGGTAACGGACGACCAGGCCGTCCACGGTCAGCTCGTCCGCGATGGCCAGGATGGTGGCCCGGACCCGCGGGTCCTCCCGGGGCAGGAAACCTGTCATCGGCAGCAGCAGGAGCGAGGCGTCGAGCGTCAACGCGTCGTAGTGCTGGGTGAAGACGCCGCGCTCGTCCACCCCGTGGGCCAGGATGTCGTCCCGGATCTCGTCGGCCGCCTCGTTCCAGGTCTTGGCCAGCACGGCCTCGCCCCGGGCCAGCGCGGCCTGCGCGCCGCGCTGCACGGCGGACCAGCACATCAGCTTGGAGAACGTGAAGTGCTTCGGCTCGCCGCGCACCTCCCAGATGCCCAGGTCGGGCTCGCGCCAGTACTTCAGAGCGCACTCCACCTGGCGGCGCACCACCCGCCACATCCGGTCATCCAGCCGCTGCCAGCTGCCCAGCCGGATGTGAATGGCCTGCAGCACCGTGCCCCACACGTCATGCTGGCGCTGGGTGTAGGCCTCGTTGCCCACCCGCACCGGGTGGGCCCCGTCGTACCCGCTGAGATGATCAAGGATTTGCTCGCTCAGATCCCGCTCGCCGTCCACCCCGTAGACGACCTGGACCTCGCCGTCGCGCTGGGCCAGGTCGGCGAGGAACCAGAAGAAGTCGTCGGCCTCCCAGTCGAAGCCGAGCGCGTACAGGCTCCACAGGGTGAACGCGGAGTCGCGCAGCCAGCAGTAGCGGTAGTCCCAGTTGCGCTCGCCGTGCGGCACCTCCGGCAGCGACGTGGTCGCCGCCGCCACCATGGCCCCGCTGGGCGCGAACGTGAGGCCCTTCAGGGTAAGCGCGCTGCGCTGCAGGTAGCGGCTCCACGGATGGTCCGGGAAGCGGCCCCGGGCCAGCCAGTGCTGCCAGTGGTGCGCGGTCCAGAGCAGCCGCTGGCGCGCCTCGGAGTAGGTGAACGGCGGGGCATGATCGGTCCAGGACAGGGCGCAGAAATGCACCTCGCCCTCCTGCATCCGGGTCCGGGCCATGGCCCGGCCGCCCTCGAAGCCCAGGCGCATGTCGGTGGTGAGGGTCAGCGGGATCCCGGGGGCCTCGCTGGACGGGCGGCAGATCCCCTGCGAGTAGCTCCGGTCGGCGTAGGACCAGGTGCCCTGGTAACGGCCGTAGTCGAAGACCGGCTCACACTCGAATGTGACCTGGACCTCGCCGGTGACACAGCGGATGGTGCGCAGCAGCACGTGGTCCGCGTCGTAGTCGGTGGGGGTCCGGCGGTGCGTGTGGGACAGCTCGCTCTCGTGGTGCCAGGGCCCCATGATCAGCGCGTCGCGCACCACCAGCCATCCGGTGGGGGTGGCCCAGCTGGTCTCCAGCACCATGGTCCCGGGCAGGTAGCGGCGGGCCGCCGGGACGGTGATCCCTTCCGGGCCGAGCCGGAAACCGCCGGCCGAGCGGTCCAGGATCGAGCCGAATACGCTCGGCGAGTCGATCCGGGGCAGGCACAGCCACTCCACGTTCCCGCTCGGCGCGATGAGCGCCGTGGTCTCGCAATCGGACAGGAAGCCGTACTCACCGATCGGCGGGAACGGTGAATCCTCCGCGGGCACGTCCACCGGCCCGGGAGTCGCCATGTCCAGCCCGTACCAGTCCTCGCCCGCGATGCCCCTGGCCCCACGGTCCCCCAAGGCGCTCATCTGATCGGTATACCCTCCGTGAACGAGTCTGCGCAGGTGACCGCCGTAGTTGAGGCCCGCAATCAGGGACGCTCCCCCCGCAGCCGGGCCACGTAGCGGTCCGCGGAGCGCCGGACGGCAGCCGCGCCGTCGGCCAGGACGATCCGCCCCCACCAGCCGCCGTAAACCCGGTCGAAGGTGAACCGCTCCGCGCGGCGGGCGATCTCAAGCACGGTCGCCTCGTCCAGCGGGATGTGGTTGGGGTAGCTCCACATGAAGCTGACCCAGGCGCGGTCCTGGACCACCGTGATGGTGTCCCCGGTCAGCAGGGCGCCGCGGCCGCCAGACCCAGCCGGCCAGTGCAGCACCGCCGCGCCGTCGAAGTGACCGCCGATCCGCGCCAGGGTCACGCCGGGGACCGGCTCGGCGTCGTCGTCGAACAGCTCGATGCGCGCCGAGGGCCGCTGGATCCACTGCTGGTCGGCCCGCGGGATGAAGATGCGGGCGTCGAAGGCGTCCGCGAAGTCCACGTGCGCGGCGTAGAAGTGCGGGTGCGACATGCAGATCGCGTCGATGCCGCCGAGCTCGGCGATCCGGGCCCGGGCCTCCTCATCCAGCAGCGGGACGCAGTCCCACAGGACGTTGCCCTGCGGGGTGCGGACCAGCAGGGCCCGCTGCCCGATCCCGAAGGCCGGTTCCACCCCGATGCCGGTCAGGTCCGGTTCCTCCTCGCGCACCACCACCGCGTGGTCCCGGGCGATCTCCGCCATGGTTATCCACTGCTGGCCGCCCCAGCCGACGTACTGGCGCTCGTCGTCGCAGACCGGGCACCGGCCGGGCGGCTCGGGCGTGTCGGGCTGCTGGACCGCACAGGTACGGCAGATCCACGCGGGCATCGGGGTACCTCCTCGTTTCGTGGCCGGCTCCACAGTAGAGTGCTCACATGCGGCGGATCATGATCACCGCGGTGGGGGCTGCCCTGGTGACGGGCCTCGCCGCGTGCGGAAGCTCGGGCAGCACGGCCAGCAGCGGCAGCACCACCGCGAGCACCGCCAGTTGCACCAACTCAGGGCTCCAGAAGGACCTGTACGCCAAGGGTGCGCTCACCGTGGCCACCGACAAGCCTGCCTACCCACCGTGGTTCGCCAGCAATGACCCGGCGAACGGCAAGGGCTACGAGAGCGCCGTGGCCTACGCGGTGGCCGCGCAGCTCGGCTTCAAGAAATCACAGGTTAAGTGGGCATACGAGCCGTTCAACGACTCTTACGCGCCCGGCCCGAAGAAGTTCGACTTCGACATCAATGAGATCTCGGTCACCCCCCAGCGGGCCCAGGCGGTGACGTTCTCGACCAGCTACTACAACGTGGACCAGGCGCTGGTCGCCCTGAAGGGCACCCCGATCGTGACCAAGCACACGCCGGCCGACCTGAAGAAGTACGTGTTCGGCGACCAGATCGGCACGACCAGCCTGGCCTTCATCAACAGCCAGATCCAGCCGACGCAGACGCCCAAGGTCTACGAGACGCTCAACGACGTCAAGCAGGGGCTGCAGACGCACCAGATCGCGGCGCTGGTCGCGGACACGCCGACGGCCCAGTACATCTCCTCCTCGGAAATCAATAATTCGGTCCTGGTGGGCCAGTTCCCGTCCAGCGGCGAGCATTTCGGGCTGCTGTTCCATAAGGGCAACCCGCTGGTGGGCTGCGTGGATAAGGCGCTGTCCACGCTGAACCGCAACGGCACGCTGGCCGCGCTCGAAAAGAAGTACCTGCAGGTCTACCTGAGCGTGCCGACGCTCAAGCCCTGATGCTCGGCCCGCCCCAGACCTCGTTCGGCGAGCCGGACTCGTTCGGCCAGGCCCGGCGCGGGTCGCGGCTGCTGGGCAGCGGCCGCGGGGCGGTGGCCGTGTCCACGGCCAGCACGATCGTGGTACTGGCCGCGCTGGCCGCCCTGTTCCTGCTGGCCCCGGGCAGCGCCGCGGTCCGGCACACGTTCTTCAACCCTGCCGACATGTGGAAGTCGCTGATCGGCGACCCCCGGGCGGGCTACTACTCGGTGGGTGAGGCGCTCTGGCTGAACATCCGGATGTTCCTGGCCGCCGAGGTCCTCATCCTCATCGCCGCCCTGGCCATCGCAGTCGTCCGGCAGTCCGACAGCCCGGTCATGTTCCCGCTGCGGCTCGTCAGTACCATCTACGTGGATGTGTTCCGCGGTGTCCCCCTGATCCTAGTCATCTTCGCCATCGGCTTCGGGCTGCCCGCGCTCAACCTGGGCTTCGTGTCCACCCAGTCGGCCGCGGTCTACGGGGTCGCAGCGCTGGTCCTGTCGTACTCCGCGTACGTGTCCGAGGTGTACCGGGCGGGCCTGAACTCGGTGCACCAGAGCCAGGTCGCGGCGGCCCGGTCGCTGGGCCTGTCACACACCGCGGCGCTGCGTTACGTGATCCTGCCGCAGGCGGTGCGCAACATCATCCCGCCGCTGCTGAACGACTTCATCAGCCTCCAGAAGGACACCGCGCTGGTCGGCGTCCTCGGCGCGATCGAGGCCAACAAGGCGGCGGAGATCTTCAGCGACACGGTGTTCAACTACTCCAGCTACGTCGTGGCGGCCATCCTGTTCCTGATCCTGACCATCCCGCTGGCCCGGTTCACCGATCATCTGATCGCCCGGGACCGCCGCCTCCGCCTGGCCGGGGGGACCACGTGACAGGCGAGCTGCGGGCGGACACCGGCACCCCTGAGCCAGCCGGCCCTGACGCGGTGGGGATCGAGGGCCTGCGCAAGTCGTTCGGGGCCAACCTGGTGCTGGATGGGATCGACCTCAGCGTGGCCTCTCACGAGGTGATCTGCCTCATCGGGGCGTCCGGCTCGGGCAAGTCCACGCTGCTGCGCTGCATCAACCTGCTGGAGCCCATCGACGCCGGGCGGATTCTGCTCTGGGGTCAGGACATCACCCGGCCGGGCATCGACCAGAACCGGGTCCGCCGGAACGTGGGCATCGTGTTCCAGGCCTTCAACCTGTTCCCGCACATGACCGTCCTGCGCAACGTCACGCTCGCCCCGGTCAAGGCGCTGGGCGCGTCCCGCCGCCAGGCCGAGCAGGAGGCCCGGGCGCTGCTGGAGCGGTTCGGGCTGCTGGACAAGCAGGCCGACTACCCGGACCGGCTCTCCGGGGGGCAGCAGCAGCGGGTGGCGATCGTCCGTGCCCTGGCCATGCAGCCCCGGCTGATGCTGCTCGACGAGGTCACCAGCGCCCTGGACCCGGAACTGGTGGCCGAGGTCCTCGACGTCATCCGGGAACTGGCCAGCAGCGGCATGACCATGCTGATCGCCACGCACGAGATGAGCTTCGCCCGGGACATCGCCAACCGGGTGTGCTTCCTGGCGGGCGGCCGGATCGTGGAGCAGGGGCCGCCCGCGGAGCTGTTTACCAGCCCCCGGGACGAGCGCACCCAGCGATTCCTCCGCCGGATCACCGACGCGGGCCGCCTTTAATTCATCACCCAGCCGCCGTCGACCACGAGCAGTTGCCCCGTGATGAACGACGTCTCCGGGGCGGCCAGGAACAGGACCGCGTTCGCGATGTCGGCCGGCGTCCCGCGCCGTTTGATGGCCTGCTGCCGCAGGATGAACGCGTTATAGGACTCCAGGTCGGGGTGGATCGCCTCGGCGGCCGTGGGGAAGGCACCTGGGGCGATCGCGTTGACCGTGATCCCATGTTCGCCGACTTCCCGGGCCAGCGCGCGGGTCAGCCCGACCAGGGCGCCCTTGGACGCCACGTACGGCACCAGGAACGGGGTGGCCCCGAAAAAAGTGATGCTGGACACGTTGATGATGCGGCCGTACCCGGCGTCCCGCATCGTGGGCAGCGCGGTCTGGGCGCAGACGAAGGCCGCGTCCACGTTGACCCGCTGGACGGCCAGCCAGTCCTCGGTCGTGTAGTCCCCGACTTCCTTCCTCGGGTAGATCGCGGCGTTGTTGATCAGCACGTCGAGCCCGCCCTGGCGCGCGGCGAGCTCGCCGATCAGCTGCCGGGCGCCGGACAGGTCGGCGAGGTCACACGGCGCGAAGAAGGCCCGGCCGGGGTGGTCTGCGGCCTCACCGACGGCGTTGATGCGGGCCGCCACCTCCTCCCCCGCGCTGCCCGGCAGGTCCACCAGGGCCACGGCCGCGCCCTCGGCCGCGAACGCGGCCGCCATGCCCGAGCCGAGCCCGCCGGCGGCTCCCGTGATCACGACCGTGCGGCCCGCGAAGCGCATCCAGGCCCTCCCGTAAGCGAATCTGAAAATGTTCTGAGGATTGTGATCACGGTAGTCCCCCGGACACGCACCAAGGAGGCCGCATGACGTCACCCGACGTGCGGGTGGTCCCGCGCTGCACGGTGACTTGCTTGGCACGCCGTAGGTGACGACGATGGTCCGTGGATTCCTGGCTCACCGGCGGGCCCCGGAGCCGGATGGGTATGGGGCCACCGCTGAGATCGTCGCCGCGGCCGCCGCGGCCGCCGCGGCCTGGCGAATGCCGGTGACCACGGCATCCATCCCGGCGTGCGACAAGTAGCCCAGAAAGGCCCCGATGAGCAGCCGCTCGCAGAGCCAGGTCGTGTACGCCGCCGGGCTGGTGCAGGGCATCGTCCTGGTCACGTTCCCCGCGGCCAGCACCATCTTCACGGCGGCGAACTCCTATGGGCTCTCCAGCAGCCAGTACGGGGCCATGTTCCTGCCGCAGGCGATCACCGCGGTCGGATCTTCGTTGCTGCAGGGAAGCCTCAGCCGGCGGCTCGGGGCGAAGCCGGTGTACCTGGCCGGCCTGTGCGCCAACCTGGCCGCCATGATCCTGCTGATCGCCAGCCGTTTCGTGATCGGCAGCCAGCCGGTCGCCTACCCGCTGCTGCTGGCGGCCACCGCGTGCCTGGGCGTAGGGTTCGGGCTCACGGTGCCGTCCATCAACACGTTCACCGCCGCGTTCCACCCGGACACGGTGGACCGCTCGGTGCTGGTGCTGAACTCGCTGCTCGGGCTGGGCACCGCGCTGGCCCCGGTGTTCGTGGCGATCTTCGTGGGTCTGGGGTTCTGGGTGGGGCTGCCGGTGCTGGCGGCGGTGGCGGTCACCGCCCTGTTCCTGGCCAGCCTGCGGCTGCCCCTGGATGCTGGCAGGCCCGCCCGGCCACGGGCCGACGCGCCGCGGGCACGGATCCCGGCCGCGTTCTGGCTGTTCGCGGCCTTCGGGGTGATGTACGGGTTCTGCGAGACCATGAACGGGAACTGGTCGCAGCTCGACCTGACCTCGCTGAAGGTCTCCGTGACCGTGGCCTCGCTGGGCCTCACGGTGTTCTGGGCCATGGTGACGGTGGGCCGGCTGCTGTTCGCGGTGATCCAGCGCTGGTTTCCCAGCCGGCTCGCGTACCACCTGCTGCCGTTCGTGCTGGCCGGGGCCTTCGCGGCGATCTCGATGCTGCCGCCCCGGGCCCCGGTGGCGGGCGTTGCGGCCTTCGCGCTGGCCGGCTTCGGCTGCTCGGCACTCCTGCCGCTGACCATCAGCTTCGGCCAGGAGCGGCTGGTCAGCATGTCGGCAGCGATGGCGGGCCTGGTCATCGCGTTTTACCAGGTGGGATACGGGATCGCAGCGTTCGGCGTAGGGCCGCTCCTGCGGGCCGGACTCACGCTGGCGGACCTGTACGGCGTGAGCGCCGTGGTGGCCGTGGCTCTGGGACTGCTCTCGCTGGCCGTGGCGCACGGCCGTCCGTCACCCCGGTCCGTGCACCCCCGGCCGCAGCCGCCGGGGACACCGGCACCCGCCACGGAATTGATCAGTTAGGAACCGCCCGGCGACTCGCGGATCAGCGCGCCTCGGCCTCGAGTTCTCTGCGGGCCTCCTCCAACTGCTGCCGCGCGGCCGGGTCCGGAGCCGGGTAGTGCGGGTCGATGTCGATCAGCGTGTGCGCGATGACGGCGGCCGCGCAGACGCGGGTGAACCACTTGTGGTCGGCGGGCAGCACGTGCCAGGGCGCCCATTCTGTGCTGGTGTGGCTCAGCATCTTGGAGTACGCCCGCTGGTAGTCGTCCCAGTACCGGCGTTCGCGCACGTCACTGGCGGAGAACTTCCAGTTCTTCTCGGGCTTGTCGATCCGGCGCAGGAAACGGCTGCGCTGTTCCTCCTTGGACACGTTGAGGAACATCTTGACCACGCGGATGCCCTGGTCGGCCAGGTAGCGCTCCCAGTCGTTGATCTCCCGGTAGCGGCGTTTCCAGATGTCGCTGGTGCGGCTTTCCGGGGAGAGCTTCTCGCGGTCGAGCAGTTCCTTGTGGACCCGGACGGCGAGCACTTCCTCGTAGTGCGAGCGGTTGAAGATGCCGATCTCGCCGCGGGCAGGGAGTTCGCGGGCGTGCCGCCACAGGTAGTCGTGCCCGAGTTCCTCGGCCGACGGCTGCTTGAAGCTCGACACCCGGACGCCTTGCGGGTTCACCCCGCTCATCACGTGCCGGATCGTGCTGTCCTTGCCCGCCGCGTCGAGGGCCTGCAGCACGACCAGCACTCCGTAGGTGTCCTGCGCGCTCAGCCGGTCCTGGTATTCGGCGAGCAACTCCACACCCTGGCGGAGCAGGTGCTGCCCGTCTCCTTTCCTGCGGACCCCGAAGCGCGCGCCGGGGTCGAAGTCCCGGGGCAGGTGGACGGCCGAGCCCGGCTTCACCTGCAGCGGCTCGACCAGCTGCTTGATCCAGCCAGCCTGATGATCGGTCATCCGCGATCCTTCCGCTCATCCTGCCCGTTACCACGATCCTGCCAGCCCTGGTAGATCATGGTGAATGTGGTGGAGCCGATCCAGGTCCGGGGCAAGGTGATCCCGGCCGACGAGCTGTCCTGGCGGTTCTCCAGGTCATCTGGTCCTGGAGGGCAGTCGGTCAACACCAGCGACAGCCGGGTGGAGCTGTCCTATGACGTGGCGGCGTCGTCGGCGCTGGGCCCGCTGCTGAGGGAGCGCGCGCTGACCGCGCTGGCCGACCGGCTGGTCAACGGGGTTCTGACGGTCAGCGCGTCCGAGCATCGGTCTCAGCTCCGCAACCGGGAAGCGGCCTCCCGCCGCCTGGCCAGCGTGCTGACCGACGCGACCGGCCCGCCGCCCGCGGTCCGGCGGCCGACCAAGCGGACGCGTGGTTCCCAGGAACGCAGGCTCGCAGCCAAGCAGCGCCGGTCCCAGATCAAGCGGCTCCGCCGCTCCACGGATGAGTGAGCCCGCGATAGCGAGAATGATCCTCCACATGTGATTGGCCCCCTCTGCTGAGCGCTGGTCCGCTCAGTACCACCGTGAGCTGCTCAGTACCACCGTGAGCTATAGCCGCCGAAGCGTAAATAACTTGCAGGTTTCAGCTTGGTACCTGAGTACCTCCGGTCGGGGCTGCCCGCCGCTTCGTGTGCCCCACGGCATGTCAGCCACCTGCTTTCCAAGATCGCAGGTCGC